>Ga0307990_1003226_pt1 | contig 12573 bp, 27 predicted proteins | sample EllFjometagen129_FD_203168 | JGI IMG/M metagenome (GOLD analysis project Ga0307990, IMG submission 203168) | Marine microbial communities from Ellis Fjord, Antarctic Ocean - #129 | ecosystem: Environmental > Aquatic > Marine > Unclassified | place: Southern Ocean | collected 2014-10-08
CCTCCTTCGAATAAAATATATATGGATCAATTATGGTTGGATTATCAATTATTAGTGCCGTAATTGCATTAGATAAACCTTCTACAAGACTTTCATCCATACTTTCATCTGTTCTACCAATTGCTGTTAATAGACCATGTAATATTTCATGCCATAAGGTTATATACATTTGTTGTGGGTCTCTTTCTTTAATATGAATGGTAGAATTTTGTTGATTTATACTTCCCCAAGTCATTTCTAATGTTTCTATCAATTCTTCTATACTATATATTACACTACCTATTTTTACTTCTCCATACGTACTGCTCATTTAATCTCCTTATTGGGAATATCATCACCATATTTTAATATATCTTTTTGTAAAAGTATTCTCTCAATAGTTGGTAAATATTCTATACCCATATCAATCCCCCTTAAAATAATAATTTTTTACTTTTTTTGGATTAGAAATATACCAAGTATCAAAACTTAACCAATTATATTTCTTTAGAAATTTAGCTTTAGCTCTTTGTGCAGTTGTAGCTTGAATAAAATCTTTAATAGGTCTGGTTATATCACCTTCTATCTTAGTTTTTGCAGTAATCATAAATGTATCCAAATAAAAACCCTCCTATATGTTATAAAAGATCAATTAAATCATCTATTTTTTATACTCCAATATTTATAAACAAGTGGAAACTTTCTTTTTACCTCTTTTTCTATTTCTTTTGCAAGTTGTTGTATTTCCCATTGAGCGTGTAGATCATTTCTCAGTTTTAAAAAGTTAAGTATTGATCTTAAATTAGCTTTATAGTGAAACTTAGTCATAATATTTTGAGGTAAAACTACTCGTGCTATTTCAAGTGGAGTTTTTAATTCTATAAGTTTATCATAGGTTTCAATACACTCATAGCAATGACTTTTAATTATTTCACAAGCTTTTTTAGAAACATCTTCACGCCCATTAGGAATATAAAATTTAAACATTTTAGTTCGTCTACCAGACTGCATATTAAAAGATGACATTCTATGTCTGACCCATTGTAAAGCAGTAAATAAAGGTGCTTTTATTTCAAAATGTAAATCTCCAAATTCTTCTAAAGCGTCATGCCCATTATCTATAATAAACTTAATACGTTTCTCTATATGTCTATCATCTTTATTTTTAATTTCAGTACTTATGCCTGCAACTTCGCTTATTAAAAGATCACAACCATATGTACCAATTAATTTTACACTCATTTTCGAGAAAATAGGTTCAGTCATTAATTTGATCTTCAACCATCTTATTAATAACATTTTTCAAAATTTCATTTCTTTCTTTATTATCTATATCTTTATACTTTTCTTTTACAAAACCTACAAGTAATAGCTGTGATTTTTCTATATCATATGTTGCCATAGGTGTGTTATTATAGCCTTTAAAATTAAACATAAATTCAGATACTTTCACCATAGATTTTATAATAATTTCTAAGCCATAAATTGTAACATCCTCAGGAATATCAACATAATTACTTTGTGGAAAAAATATTCTCATTCTTCAACACCTCTAACCAATCTTTTTAACATTGACATTTTTAATGCTTCAAGTGCACCTATAAAAGTCATCGTTGTTGAATCTTTACCAAATTTATTTTTAAAATCGTCAAGACAATTTTTTGCCCATTCATCATATTTTACTGTCCATTCCGATGTTTCTTGTTCTGTCATTCTCATTCTTTTAACACCTCTTTAAACCAATTTAAGCCATTAAATTTATATTTTATATATAACTCTGAATGTCCTTTTTTGATTAATTCTATATTCCAGCATATAATTTGTCCCTTATCTACTTCCACCCAAACATACCCTAAAATACGGCCAAAAAAGTCTGTTTTGTGATCTTCATCATATGTTAATATTATTTGTTTTCCTGTCAACTGTTTAGTAAAATCTGATGCTTCAATAGCACCTTCTTCTATAGGAGTACCTCTCTTTACTGATTCTGGAGTATCAACACCTAAAAATCTAACATACTGTTCTTCACCATTAATTGATGCAAGAAATGTATCACCATCTACAACTCTTGTTACTTCTGCAATCTCAAATCCTGCTAAATAAGTAGTAAGTAAAACTACTATTAAAATAAATATTAGTATTTTTCCCATCTATTTTTCCCTCTTTGTATCAAAATTAGTTCCCTCTAAATATTTTGGGTATAATTTAACAAACTCTTCTTCAGTGTATAAAGAAATAGTTATGTTGTTTAATTCATCTATCTTTTTTACAATAAACATACCTTCTCGTATTTGATTATTCTCACGTCTATCTTTTAAAATAACAACATAATCATTTGCTAATGAAAAAGGTATGGATGTTCCAGATAAAAATTCAATTAAACTATTTAAATCTTCTGCAAGTGTATAGTCTTTACCGCTAATATAATGAAAACATTCTTCTGTATACAAACCATATAACTTTTTAAATCGTATAAAAAAATCCTCTTCTGAATAAATTTCTATGCAAAAATCTGTAAAAACGAGATAATCTTCTTCATTTGCAATATAAGTATAAGGTATCTTTTTTATTTTACATTTTTCAAGTGAAGACATACAATTCCAGCAGGGATGTTTTAAACTTTCTATACCTTCTGATGTAATAGCCCATCTATTGCCGTAATCATCATTTATTACTCTACTTACAATTTTTACCTCTTTAATTGCTTTTATTTCATCAACAGTGTTAATATTAATTTGTATATAATTAAATACTTCATTATTTGAAAATTTTGCACATTGTCTCATTTATTAATCTCCTTTTGAACTACCTGTTGTATATCCTTCACCTTTCAGTATAATACCAATTGGTTTAAATATTTTAGTATAATCTTTACTGCCGCATTTTTTACATTTAAAATCCTGTTTATCAGCAATATTTTTAATGTTTTCTATCCAATCTTCTTGACACTTCTTACATATTAATGTATATTTCGGCATAAATTCCCCCTGTTTAAACTATCTATTTAAAGTATATTTGCAGCTATGCTGGCAAGCTCTGATCTTTCACCATGTAATAAATGTACATGAGCAGAAATTTTTTGATCTTTAAAATTATTAATTACATAACTTAAACCACAAGATTCTTTATCTAAAAAATGTACATCTATTTGATCTAAATCGCCAATTAAGATAAACTTTGTACCTTCTCCTGCACGTGTAAGTATAGTCTTAATCTGATGCCGAGTCATATTCTGACATTCATCAACAATTATATATCTATTAGGTAAATTCCTACCCCTTGAATATGTTAAAGCTTCTACCTCAATATCTACATCTTCAAATTCTTTAACTTTAGATAAAAAAGTTAAAAATTCAAGATTATCATATAACGGTTGCGCCCAAACTTTTAATTTATCTTCTTTAGTTCCTGGTATATATCCTATATCGTTACCAATAGAAACAATAGGTTTAATATACATTATCTTAGAGTAGCCTTGTGCTATTCCTGCTGCTAATGATAATAATGTTTTACCTGTTCCTGCTTGACCAGTTAAAGTAACCAAACTTACATTCTCATCTAATAATGCATCGACTGCCATAATCTGTTCTGTGTTTCTCGGGTAAACTTTAACTATCTCTTCTGGTTTTACTAACTTAATTTTTTCACCACAGAATTTACCTATGATATTATTTGAATATTTAATATACTCATTATAAAAAACATCGTTAATCTTTGCTTTATCAAATTCTACGCTACCTTGCATTATATCTCTCATTAAACTATTATTAAGTTTACCCTCTGTATATCCTAAATAGCTTGTATCTTGTTTATCTGTTATGTAATCTTCCGCTTTTATTCCTAATGTTAAAGCTTTAACTCTTAAATTCTTATCCTTAGTTACTAAAATAGCATTACCTAAATCTCTTTGTGTAGCTAAAGCATATAAAAATATCCAATTATCTTTTACACTAAGCTCCAAAAAATCAGGAAAATCTAATTCAGAATTTTTATATACCTTTGTTTGTAACATACCACCTGAATCTAATTCTACACCTTCTGTTGTATCACCTTTAATTAATAATTCATCAAGTTCTTTTATAACTTCTCTACAATTGGCTCCCAATGATCCAGAAGCTTTTTTAAATTTATCTAACTCTTCTAACACCGGAAATGGTATAATTACATTATTATCTTCAAATGAATACATTGACTCAGAATCATGAAGCAGAATATTTGTGTCTAAAATATAATTTTTTTGCAAGAAATAAAACCTCCATCTATAAACATGTTTTTTCTATGCTATTTTGTTCCATATACTCGTATATCTTTTCTATCTTTACTTCAGTACCAAATTCCACCCAATTATCATGCTCTTTCATTAATTCTTTAATTGCAATAGAAGTTTGATGGATTGAATACCCAGATTCAATAGTAAATTCACGCCAAATAAGTGAATTTTTTCTTGGAAATTCTTTCTTCTTTTTAACCATAAATTACTTCATTTTTAATTAAAAAATCACTTAAATATTCACTATATGACAATATAGTATCATTATAAATAATTAATACATCTTCTGCAATTTTTAGCGAAGTTTTATGATATGTTAATCCTTGAATTGTGTACTCTTTATTATTCCGTTTAAATCTTTTTCCTTTTAATATACCACTTAAAAATTCCATATATTTCCTCCTTATAGATATGGTTTAAGCTTTATTATATTTCCACCACTTTTAATTTTTTGATTTTCTTTGTCATAAAGAAGAGAAATCCAAATGAAATCCTCTTCTTCGTTGTATTCTGCAAATATATTTTCAAAAATTAGATCATGTAAAAATTTTGTAATATTAGTAAAATTCTCTTTTATTAATTTATTCTTTGCTGATTTAATTTTTACCTTTCCATGACCAGCTATTGATTTACTTAGAAGAGTATACAATTTTTTCACCTTCTGTATTTTTAATTATTCTTTAATAACTACTTCTTTAACAATTTTCTTTTTAATGGGTTTAGCACGTTTTGTTGTTGTTTTAGGGCATACATTTTTATCTATAGCAAGATTTTTTATAATTTCTAAATATGCTAATCTTCTTTCTATTTCCGTCTTATAATCTTTGTTTATAACTGAGACAATATATTTAAGTTCATCCTCTCCGCCCCACCACATTAATTCTATTTCTGCTGATATACGAGGTTGTGATGGGTTAGCCCATTGTCCAAGATCTATTCCACTTGTGTCATTAGAAATAAATTGCATATCTATCACAAATTTTTCTTTATGATAATTATCTGCTTTCTCATTGTCTGTAAATAATGTATAAGCTGCTATATTTGGCATTGTACAAAGATATGTTATCATTTTCATTTTACAAGCATGATAATAATTCATAATATCTAATTCAGGTTTATCATTTTCGTCAAAATCTGCAAATACATTACTTGCACCTGCATCCTCTTGGATAGATTTTTCCATACTATTACTTATAATTTTATTATAATCTTTTCCTGCTTTCTTAGCTTTATCAATTTTATTTCGTAAGTCTTTAATTAGTTTCATTTTTCCACCTTTCTTCAAGCATTTCTAATAATTCTACAAATTTTGATTCATCATTATCACTAGACAGTAAATATATATCTACATTTTCATGCTCAAATAAAGAATTAACATATTCAACAGATACTTCTGCCATACCTTTTATAATAGCAACTTGTGGATGATCACCATGTTCATTTATAATTATATAGTTATCTTTACTTAATTCAGACAAATGTTCTCTAAATTCTTCTACATCATTTTTATTTGTTAGATTTTTCTTATAACCATTTTGAATAAGTATTTTATCGCCAAAAACTTTGTAAGTATATAGGTCAATAATAGTCATATGATATGGAAATAATGCAAGTTCTACGTCACCTGTTTTTTCATCATATTCAAAAGATTCTTTTACATACGCTGTATATGCTACACCTTTTTTATCTATTTTTTGAACTGGGATTTTATGTGTTCCCCATGTTCTATATTCTACAAAAATTTCTTCGCCTGTTTCTTGACCTATTTTAGTTATTTTTTTACCATATTTTTTATAGATATCCTCTGTTGAGAATTTAAACCCATCCAATGTCATTAAAATTGCTGTATTTGCTACATCAGAAAGCGTATCTTCACATCTATTTGTTTTTTCATCCATAAAATTACCAAAATTAGATGTTTCTATCATTTTTTTATCCATTTTATCCTCCTATGATATATTCTCGTGTATATTCTCCATCTTCAAATGTGCCTGTTAAAAGATATATGACAACATATTTTCCTGCACTATAATACCCATAAATTTCTTTACTATGTAAATCTATATTAAATATTTCGCCAATAAATTCTCTTAATTCATCTTCACGTACATCACCCTCTTCAAAATATATTTTATCATATATTTTTAATCCTTCGCCTCCTTCGCCTTCGTTTATATTCTTAACATCGCAATTAAGCATAATTGATAATAGTATACTAGTATCGTCTGTAATATAGTTATAATCTAATGATTCAATAAATAAATCAAATTCTTTTTTTGTCATTTTTATCCACCCTGATTTATAATACCATTTGTATATAACAATTTTAAAATTTCATTAAACATATTTTCTTTTGTTCTTTCAAAACCATCTACTGTTTTAATTCTATTTTCATGTTTAGCTAAAAAAGCATATCCTTTATGTAAATCACCAAAGTTTGCACTTACATTAGCAAATTCTCTGTCGAATTTATCTGTTATCTCTTTTTTGGCTCTCTTTTTACATTCACTAATTGGTATATCAATGAATATTGTTAAATCAGGTATTACGCCGTAAAAATCTTCGGTTTCTTCAAAACCTAAAACTGCAATTTTATTCATTACTTTAAAAACTTCTCTACCAATCTTAGAATACCAATCTCTATAGTATCCTTGATATGCAGTAGTTGAATCTATCCATCTATCACACACTACTGTATAACCTTCTTCTAATTCTTTTGCTATTACATCTGCTTCAATTGATCGTGCAAATAAAAACCCTAAAAATTCTGATTCTGGTGTCTTTTTACCGTATAACAAATATTCTCTTAGTTCACCATTTAAAGCATTATAAGAAGGATCAGAATGGTACTTCCATTCTGGAAACCTTTGCTTTAACATATTTATCATCGTTGTCTTTCCAGATTTATCCATTCCTTCAAAAGAAATAAAATAATTTCCGTTACTCATAAAATCCCCCATTTTTTGTTAAAAGTTTCTCAAATCTACCTTTCATAATCATCCTCCACCACATCTTCCATTACAGAAATTAATGTATCTATTATATCTATTAAACATTGTTTAATATCAACCCCTCTTTCTAATAATAAAGAAATATTCTTTAAATCTACAATTGCTTCTTCATAGTTCAAATGTTCCTCACCGCCTTGTACATAGTATACCAGATTTTATATTACAAATCAAGTCCTATTCCTTATCATTCTTCTTACGATATAGTAAATTAAATGTTTCAATAGGCATTACTTTAAAGTCTGGAAATTTTAAAATAATTTGTTTATTGCAAAATTGGTATGCATAAGACATTATTTTAACAAAATCCATATATGAATCTGTTTTTCTCTTTTTTGCATCCCATTCTTCAACATTATCTGAAACTACTGCTGGATATAAAAATTCATCTGCTATATTTATTCTTAGTAATACAAAATTTCTTTTGGTATTATACTGATGAAATACAAGTAAACCATTTTTATTATTCGCTAATTCTTCTGCTTTCATCTGACTAAACCACATATCAATTAAAACGCTTTTTTGATTTTTACATTCTATTACCCAATTAAAGTAAGGTATAACACCCCAGTTATCCATTAAAGGTCTTACATCACCCTTAATATCATTTGCACCAGAATCGTGTACTCTTCCTAAGGGTATACCAAAAGTTCTTGATAAGGATTTTGCTATAGTACGCTCAAAATTTTTACCTTTATTTCTTGCACCTTTTTTAGAAATAGCCATGTTCTTTTCCTTTCAACATCTCTGAACGCCTTTTTATTTCTGAATTAATTGTAAACATTGATTTCTCAATTACTTTTTCTAACATTTCTAATCTCCTATTTATACCTTTTTCTAAATCTATATTATCCCTTAAATTTTTAAGAAAAATATTATTTTCTAGTGCTTTTGATTTTCTTTCAGATACACTTTTATACAATTTGTTATCTATACTTTCCATTTCTACTGTTTGAACATCATCAAATTCATGTTCTGATTCAATTATATCATCTTTCTTTTTTGCTGCTTGACCAAGATAATAATTATACCAAGAATTAAGCTGTGCTTGATATAAATTTAAATCTTTTACACTTAAATCTGTTATTCCTGCTAAAATATCAAGTAAGTCTGAAGCATCTCCACCAGGACATTTTGGTTGTGGTAAGTTTTCAAATAGTTTATCTATTTTATCTCTTAATTTCACTGAAATCATCCCAATCAATTTCAAATTTTATTAATTCTTCAGGTAATTTTCCTGCTTTACAATACTTATAAAAAGGGCATGAACTACAACTTTGTAATTTTTCTGGCATTAATTTATGTTCCTTAGAAGTTTTTAATATACTATCAATAGTATCAAATAAATATTTTAATACTTTAGGATCATAAGTAATATAAAAAGATCTATGTTCTTGATCATTCTTACCTTCATATGTTAAATAACCTTCATGGATACCTTTTATATGCATATATAAAGTAAGCTGGAGAATATGTTCTTTTTTTGGCTTTGTAAGTTTACTATATGGAATACTATTCATACTCTTTATTTCTACAATATAATCTCTGCCATCTATATTTATTAAATCATCTAATCTACCTTTAACTCTTATATCATTATCCAATAACACTTCTTCTGATTTAGTTAATATACCAGCCCATTCAAAATACTTTTCATATCTATCATGAACATCATTACCATTTGCAAAAATTCTTGAAAGTTTAGCAGCTTTACGTGTATTTTTAGTAAACATATTATCCTCACTTTTTTCTATAATTTCATCAGCATCTTTAAAAGCATATTTAAAAAAAGTATATTGCATCTTTCGTAAACAGCCTATATTTCCAAGACCTGATGGATTAAAGTAAAAAGGTGTACCAATATGTTTATTTTCTTTTCTATGTTTAACTATTGCTTCATCTATTATAGCGTCTAAGTCTGGCGGCACATATTCTTTAATCTCATTTTTTAAAAAATCAAACAATTTATCATCTCCCTAAACAAATAAAACTAACATTATCGTATGAAAATCTATATATAGTGTAAGTTTTATCTTTTATAATTTCTGTATCCCATTCCTTAAAATATTCTGTTAAGTTTATTAGTTCTTTTTTTGAGAGTAGTGTTAAGTATTTAAATTTAGCCCTAAGGGCAGAAAAATCTGCCCTGTACATTGTTTCAATAAAATATTTCACAACTCTTCACTTACAAATTCTGGTTTAACAATTGCAAAAAAATCTTTACGTTTGATTATCATATATTGCTCACTCTGTATTTCTACTTCCATTAACGGTATTTGACAATATAATCCTGCTTCTTTTTCTATCTTATCAAATATTTCTTTTTTTAAAGTAAATGATTTTTTATTAGTTGTTTTACATTCTATTCTTAAAATATCAGTGGCAACATCGCCCTTATCAAAAACAGTTGTTGCGCCACTTCCAAGAGTAGTTCTACCCTTCACTTTCTGTGCTAAGTTCTTTTCCTGTCTCTTTGATTTCTGTCTCATGTCCAATAGTATCACCTATAATTTTTTTAAAAAATTCAGTATAAATTTCTGGATTATCATATAAATAATTAACAAACTCTGCTTTTCCATCAAATTTATTATCTTTATAATAAAACCATTTACCTTTTTGATCTATAATACCTAACTCTTTTGCTTTTGTTATAACAAAAGAAGTACAATCAGTATATCCATTAGGAAATTCCTCGTTATTATTAAGATACATTGTCCAATAACCATATTTACCTTCCGCTGATAATTTATTTTTAGCTGTTCTTGCTCTTATTTCTACGCTTTGTTTTGTTTTTGTAGTAGTATCTATTTTTGATTTTCCTCTTGAAAGTGCAATTCTTAAAGTTGCAAAAAATTTCATTGCTTTTCCACCAGGTGTTACTGAAGGTTCATACTTACTTAATGATTCTCGTAATTGATTAATGCAAATTATTACAGGCTTTCTCTCTAAAACACCTACTGTATTCCATATACGAATAGCTTTATTCATCATTCTTGCTTTTAAAGCTACTTGAACATCTTCTGCCGAAGCTTCTATTTCTGCTTTAGGCACAAGACCTTCTATTGAATCAAGAATAATTATATCTGCAAAATCATCTATAAGTATCTGCTTAATAAGATCAATTGCAGGTTCGCCATAACTTTCTGGTTGATGAATTAATAAAGATTCTATATCAACCCCCTGTTGTTCAGCCCAAGCTTTATCAAATGTTTTTTCTGCATCTACAAAAACACACACTTTACCCAATTTTTGATTTACAGCAATTGTTTTAAGTGCTATAAGCGTTTTACCCGTACTTTCATTACCATATAACTCTACAATTCTGCCTTGTGGGAAGCCGCCACCTGTTATAATATCTAAAGAATCTATTCCGGTTGGTAATCTTTCTGGTCGAAATATCTCATTACCAGTTTTAAGACCTAACTTTTTCTTTAAATTTGCGATTTTCTGAGCAGTACCCATACTTAATCACTTATCTTAAAGTTCTCTGCTGGGTTTAAGATGGTTTGGTATATCGTCTGAAGTATTTTCTACTACTTTCTTTGTAAGCAATCTTTCAACAGCATCTGATTCTTCCTGTTCCCATTCTTTTACCATTGCTGCTTCTACTAATTTAGGTGTATACTTCTCAATGCCAAAAAATTCACAGATAAGTTTAACATCTTCTGGGTTATCTTTTATTTCATCTACTCTTGTTGTTGGTAATACATAAGTTACTGTGGTAAGTTTTTCTCCATCTTTCCATATTTTAAGGTCTGCATATGTAAGATAATCATTTGGATTATCTCCAACTTTTTCCCTTGCTTCATCTGCCATCTGATCAATTGTTTTCATATCTCTTTCTGAAACAAAAATATAAGAGACTTTTGTTTTTGTTTCTTTTACTTCTCCTGTTTCCTTTGCCTTATACTTATAAGGTCTTACTAACACAGGAATTACAAACTTATCTGATATTTTTTTCGATTTCTTACCTGATTCAAAATATTCGATACAATGTGGACATTCGCCATGCGGTCTTACACAAAAATCCCACCATCTTCCTGTCTTAGCTTGATGATCTGCATCTTCAAGATTAATAGGTGTTCCTTCTGGCATCCATAAATTGTGTGTTGTTATCTGACCAACATCCGATAAAATTCTAATTGGCAATTTTTCATAGCCTTTAGATATATTAGGTATAAATGTATCTCTTCTATAACTAGGTCTATGTTCCTCTGCTGCTTCAAGTCCTGCTTTTAATCCTTTAATCATTTAATCATCTTCCCTTCTTTTTTTGATTTTTTCGATATTCAATTATTTCTTGAACATCTCCCATTAAAATTTTTGTCTTTTCATTCATAAAAGTATTAATCTCTTCATATCCGCTTTCAAGTGATTCAGCATCATTTACTCTTGCTTTAAGTCCATATTTAACATTCTGATATGGGTTTGTTTCTACTGTTTCACCTGTTTCTAATTCTACATCATACGTTTTTGACATACTTAACCTCCTAATTCTCCAGATTTTTTAACCAAGTCATTTTCTACTTCTTGATAAAGTTTCTTCCATCCATCTTTTAAATTAATACACTTAACTATTTTTGTGGCATTTACTGTCTTACCAATAGACATATCTAATTCAAGTTCATATGTTTTCATATTTACCTCCTTTAAACTGGTTAGGATACCAAAAGTCGAATTTGGGCTTTCAGATTCAAAGTCTAACGTGCTACCACTACACCATATCCCAATATATAAAGTTAGTCTTCTAAACCAATAACATTTACATCTAAATACTGTGTATACGTATTAATATCATGTACTAATTCGTCTATATCTTCATATAAACGTGCATCTAAAGCAACTTTTCTACCATCTTTAAGCTGTGTAATTGTAACTTTTCCTTCTTTTAATATTTCTGTATCTTCATAACTTACATCATTTTTAATTATTGCAGAATTATAAAAATCTTTTACATAATTTACAAATTCTACTGCATCTTCAATAGAACTAAAAAAACTGTTAAATTCTACTGTTTCTGTTAAACTATCATAATCTAAACTAAAATTCTTAATATACATCATCTCCTATAAATTTTTATGTTTATTTTTTAACATTAAACATCTTATTGTTTCTATTATTAGAACTGTAACTACTATTATCCAACCACTTAAAATCAGAGATTTTTGAAGTGGGAGACTTCTTTTCAGCAGTTTATTAAATAGGAAAACTGCAAAAACCTATGTATGAATCAAGTGTTTTATTACTAAAAGGCTTGATGGGATTTGAACCCACATACTAACACGCTTTTCCAATTAAACTACAAGCCTTAAAACA
>Ga0307990_1003227_pt1 | contig 12563 bp, 7 predicted proteins | sample EllFjometagen129_FD_203168 | JGI IMG/M metagenome (GOLD analysis project Ga0307990, IMG submission 203168) | Marine microbial communities from Ellis Fjord, Antarctic Ocean - #129 | ecosystem: Environmental > Aquatic > Marine > Unclassified | place: Southern Ocean | collected 2014-10-08
GACGCTTTTGACTTCGTCGGCCGGACCACGAACGAGAATGCTGTTGGAGTTAACCTCGGCCGTGACATTTACAACAGGCGATTCGACGTCCCGGGCGCTACGTCTGCCCGCCGACGGCTCGCGTGCGGCCAGGGTCGCGTTTATCGCGTCGGCGAGGCTGACCGCCTGGGCATTTTCCAGGCGAACTATCTCGATAACGATCTGCTGGCCCGGCTTGTCGGTATCAAACTGCGCAATGAGTTGCTCCGCCAGGAGCATCTTCTCCGGCGGGGCCTGGACGACCAGCGAATTGGCGTTCGGCATGGCGGCGACGCGCACGGTCTGACCGCCGCTGGATCGTCGGGGAGATCTGCGCGAGGACCACCGCGAGGAATCCGGTCTGGATGACGAGGAGGCCTGACCAAGCATGGTCTGGAGCATTTCCGCCAGGTCCTCGGCGCGGGCAAACTTCAGCGGGAAGGTCTTGGTCTGGCTGGCCAGGCCGGTGCCCTTCTGGACCTGCTGGATGACCTTCTCGATCTGCTCGAACTGCTCAGCCGTGGCCGATACCAGAAGCTGATTGGTCGCGGTGTCGGCGTCGAAACGCGGTTCGGGCGCCATCGAGACCGGCTGCCTTCCGCTCCGGCCAGGCTCACCTCGCTGAGAAGAAAACATCTTCGACAACGACGAAACCAAATCCGCCGCCTTGGCCGCGGACAATTGGTATACCCGCACCTGCTGGCTTGAATGCACATCCTCGACGTCCAGCTTGGCGACGGTCGCCACGATATCGTCGATCTTGGCCTTGGGGGCGTCGATGATGATGGCCTTGTCGTTCGGCGCGGATGTAATGACCACTCTCTTGGCGTCATCGCCGTTTGGCGTGACGGTCCGCGTACGGCGGGATCGGGCGTAGGGATCGTAGGGGTTGTAGCTCGGCCCGGGGCTGGACTGCGACCTTGATTTGCCCGGGAACAATTCCGCCAACTTTTCGGCGAGTGCCTCCGCAGAGATGTGCTTGACCTGGACAATTCGCATCTCGCGGACCTGTGCCTGCGTGGCCTGGTCGAGCTTGGTGATCATGTCCTCGATCATCTTCCGCTGGGCCTCTGGGGCTCGCACCAAGACGGTGTTGGTCATCGGTTCGGCCTGGATCTGGACCCGCTGCTGGCCATCCTCATCGTCGGGCAGCATCTCCGTCAGCAGCGCCGCCAGCGACGTCGCGTCGGCACTGACAAGCGGCACCAGGCGGACAGTCGCCTGACCGGCGGCATCGGGCGTGTCGAAGCCGGTGATGAGTTTTTCGGCCAGGGCAAGTTTTTCCGGCGGACCTTGAACAACGATGGTATTGGCAGCAGGGACCGAAGCGACCCGCACACCAGCACTTTGAGATGACGATCGGCGCGGAGGCGCGTATGGATTATAGCTTCTTCGCGACGAGCCGCCGGACTCGGCAAGCATCGTCTCCAACACCCCCGCCAGGTCGTCGGCGCGGGCGTGCTTCAGCGGGAACGCCTTGGTTTGAATCGCCAGAGTAGTCGCCGCCTGGAGCTTTGTGATGACCTTCTCGATTTCCTCGAACTGCTCAGCAGTCGCAGCCACCATCAACTGATTCGTGGGCGCGTCGGCCTCGAAACGCGGCTGAATCCGGGTTTGATCCGTGCCGGCCGACGATCTAGCTCGCTCGGCGAAGAGCCTGCTAAGCGACAGGGCCATGTCCGAGGCTTTGGAGGAGTTGGCTATCTGGTAGGTGCGGACCTCGATGTTGCCTGACCCGTCCTCGACGTCCAGTGACGTTATAAGTTTGACGACATCGTCCATCTTCGTTTTGGGGGCCTCGACGACCAGCGAACTGTCGCCAGGCGTGGCCGTGACAGTGATGCCTTCATCTGGCTCGCTGGAAAAACGGGATCGCCGAAAGCCGTACCCATACGGAGAAGGCGTGGGTTTGCTCGAGGAGTACAGTCTCCTGAACATAATCGCCATCGCCCCGGCCGAAGCGTGCTTGAGCGGGACAATTCGGACCTCGCGGGTACTGTCGACGGCTTCGTTGTCGAGTTGTGCGATGATGGTTTCGAGCTTCTGCCGCTGGGCCTGAGGCGCGCGGAGAAGGATGGAGTTGGTGGACTTTTCAGCCTCGATGAAGATTTCCTGATCCCTGCCCTCCTGGGCGTCAGGCAACATTTTCCGGAGCGTGGCGACGAGCGCTTCGGCGCGGGCCTTGTTCAGCGGCAGGCGGACTATGGCTGCGTTGCCGACGGCTTCTGGCACGTCGAAGGTAGTGATGAGTTTCTCAGCCAGGGCCAGCTTCTCCGGCGGACCCTGGACGACGATGGAATTGGACTCTTCCATTGCGGCGACCCGGACGGCATCCGGTGTCGCGGTCGAAGAAACCGGCGAGTACGGTGAGTAGTAGCCGCGCCGTCTCGACGACGAGCTTGCCGACTCGGCCAGCATCTGCTGCAAGACTTCGGCGAGATCGGAGGCCCTGGCGAACTTCAGTTTGAAGGTTCGCGTCTCGCTGGCAAGCTGGGTGACTTCCTTGAGGCCCTCGATGACCTTTTCGACTTCGACGTGCTGCGTGGCTGTCGCCGCCACGAGGACCTGGTTGGTCGCGGCGTTGGTTTCGAATCTCGGCTGGGGTGTTTCGGCCCGACTGCCATCGGCCCGCCTTCGGCCGACGAACAATCGAGTCAGCGTTCCAACCACCTCGCCAGCTTTGTTCTTGCCCATGTCATAGGCCCGAACCGTAACCTTGCCTGGAGCGTCCTCGGTATCCAGCGAGGCCACGAGCTGGGCGATCTCTTCGATCTTTTGTTTGGGCGCATCGACTACAAGAGCCCTGTCGCCCGGAGCCGGCGAGATAATAACGCGGTCCGAAGCGGTTTCTGGAGCAAAGGAACGGCGACGGCTAAGTCCGTTGAATCCCACCGGCGTTGTGGCTGAAGAATACAGTTGGCTCAGCATGGGCACCAGCCCGCGTGCGGACACGTGCTTCAGCGGGATTATTCGCGTCTCGCGGGCACCAGCCTTGGTGGGCTTGTCCAACGAGGCGACCATCTCCTCGAGCATCTTCCGCTGGCTTTCGGGGGCGCGGATAATCAGCGTGTTGGTCTGGGCGTCGACGCTTAGGACCACCTCGGACTTCTGCCCGTGGGGCACCTGCGGAATCATGGCCTGGAGCGTCTGGGCCAGCTTGGCGGCGTCGGCGTTTTTCAGGGCTATCATGCGGATGGGAGCGACATCCGCCGTCGGAGCTACGTCCAGGGCCTCGATCATATCGGCGATGGAGGTCTGGTCTGACTCGCAGGCCGAGACTATCAGCGTGTTGGAGTTGCGGTCCACGGCGATGTTAACCGAGACGGCAGCAGCGCCAACGGAACGGCTCGGCCGGCCGCGCCTACTGTGGCCGGAGTAGTCCGGGTAACTGCTGTAGCTTCGGCTGGAAGATCCGCTGTGGATTTCCCGGAGCGTTCGGGCAAGTTCATCAGCCTTTGCGTGCTGGAGCACGTACCGACGAGTAATTGCGGCAGGCTTGGCCTCGGCGGCGGCGACAAGCTTTTCGAGGAACTTCTGGACCTTCGCCCACTCTGCCGGCGGGGCAGAGATCATCAGCGTGTTGGTCGCATCGTCGGATTCGACTCGGATCATCGACTTAGTGCTCGATCGGCCGTGCATCCCTTGCACTTCGCGCGAGAACATTGCCGTCAGCGACGAGGCGATCCTGGAAGCGCTGCCGACCTCGAGTTGCAGGACGTGAATCTCACGAGCGTCCTTACCCTCTTCCGTGTCGAGTTCCTCGATAAGCTTGACGGCGACCTGCACATCACCGGCTGAACCGTTGAGGATCAGGCTGTTAGTCCGCGAATCCGCGGCGACCTTCACGCCCGTCGAGGACCTGCCATAGCGGCTCCTGCTGGTGAGCACACTGGTAACGATGGCGGCGATCTGCTCGGCATCCGAAGATTTGAGCCGCACGATCTTGGCCGCCCCACCGGCGGTGCTCGCGGTGTCGAGTTCGAGGATGAGCTTCTCGATGGCTGCCATCTTGTCCGCGGGGGCCGAGACTATGAGGCGATTGGTCGCCGGGTCGGCCACGATCCGCAGCAGCGCTGACGGCGAGGAGCGTGACGGCATGGGCGGGCGCCTGTAGGACACCGCCGGAACGCGCGAGCCTCCGACAGTCTGGAGAAGAACCTTTGCGAGTTCCTCAGCCTTGGCATTCTTGAGCACGAAGACGCGGATATCGCCTCCATCGGCCTGGCCGTCTCCGGGGCCGCCGTCGAGCTTCTGGACCATTTCCCTGGCCATGGCGACGCGATCGCTTCGGCCCATAAGGATGATGCTGTTGGTTCTTTCGTCAGCGGTGGCGGTTACAGTTTCATCCGTGGAGACGGCCTTGAGCAGTCTGAACTTACCCGTCTTGGGATCGCGCATGTAGCTACGACTTTGAGCGCCGAAGAGCTTGCCCAGAATGGCAGCCACGGTGCTGGCTGACGCCCTCTTGAGCGAGTAGGTTTCGATAACCTTTTCGGCGGTGCTCCTGGCGTCGACAATTTTGAGAAATTCCTGGATTCGGCGGATATTCCGAGCACTGTCTGTGATGACTATTCCGTTGCCCTTGCTCAGCGCGGAAATCGACCCCCAAGTTGAAACCATCCTCACGACGGCCTTGGAGGCGGTACCGGAATCCATCTGCTGCAGCGGGATGACGACCGTAACGACCTCTCCGGGTCGAACCTTTTCCATCTCGGCAAGCCCGGACAGGATCGTCGTCTGGTTGGGCACCTGGCTGACGGCGACCACGCGGAAGTATCTATCTGTCTCGACCAGCCAGAAGCCCTTCATGGCCAGCAGCAGGTTCAGCGTGTCGAATGCATCTTCATACGTGTACGGTGTCTTGTCGGCGAATGTCAGTTCGCCCGGTACGGCGAGATCGCCGAGGATTGGTTTTCCGGCCTTCTGGGCGAACCACCGCACAGCATCGTTGTAGGGGATTCCCGCGAACTGGAACTGCACAGTCTGCTTGCTTCTTGGCACGGTCTTGGGCGCCGGTTTGGGGGCAGGCTGGGTAGAAGGTCGGCTTGGAGGCTTCAATCGCGTTGTGGGCTGGTTGGCAGGCTGGGTGGACGGCGCGGGCGCCGTCGCCGGACGCGTCGGCGGCGGTGGCACGTCGGCGGCTGATGCCGTCGAGGCCCATATCGCGGCCCACGGCAGGCACGCACACGCTGTCGCAGTCAATAACCAATGTCTCATCTTGTACATCTCCTCGAACCGATCTATCACGCTCCAAGCGGCATGCCGGGGAATCCCGGCAGAAAGCGCGCAGCTAGCGCGGGATCAGCCAAGTACATCATCGTTCAGTTGGGACGATTTTCTTGAAACTATTGGCTGGCGCTATTTGGGGGGCGGTGCGGAGATGGTCGGGTAACGCGTCGTTTGACAGCCTGCGTTTTTCCGTCAGGTTCTCACCCAACTCGACGGCGAAGTATTCCGGTCCAACCTTCAGGATGACCCGGCTGGGGGAAAGGAGCTTGGGATTCGCCTTGGAGGGCAAGGGCCTGTAGTCAACGCAAGTGATAACGCCTCCGCCAAGTGTATCGCCCGCCTTGTAGGAACGAATCTGGCGGGTGGCGCTATCGGTAACGAGCACTTCCTGCTGGTCGGTCCAGTCCGGCAGGCCAACGACGCGAAAGCGGCTGGGGCTGGCCGGTATCGAAACATGCGCCGGCGGCGTGTGGGGCTGCCCCAATGACCCGGACGCCACCGGCGTCGGAGACGGCGGGGTTGCGCGGCGCTGTATGTAAGGCCTCATCAGGTCGCGCATCGTTATGGGCTCGTAAAGTTCTCTGGTGGCGGTGTCGAGCATCACCGGCGCGGTTGTTGGAAGCTTGTCGGTGACCAGTTTATCATCGGACTTCGAATCCATAACAGGTGTCACATAACGGACTTGAAGGTCAACTTCGTTGTCTTTGGGTACGGGGGTAATGGACACCTGGTCCAGGCGGTGCAGGTGGGGCTCGGTCTCCAGCAGGTAAAGGAAATCGACGATGTTCTTGAGCCCGCCTCGCACGCGAATAGCCCGGCCCAGTTCACGATAGACACCCTTAACCTGTGAACCATGCACGGGTTGGACCGAAAGCCGCTCCGGGTTCAGGCCCGCCCTCTCGACAAGCGCAATCAGCGTCGCGGCCAGCTTGGCGCTGGCTCGCAGCTCGTCGAGATCATAAGTCCGGGCCGCCCAATTCCGAAACAGGTGGGCGCGATTGGCAATCTGGGCGTTTTTCAACTGGAGATCATCGTACTCCCTGTTCAGGCGGACGCGGTTGGTCTCGTAAGTCGCAAGCCGTCCCAGATAGGCATTCTTAACCAGCACGAAGACCAAGCCCACGGCCACGAGCGTGCCGGTTGCTCCGCAGAGGATTTTCTCACGTCGAGTCATGGACGCGAATCTCGCAATGGACACTTAAAACTCATTCTGATTCTCTAAAGAAGTCCCTCAGGCGGCCATATTCATCCCGGTCGAGCTTGCCGTTGCGATTCTGATCGAAATAGCGGATATATCTGCTTTCTCTGATGAAATGATAAGCGGCAGAGAGTTCTCGCTTGGCAAGCTTGCCGTCGCGGTCAAGATCACATTTGGCCAGGATTGTTTTTCGAAGTTCCTGGGCCATCTTCGGGGTAAAAGCCTTTCTACCCCGCCTCAGCGAAGACCTCTCGTTGCCGTCAGGCCGAGATGGCGCGCCGTTGGTCGAAGTCGGTACCGGCGCAACCGGGGCAGGAGTCGGCGACGGCTTGTCTTTGGCGACGGTAGCTCTCGCAAGCTGGCGGACCGAATCATCGTCGGCGGGCCTGGTCACGGGCTCGACCTCGCTGAGGTCGATTTCCATGTCGGGATCGACAAAAACGCGAATTTCCGCGCTGTAAGGATAGCCGTGCGGGTTAGGCGAACTCGTCAGCCCGCCGGGCTGGAACTTGTATCCCGCCTCGGCCAGGCTTATCCCAATATCCGTGATGAACTTGCTGTCCCTGGCCTTGACCTGGAAAGACATCGACCCATCCGCAGCGGTCTTGAGCCCGCTGACATAGGTATCCGGCGCGCCGGGAAACAGGCAGGAAAGTTTAGCCCAGTGGGCCAGCCAGTCCCGATGCTGGTCCTGCCACTCCTGGATCGCCTTCACTTGCTTCTCGATGTGCTGAAGTTTCTTGAGATTCGCCCTTTCCTTGAGGACCGCCTGTCGTGCGGAGGTCACGGTGGCCTTCCTCGCAGCCACCTGAATAGCGCCTGCCGTGCCGACAACCACGCCAGTCAGCAGCAGCACCGCAGCGGCGGTGATGCCCATGACGCGTGCCCTGTTTCGCTTCACCACAGGTCGCTTGGGGTGCAGGAAGTCGAAGGGAAGCCGATCACGCCCACTGTGACCGACGGCCAGACCCAGCGCGGAGATGAAGGCCGACGGGTCGGTCGCCTCGCCGAATCCCTGCACACAAGATGGGTCGAACAGTTCGCACGGGGCCTTGAGCTCGGCCGAGAGTTGCTCTGCCGCGACGGACTCGATACCAGTGCCACCAGCGATAAGGATGGAATCTATCTTGAATGCCTGCTCGATTGCCAGATAGCTCTGTACGCTTCGGCGGACCTCCATCGCCACGGCGCGAACGCTTTCGTCCATCTCGCTCTTGGAGGCATCGGATGAGGAGATTTTCACGGCGGCGGAACGGCTGAACATCAACGAGTTTCCCACCAGCAGGTCGATCTCGGTTTCTTCGGCGCCGAAGTGAAGCAGCAGCACCGTGTCCTCGAAATGGCTTTGCTTGCAGGCGTTTACACAGCGAACGTTTGCGTAAGGTCGAAGTCCAAGCCGCAGCAGCTTGGCGCCCGCGGCCTGGGCTATTTGCCTGTAATGGTCTACAACTGGCAGCCTGACCGCGCCTACCAGCACATCGGTGCCCTGGGACTTGGCGCCATCGACCGCCGCGGAGTCCGAGTCGTAGTGGCTCTCGATGGTGAAATCGATGACGGCCTCTTCCAGACGGAAGGGAAGATCCTTCTCCACCTGGAACCGCACCATGCCGGCGACCTCGTTCTGGCTGACCCCTGCCGGCAGCGAGACCGGCTTGAGCACGGCCTTGGCGCGTGTGACATTCATCAGCAGCCCGACACCGCGAAGGCGCATGTCCTTGAGAATCTGGCCCAGCAGCGTGCCCAATTGCCGCGGATCATCCGCGTCAATCGAATCCGGAATCGCCACGGCTGAGGACCTCAGCACGCGCACGATCCGGCCGAGACGCTCGGCGTATACGACACGGAGATGAAGCCCGTCCGAATCGACGGCCGCGAAACGGCGAGGCCCGTTGCCCAGAGGATTTAATTTATTGAGAATACCTGCCATCAGCGCTGCATTTGCTCCTGTTCGACGTCTATGGCCAGAGGCATGCCCAAGCGGGTCATATCCCGCTGGTAAAGTATCCGCGGCGTCTTTGCCGCCATGTCTATAATCGCCTCGACCACCCGATACTGCCCGCAAGGCCAGCCGTAAGCCACACACCTCACGTGGAATTGCCATGACCTTGCGGTAAGCCCAGGCACTATCTCCTTAAACCTATCGGCAGAAAGAAGGTTTTCAGTGTAGGGCCAAGCGACGGTTTCTTTCGCGGGCGCGTCCAATTGCTCCCTGAGCAAGACTATCTGCTCGGCCAGGTCCGGGTCGAAACCCGGCAGCGCCGCCAGAACCTCCGCCGAAGCCGTGTTTATATTCACCTTCCCAAATACAATCTTACCCGGCTGAACCGTCAAACGATCGACAACTTCGGGCAACTCGCCCGACCCGACGCCGGATTCGATCCATGTGCCGACCTTGAGCTTGCCCTGTTTCTTCTGCAACTGGTAACGAAGATCCAGCAAATCCGCCGGATGCTTGAAGGATTTGCCCTCCTTGCGGTAAAGCTCGATGAACTCCCGCGTCTGGGCCGACAGACCCGCCGAAGCAAAGTCCCCGCCGGTATTGATATTGATCCGGGCCTTGCCATCGATGGAAACGTTCGGCCCATACGACCAGACAGTAGCAACGCCAAGCAAGCCTCGATCGAGAAGACCATCGGCGTTGTCAGTCGGAAATGTTGCCTCCGCATCGTCCTCGTTTGACTCGAGCAAACCGTTGAGGTTGTAGTCCTCCCCGTAAACAATAGACGCCGTGAAACCCTTGACCAGAAGCAACTCCTCGACCGTCCCGAACGGGCCGTTCTTAATGAGATATGGAAAGGGCAACTGGTCGTAGTAGTCCTGCTCGGCGCCTTCAGGGCGAGTGTCGGAATCGGCGTCGCGGTAGTCCATCAACGCATCGACCAATTCCGGAGTCATTTCCGGCAGGAACATCAGCGTATCGGGTTCGGCGAAAGTCAGGTTGACTTTCGACGATTCGTCCGTCACGCCGTTGCGCAGGACCTCCGGATCCACAGGGTTGTATGCGTAAATTGTGAAAAACCAGTCGTTGACCCCGTCGTTGCATACCCACTGGGAGCGAAACAGGTCCGGGTTATCCGTCCAGATCGCCGGGTCGCCACCGGCAGCGGTAAGCACAGCCATGGTCCGAGCCAGGCCCGCCCTCGTCGTGAAGTACGCCTGTTCGCCCCGCGATGCCGCCGTCGCCGCCGTCACCTCGGCCCGAGTACGGTAAAGCAGCACCCCAGCCGCCAGGGCCGACAGCGAGATTATCACCATCACCGCCACCAGTACCGTACCGCGACGAGCGATCATCGCACAGCCTCCCCGGGGCTGCGCATGATCGCCGCCCCTCCAAAAGATGTCTTGCCGGCAGGAACGTAAACCACCCGACGAAATGTCTCGAAGGGATACTCCGCCGGCTCGGTGTTCTCGGGAAGCGGCTCGATGCCGATAACGATCTCCACCGCGAGCGGGACGTCCCCGCCGTCCCATGTCTCCAGCCAATCGCCCGACTGGTTGTCCCAGTAGCGAAGCGACAGGAACTGGAAACTCGGCGCGATGAGCGTGGCGGCAATGTCGATATCCTCCTCGGCAATCTCAGCGGTGATGACGGTCTGCTCGGTCCGCTCGATGCCTTCGATGATCTCATCACCGGTGTTGGGGTCCTCTGAATGCCGAAGGCGATAGCCGACAATGCGAACGTCATGCTGAGGCACGGACGGCAGATCCGAGATGTCCTCATCCGCCCACACATCCTGTCCGGGCAGGGAGGCCACCATGAACCGCATGCCTTCGGAATCACCCGTAAGTCCCATCTGAAGAAACGGATAGACGATTGCAGACCGAAGCTCCCCGGTCATACGCTCCATCACGGCACGCCTGGTCGCGGTTACCTCGACCGTGCCAAGCCTGTCGGCAAACGCCTGCCGCGTGGAGATGATCTGCTGATAAAACGCCAGGGCCGCCATCACCAGGCCCATGGTGAGGCTGACGGCGAGGATGACCTCGACGAGCGTGAAGGCGCGGCCTGGAGTTCTCCGGGCCATTGCTTGCATGACAATCATAGTCCACCCCCATCTCCGGCGCCTGGGATGGTAATGCCTTCTCCCGACTCGGCTTCTGTGTCCTCGGCGACCAGTTCGTCGGTAATCAGGATGGCCAGCGAGGTCGCATAGCCTGTGGACTGGTTGCGAATGGTGACTTCAACGCGTTGGAATTCCGGCAGCTCCAGTTCGAGCTGCTGCTCCTCGAATGGCTCGATGGAGATCTCCCACGTCCAGTCCGCCAGGGCGGGGTCTTCATAACTGCTGGGACCATCGGAGACCAACTGGACCATGCCCATCTGGACCTCGCTGAGCAGCGTGACAGCCAAGTCGGCAGCCCGGGCCTCCATCTGAACCCGCTGGATGCCCAAGAGGCTTGAGTTGAGCCCAGCCAGGATCACCAGCGCCCCGCCGAAAAAGAGCATCATCGCCAGTACCACCTCCAGCAGAACCATCGCTCTAGGTCGCCGTCGATTTCGCCCCAATCCACATGGAATCCGCGAGGCAGGCAGGTTTCGACGCGAGACCGTCATAGCGGCACCTCCTGGGCCTCGGCGTCGAGGTCCTGCTGCTCGGCCTGCTCGGTGGGTGTCAGCATCCGCAGATCGACCGATCCGGTCAGACCGTTGATCTCTATCCGCCCGACTCGCTGGTCGAGCCCGTCGGCGGCGACTACTTCGATAATGGCGGAATCGCACGAGCCATCCGGCATGAATGTAATGCTTTGCAGGGGCTCACCATCGGAGCTGACAGGCTCTTCGGCGTCGCTGTAGGTCAGCAGCTTGCGAGCGCTGTCGCCGGTCCGACGGCACTTGATGAACGTCAGCAGGTCGGTCGGCAGGGCATTGGCCCATGTGCCGTAATACGGAACGAACAGCCCCGGCTCCGCCAGAGGCCTTGGCTCCCAAAAGAACTTCGGCTGGGGCGAGGACGCGTCAAACACCATGCGGAACCGTCGGCCCTGGCTGCACGCCTCGGCCCGCGCCACGCGAAGTATGGACTCGACTCGGCGCGCGCCGTCGTCGACCGCTTCCCGCTGATACCATGTGCCCAGCCCAAGGATAAACACACCGGAAATCAGGCCAATGATCGCCACGGCCAAGATAACCTCAACGAGCGTGAAGGCTCGGCGCGTCCGGCGGATTAGCCCGGCCTGAGATTTCATTCTAAGGGCCATCCTAATCGACCTCTGCAAGCCCTTGCAATATTGGCGTTTACAGCTCTGCGACAGCTTCAAAACTGCATGCGTCCGGGTCTAGACTGGCCCAAGGCACCGTAAACGACATCGTCGTTGGCGCCGCCATCGTCCTGTCCGTCAGGCCCGAAGGACCACAGCTTGAAAGGTGATGTCTGGGCTTGTTCGGTTTTGGGATCGGTCAGTTCGTAGGCAAACTCGTTACCCCATGCATCGCACGGGAGTGTACTCATATACGGCCCGTTCCACTTCTGGCCTGACGTACCATCAGCAAAATCAGGCTTCGTTACCAGCGCCTCCAAGCCTTCCTCGTTGGAAGGGTATCTGCCAATCTGCAGATGGTAAAATTCCAGCGTGGTGGCAACGGTCTCGATAATCGATAAGGTGACCGCGTTTCTGACTCGGCCCTGCCTGGCACCGGCGGTGCCGACGACACGGTAGACCATCCCCGCCATTGCCAGGCTCGGCAGCACAGGCAGAGCCAGCCCGCAGATAATGGCGGCAATCGCCATGCCCTTGCCCGCTCTCCGAGAGGCCAGGACGATTATCCCGATCACGAGCCCGGCCAGGCCGGTAACGATCCCCAGCAGGGGAATAATTCCACACAGGGCCAGGACCAGGCCGGCAATGGCCAAACCGCTGCCGCCGGACTTGGGCGGCGCCATAACCGCAGGGGTGGCGTTTTCCATCGCGGAGTCTCCATCTGCTGTGGCGCGACCGGCGGCAGTGTTGTAGCGCCGGGGGCTCAGCCGTTACATATTCCCGGCTTCGGACTGGGTCCAGGTCTTGTTCTTGATGTCATCGTCGGCGCCGTTGTCATCCTGCTTGTTGGGTCCGTAGGACCATACCTTGTAGGGAAGGGTCTGGGCGTCGTCGCTGCCAGCCTCGGTGGGCTCGTAGC
>Ga0307990_1003229_pt1 | contig 12561 bp, 6 predicted proteins | sample EllFjometagen129_FD_203168 | JGI IMG/M metagenome (GOLD analysis project Ga0307990, IMG submission 203168) | Marine microbial communities from Ellis Fjord, Antarctic Ocean - #129 | ecosystem: Environmental > Aquatic > Marine > Unclassified | place: Southern Ocean | collected 2014-10-08
GCCACTGCGGACTCTGAAAACCACATCGACCTCGGCGCTGCCGGGGATGCAGACGAAGAGCTGTACCTGATTTGCCGCGTGGGAACCGCGCTGGCATCAGGCGACACGGACGGCACATTGGTAATCGGTATCGAAACCGACGACAATGCATCGTTCAGCTCGGGAACCACGCTGGCCGCTTCGGCAGCCATTGCTGAAGCTAGTCTCACGGCTAACAAGGAAGTCTTCACGATCCGTATGCCCCGTGGACTGGAACGCTACGTTCAACTGACCTACACGGTCGGTGGAACCGGCGACTTCACCTCGGGCACCGTTGACGCGTTTGTGACTAAGAAGCCACAGACCGCTGACTTCCAAGCGTAAAGCAGTACCCGACCCGGTTCACGCCGGGTCGGGCTTTTAGGAAAAAACTATGAACGTCTATATTTGCAAAACCAAATGCACCGCCGGCCCTCGCAAAAACCTCTACTCGCCCGGTGACCAACTACTTTCTGAAGGGCCTTGCCCCGTCCATTTCACCCCCGAAGCTGTCGCCCCCGTCACCGTGGAGACGAAACAACCCGAGACCCTGGTCGATGTGGAGCCCGTGAAGGCTGCCGACACGACCATCGTACCTCGCACGGTCGGCGAACTGGCCGAGGCCACCGGAGCCACCGTGAACCTCATCAAAGAGCTCACCGGGAAGCGCCAAGTGACCCAGGTTCTGACCCAGTCGGAAGTCAATTCCGTCGTCGTTGCCCTCAAAAAAGCGGAGTAGATCATGAGCTTAGTCTCTACCGAACTCGAAATCGTCAACCTGGCCCTCGATCATTTGGGTCAGAATGACATTAGTGCTGCTGTCTACACCGCGGGCTCCACCGACAACGCGATCGTAACGGCCCGCCAGTATCCCGTGGTTCGCCGTGCTTTGCTGCGCGCCTACCCCTTCGAGTTCGCGTTCGACAGCTTACCGCTCGCTCAGGTTGACCCGAACGGTTTAATGATCGACGGATCTAGCGTGGACGGGGCTTTCAACCTCGTCGCCGACAGCGATCCGAAAGAGTACGACCACGAGACATCCGACTACTACGTCAGCAAGATCAGCGACCTCTGGGTGGTCGGTAATGCGGCCGGAACCAAGGAGTACTTCACCACCGCCAACGACGTGGCCAATCCTTGGGACGTTGCGACATGGGTCGCCGGCACGGATGTAGCAGATTTGTCTGTGACCACCCTGCCTCGGATGTACCCCGGAACCCCACGGAACTACCAGTTCCTCTACAAGCTGCCGACCGATTGCGTCGCACCCTGGAAGATTTTCAACCCTGGCTCGCGAAGCGTCGACAATAAGATCCGCTTCAAGCCATTTAAAACGGATTACCTTGTCTGTGATACAGACGAAGCCGTCCTCGAGTACGCCTACGACAACACGACCGTCACCGAATGGGACGACCTGTTCGTTCAGGTCATGTCGATCTCACTGGCCATCGCGTGCCACAATAAAGTCAAAGGCGCCACCAAGGGCAAGATGTCGCTTATGCAGGAAGCCGCCCCTCTGCACACACTTTGCGGAAACCTCGACGCATCCACTCAGCACGAGGACAACACCGCTACCACCGGGCGGAGGTACCTTGATATATGAACTACGAACTGCCCAATGTGCTCCAAACCTCACTCACGGGAGGGGAGTTTACGCCCCGACTGCACGGACGTGTTGACTATCAGCCGTACTACTCGGGCGCAAAGACGCTGAAGAACGTACTCGTCCGTGCTGAAGGTGGCGCGGACAACCGACCTGGGCTGAATTATAACTCCGCACAGCCGGGCCTATCCGGCAGGATCTTTCCGTTCCAGTTCAACGTAGAACAGAATTATGCGCTCGTTCACCAAGACGAGTATTTCACGGTCTTCAAGGACGGGGGCGTCGTGTTGAAGCCCGGAGCTTTTGATTACGGTCTCCGCTGGTCCCACCTTCGCTACGACCTCGTGAACCTAGCGTTGTTTACGTGGCACCAGAGCACCACGGACGCCGACAACTACTACCTCAAATACAATGGCGGGGCCACAGCCACTGCGCTGGGGGGCGCGTTGACCAGTGCGTCGGATGTGAGACTGTTCATCCCGAACGCTTCTTCTGTGCCTCTAATCTACGACGCAGCGGGTGGCCTCGGGATTAGTTCATGGCGATGGGCGGACGAAGACACCCTTGGCTACAGCACCTTGTACGTTCACCTCACTGACGACGTATCCCCGACCGCCGCCGCTGCCGGTGGCCAAGTTTCTTTGTACTGCGGCAACACCTGGTACGCAGAGTCGTACCGGCACAAGCACGAAGGTCACACCGTCGGCGCAGCCCAGATGCAATCCGTTTACCGAGATCCAATGTTCACCGCCCTAGGGGGACCGCCCTCAGCGATCGTCGCGTCGGACGGCGACACGAATTTGATAACCAACAGCCGCTACGACTGGACGAACAGCCCCGCTCAAACGGAGAGTTACTACCTGACCTGCGAGGACACTGATGCCGGCGAACCCGACTTCACGTTGAGCGCGACCGACGTGGTCAAGTGGGGCGACATCACGTTGACCTACAGCGCGGTCGCCACCACCGTCAACTCGAGCGACAACTACTGGACCTTTTTAGACGCAGACACTCTCGGCTTCTCCACCCTGTACGTTCATCTTGCTGGCGACCTTGACCCACTGGACAACGACACCGACGGCAACGTCAAGGTGTACTGGGACGAGAACATGGTCTATGTCGACCATGCTAGCGCGCCGACCATGCCTGAAGCGAAGGTTCTTGCCCGAGGGGGATGGACATACGGCGATCCTATGGAACTCGGATTCAATACCATCGTCATGCGCCCGCCGCTCGAACAAGATCCTATGCAGTACAGCTACGGCTTTTTTCAAACACCCGAGTACGGATCTATGGGGGAGAACGTCGACGACGACGACGACATGCACTGGACCCAAGTGGAGGACCAAGCCGCTGGTGTCCTGCGCCTCGACAAAAACAACGAGGGGGAAACTGTCACCCGATACCTCTTGGACGATTTGTTCTCGGACGATCTCACTATGACGGAGGGGGCCTCGATAGCGGAAGTTGCCGCGACGAAGGGCACCTGGTACTACGACTCTGCCGCCAATGCCGTCTACGTGCAGATGCCGGACGTCACGATCGACGCCGTGGTCTACGCAGGGCTGACCCCCTTCCAGTTCCTTCGCGGCGACCCCGTGACCTACGACGCGTACCTCGTCTACTGGCACTGCAAAGTGAAGTCCAATTTTACCCTGGCGGATCTACCGACCGTGCGCTACTGCCAGAGCAATGATGTTCTGTTCATGGCTTGTCCGGGCAAGGACCCCGTGGAGTTGGCCAGGTACGATCATTACGCGTGGGACATGGATAAGATTAACTTCGGGTCCAATGTCCCTGTCCCTAATGAGCCTTACGTGTCCAACGCGGGCACGCTGGGAACATGGAACTACAAGTACAAGGTGACCGCCGTTAACTCTAACGGGGGAGAGTCTCTCCCGAGCAACGCGGGATCTGTAACCAACGGAGAAGCTCCGCACAGCTGGACAGCCGGAGAGAGCAACTACCTAAAGGTCCGCGTCAAGCTGCTCGACAACGACTACGACATCGATTACTACAAGATTTACAAGAACACACGGGGCACATACGGCTACGTCGGGACGTTGGATCACGACAACAACGATGCGTCCGGAACTGAAACGTGGAAGGACACGAACGTCGACCCGGACACCTCGGACGGTCTCCCCGAAGAGCGCGATCCGTTCTCCGGTTCTGGGAACGAACCCGGCGCTCTAACTCTGCACCAGCAGCGATTGTTCTTCGCGAGAACCGACAACGCGCCGAATACGTTCCGGGCGAGCAACACGGGCGACTACGACAATTTCAACGTGCATAGGCCCTTGCTAGACACGGACGCCATCAACGCGACCCTCGCTAGTAACCAGCTAAACGAGATAAAACACCTAATATCCCTTAAAGATTTAATCATACTCACGTCCGGAGGCTGGTGGTCTTTGTCAGACGGGACTGGAGGCAGTGGGCTGTCCCCGATATCAATGGATCTGAAAAGCGAAGGGGGGCAGGTCGGGGTTTCCGATGTGGAGCCACTGGCGATCAACAGCGCCCTCCTCCTTGTTGGGCGGGACGGTAAAACCATCGTCGATCTCTCATACGACCTGGCTACAGACGGTCGACGCGGGCGGAACGTATCCATCCGTAGCTCCCACTTATTCGAGGGTCGTCAAGTCCGATCGTGGACCTTCCACTCCCGGCCATATGGTGTGTTGTGGGTAGTGATGGATGACGGGACTCTACTTTCCTTAACCTACGAAAAGGATCAGGAAGTCGCGGCGTGGACTCGACACGAGTCCTCCTCCACCGTCGGCGGCGTTGAATACCCTGCGGAATTTATAGACGCGCAGGCGTTGCAGTCCGTGGACGGGACTGATGAAGTATACTTCCTCGTCCTCCGCACGCTGAGCGATGGGACCGGAGGCACCAAAGAGGTCTTGTATGTTGAGACGCTTGCCGACCGAGAAGAAGAGGACCTCGACGAAGCGATCTTCCTGGACTCCTCGATAACTTACAGGGGCGTTGCCTCCGATAGCATATCGGGGTTAGACCACCTCGAGGGATGTGCTGTGTACGCCGTGGCCGACGGGGTTGTGCAGAACACATACCAAGGCAGTCCACTGGTCGTGGCGAGCGGGTCTATTACTCTAGATGTGCCTGCTGAGATAATCCACGTTGGGCTCCCCTATAAATCGAAGATAGAGACTCTCCCAGTAGAAATGCAGTTGCAATCGACAAGTCAGGGGCGAGGCAAAGCAGTCAAAGCGGTCGCGATAAAAGTGGATCGTAGTAGAGGATTCAAAGTCGGTCCGGACGGCGACTTGCTCACGACTCCGCCTGAATGGGAGAAGCTAGATGCTACGGAGCTGTACACGGGGGTCGTCGAACACCGGATCAAATCCGAGTGGAAGAAGGAGGGAAGCGTGTGCATAGTGCAGGATCAGCCCTTACCGATGTCCATACTTTCCATATCCTCTTTCGTGGAGGTGGACGCATGAACATAAGAATTGAACCAGCGACCCCCGAGATGGCTCTTGAAATTGGGGGCAACCTTCGGGATTCCGACATCGAAGAAGTGTGGAACTCCCATCACCTCGGCGCGGTTGAAGCCTGCGTTGAATCCGTGGAGGTGAGCGACTACGCATTTTGCGGGCTTGTCGACGATGTGCCGATCTACCTATTCGGGTTGAACGGCAACACCGTATGGGGTCTCGGGACGGATCGGCTCGAAGCCCATCGTCACCGGTTCCTCCGTGCCAGCCACAACTTCATCACCTTCTGTCGCGGTCACGCAGACTACCTTGAGAACTGGGTCGCTGCGGATAACGTGAACAGCGCCGCGTGGTTGGAGTGGCTCGGGTTCACGATGGAAGAGGCGGCGCCCTACGGCGAAGAGCAGGAGCTCTTCCACCACTTTCACATGAAAGGCGGGTTCTTCAGCAACGCCGCCGCGCCGAATCAGAAGCCGAAGTACGCCAAGGCCGTCGAGCATGAGCTGCCCGAAGAAATCAGCACGCCGGAGAAGCGACGCGAGTTTATCCTGAACCTAGAAGACGCGCTCGACGGGGTCCCCGGTGCTTTCCACGGTAACAACGAAACTGCTCCCCTCAAACACACTTTCGCGAATGGAGTCTACGTCCGAGAGATCGCCCTCCCCTCCGGGATGCTGCTGACCGGACGGATTCACAAACACGAGCACCCGAACTTCCTACTCGAGGGGGCGATCACGATGGTCACCGAAGACGGAGGTCTCATCCGGATGTCAGCCCCTCAGTCGCTGATCTCCCCGGCAGGGTGCAAGCGAGCCATTTTCACGCATACTGCAACCCGGTGGGCGACCGTTCACCGGACTGATAAGACGGACATAGAAGAGATCGAGCAGGATATAACCTGGCCGAATTACGAAGCACTGGAGCACCACCGGGCGCGCCAACTGGAGATTAAGTCATGAGTTTATTCGCTGCAGGGACATGGATCGCGATCGCGGGGTTAGCCACCTCTGTTTATGGATCGTATCAGCAAGGAGAAGCAGCGGAGGATGCGGCTGAATACCAGAACAAGGTAGCCATCCGAAACGCTGAGATCGAAGAGAACAAGAGGCTCGCCTCCATTGACAAATCGCTGCAAGAGAAGGCGGCTCGGGGCAAGGAACACGCTCGGGACGTCGCTACGGGTCGCGTAAGCACCGCTGCGAGTGGACTGCTGATCGACTCGGGAAGTGTACGGGACTGGGAAGGCGACATGAGCGACGCCTATATCTCCGACATCCAGATGATGGATCACAACCAAGAGCTGGTCGCCAACGGATTTATGAGCGCCGCAGATGCTGCGCGCGCGGACGGGCAGAACGCACTAGTCATCGGACAGAATAATAAAACAGCTTCACAGATCGGGGGGATCGGAACGGCTCTGAGTGGCGCCGGTGATCTTGGAATGAGCTGGGCTAAATACAAAGCGGAGTAATAGAATGAATTTGAAAGTACCGTCACCCAGTGTAGCTCCCGGTGGATACAACGCCACCACAGTTAGCGGTAACGTCGGAGCCGATGCGTTCGGCGGAAGCATCGCCAAAGCGGTCGGCGGAGTCGGCGAAGCCGTCACCGGCATCGGAACCCAAATTATGGACCTCGCCACGAAGCGTAAGATCGAGAATAACAACCGAGCCCGCACGGATGCGCACAACGCCCTTGGTCTGCTCAACAACGATTTAGACAAAAAGATCAACGAAGCAACCGCAGCCAAATCCAACGAGTACGCGGGGGAAAATTACAAGACCAACGTGCAAGATGTTTTGACAGCGAACAGCGTCGCCGCAGCGGATGAGCTGGGACTGGCCGGTCAAAACAGAGACAGGTTTCTCAGGGAGAGCCAGACGCAACAGGTCGGCTTAGAGAAGGGGTATTCCCGGTACATCAGCGGTCAGCAGAAGGTTGCGACGAGCAACTCGAATGTCGCCTACGCGGCCCAACTGACGGGCAACTATGTAGTGGCTGTCCTTGGAGGCAAGCAGGTCTCCGCCACGGGAGATGTGTCCTTCGACATGGCGGCCGCAAAGCTCGTTCAAAAAGGACTGTACGGATCGGTGAAAGACGAGATGGAGCTACAAGGCAAACCCACCACCGTTGTCGTCGACGGAGTGACTACCGACCTCGTAGAGCAGGAAGTCTACCGGAAGCTCCACACCGCAGCGATTTCCCACGCACTAGCCACGCAGGACTACGATGCCGCCGATGCCTACATCAAAAACGTCGAAGAGAACGACGACAAATCGGACGACATGACCGCCGAGGAAATGCAGATCGCGAAGAGCAGCGTGTGGAAGGCTCGCACCGCCGCTAAGGCGATGCAGGAAAAGCAGGCGAACAGCGCCATCAGACAAGATCAGATGGAGAACCCGGACAAGGTTTGGTCTCGGGAAGAGCTGGTAAAGAGGGGGGCTTCCCCCAGCGTCGTCGCGTCGATCCTCAAAGCCCAAGTGTCTTCCAAGCCGACGCAGGCGCAGTACGACGAGAGATACCCAAAACTGGGTGAGGAAGTCACCGCGTACAACCCCCTAGCGGATGAAGGTGGGCTGGGTTACTCGAATTTAAGAAACAGGATACTCGGAGAGCTGGGGGGCGCCACAGCCGCCAAGCACCTCCTCAAAGAACTCGACGACAAAATGTACCCATCCAAGTCGGGGACCACCCTGTACATTGCCTCGCAGAAGTCAGCGCTCAAAGGGCTCATCCGGCAATCGCTCACTGACTACAACAGGGAGGAAGGGAACAAGATGCCCTTTCTACTGCGCTTCACGGGGCTCCCTCAGGTGGTCTACGGTCTAAAGAACAGAGGATCTGGGGCGGACGAATACGACGACGAGTACGAAGGCGAAAAGGGAACGAAGGACGGCGAAAACGCGCACAAGTTCAGCCCACTCACGCTGGAAGTCAACCGCGAGGTGGACTTCCTAGACGGGTTCATCAAGCAAGCCATGGGCGATGGGATGTCCTTCGACCAAGCCGAGGAGGCGTACCGAGGTACCGATAGATTCCTGAAGCTGGAGGAGACCGGAAACCTTCGTAACTTTATGGAAGCCCGTCCAGAGGTATACGGCCCTCACATACCTGAAACGCCAACCAAGCCTTTCAGCCGATCCGATATTGAAGTCCCGGACCCCACACCCGGAGAAGTCTTCCAGATAGGGTCCACAGGGAAATATGTAAGCAAAGACCCCAATGGAAACTATGTGGATGTTACCGCGAGATATAAAAAAGGGGAGCTCACCAATGGCACTAATTAACGAAGCAGGCAACGTCATCTCCACTCCCGCAGACCCAGTCGGCCCTGTCCTTTCGCCCACTGCACAAGCCCCATCTCCGAAGGTAACCCAGCTCCCCGTAACGCCTATAGCGGCTCCCGCGGTAGATGTAGACCCCTCGCAGCTCACCCCCGTTGCGGGCGCAGTCGTGCCCGAGTTTCAGCAGGGCGAGTCCTTCGATATATCCCAGCTTAAACAGGTGGACGCCTACGTTCCTGAGTTCGCTCCCGGCGCCAACGATGTCGCGGATAACACTCCCCCACAGATTAACTACGAAGCGGCCTACAGCACCTTATCCGAAAATAGACCCGAAGAAGGCGAAGGCCTCTCCGAGATCACCAAATCTTTACTGGCCGACCAGCTCGGCGTTCACCCAGACTCGATGACTCTTCAACAGATGTACACCGCGTACACGCAGGACGCTGAACCTCTCAACGCCGCGAAAATGAACGGCGTACTCGACGACATCCAAACGCAGATCGACATCATAGGGAACTTTAGCCCGGAGATGAAAGCGGGCACCGATGAACTCGTCGATTTCCTAGGGAAGTCCGACGAGGACAAATTCGAGGCAGCACTGGACCGCGAGGGCCTCGTGTCCGGACTCTACCGCATGGGCTGGACTGGAATGAAAGCCGCGCTCGCAGGGAACGCCGGGGAGACACTAGACCGCATTTCGGACGATATGTCAGAAGACGAGTACACCCGCGTCCTGGGTAAGTCCAAGACCGCCGCGTGGTACGGGTACTCCGGCATGGTTAAAGCCCCGGACTCTGTCTCAATCGCCAAGCAACTCAGTATGCTGGACGACCCCGTGTCTGAGTTCGGAGTAGAACTTCTGCGGTCCGTCCCCCAGTCGGACAGAGGAGCCGTGCTCGGCATGGTCGCCGTGCTAGAGGGAGAAACAGTAGCCAACTTCTCCAGTAAGTTTTTGACCTTCGCCGCGCAGCAGGGCGGGTCTCTCAGCCGAGGCGTACTGTCTTGGGTAGGCACCGAAGCTGCGCTGCTGTTCGACGGAGTGGAGTCCAAGGAGGGCACGTTCCAGGCGCTGGGCGGCGTGGAAGACGTAGAGATATTATTCAACGAGGACGGAACCCCCGTCTCCCCCGAAGCGTCTAAACTATTGCAGGGCGCACTGGCTGGGTGGGAAGATAGGCAGCAGATCGGGTTGGTCGAAAAGCAGATCGATACCGAACGGATCAAAGAGTACGTCGAAAGCGGCGCGGTTGGCCGCACTTGGTGGGCCGCGAAGACTCGGCACAGCGTCCGGGTAGCTCAAAAGAATTTACGTGAAGTGACGCAGACTCGCTTCGAGAAGACCGGAAACTATTTCCAAGATTATGGTCCGCAAGCTGCAGCCATGTGGGCGACGGTCATCCCCGCTGCGGGCGCGCTGTTCTGGGTGTCGAAAAAGGCGGGAGTCGCTGCGCTCGGACCAATTCTCGGCGCCGTCCTATTCGGTGGAGACGCCTACGATGAGTTCAAGCTGACTGCTATCGAAGCGGGAGAATTGCCCGAAGACGCGCACAACATCGCTCGGTTCATCGCGTCCATCTACGGGATGAGCGAGTACTACGGATCTTTATCTGCCCTACCCCAGTCTCAGGCTTGGCAGGCAGCTTGGTACGCCGGAGCGCAGAAGAACTTCAAGAGCTTCGTCTTCCGTGCGCTCGTAGCTCGCGGCTATCAGACCGCTAATGAATTGACGGAGGAGTACGTTCAGGCGACCATCATGGCCGCTGGCAAAGCGTACTCGTATTACTTTGCAGACGCCCACGGGTACGACCCGGAGCAAATCTGGCAGGAGATGAAGACAGACATCGCCGAGTCCACGAAGGTGGTGCCCCTAGTCCAAGGGCCGGGCACTATCGGGGACGTAGCTGGCGCGACGTATGTGTCCAATGTGGCCTACGACATAGGCAAAAATGTAAAGCTCAAGAGCATTCGGGACATGATCGCCCGGAACAACAATTTCACCAAGCTCGAACAACTGATCTCCGACAAGCAGCTCATGTTTGGCCGGGAGATGGTCGGGGCGTACCGCGTCGCCGGAGAGAATTATGCGCGGACCGGAGACGAGAAGTATCTGGCCGAGCAGGACGAACTCATCAAAAACTCCAGGTATCAGGGGGACACTGGTGTCGCTCGAACAGCGCTCGACGAGCTCGCCAAGCTGGAGGAGACCAAGGATCTGAAATTCAACGACGCATCCCGCCGCATCCAAAACGCGATTGATGACATGGTCGTCGATCCCGCCGGAGCAAAAGCAATCGTCGACATGGAGATCGAGAAAGCGGACGTCGAAGCCATCGACTGGGCCCGAGTTAAGGAGCTGCACGAAGGTAGCAAAGTAAACGGCGCTGAACTCATCCTCTTGGAGACAGACGCCGAGTTCAAAGCCAAGTACCCGGAAGATTACCAAAGGGGTGCTCCCGGATTCACGACGGGCGACGGCAAAGTCGTTCTGATCCAAGAAAACAATTTCACAAGATCTATGGCGCTGGAGACGTGGGCGCACGAGGCCGGACTCCATTTGGGCATTGACCGGGACTTCGGCGCGGCGAAGCCCGTGCTACTTGCTCAGATACTTAGCCAAGTCGGCGCAGAGACTATGGCCAAGTTCCTCGGCGAAGGTCGATACGCCCAGTACGTCGCGCTTTACGGCGGAGCCAAGTTCGATAAGGAAGGTAATATCGAAGGGGGAATCCCGGACACAGCGAAGGGCATGCTAGGCGCTGCGGAAGAGTACTTGGCTTTCTTAGCCGAGCGGGTATTCAACTCGGAGACACTCTCCGCCGAAGAAGAAACCGCGTGGACCAAGGCGTACTTCTGGGTCGCCGAGCGCATCGGGTGGAACAACACTGAAGAGCGCAAGCACCGCGCTGCCGCCGCGGTCGTCCGCGATATTCTGAAGCGAGGGCAGGGCGAAGAGGGCGACGGCAAGATAGGCCAACCCGGCGAGACCCCTTTCCAACCCCAACCGGCTGAGGTTCGGACCGGATGGCGGACCATCCTAGACCTATTTGAGAACCACGAGGAGGCCTACGAGTCGATCTACGGCTTACTGAGCGACATGGCCGCTGGAACGGGCACAGACGCCCTGTCAGAGCGCTACGGCGAAGAGCTGGTCAACATGGTCTACGACCTGGCACTCGAGTCAGGGCTGGACGGTGACGAGCTCGTAGGCACCGCGATGGCATTATCCGGCGCCTCCAAGTTCTGGCGCAACAAACTGACCACTGATCAGCAGGCTGCGTACGACGCGGCGAACCCGCGAACACGACTCTCCCTCTCCCGTGCGTTCCATTACGGCGCGCCGGGTCTGACGGAAGTCGATCCTGCTTTCGGGGGCGCCGGGTTAGAAGGCGGCGAAGATTCCCGCCGTGCGAATTTCCCAGCGGACTACGTCCCCCGCTCGTACTTCGGTGGCAAGAAATACCGGCGAGATCCAGAGTTTGGCGAAGACACTCCCCTATACGAAGCAGAGATTGACGACGAGACGATCGTCCATCTCGGCAATTTGACACCGGCTCAACTCGAGCTACTTCAAGAAGCCAAGGTGGAAGCCGGTCAGCACCCCCGAGTAGCCTCCGTCGGCCCGGAAGCGCTGACCCTCTTCGAGAAGAAGCTCAAAGAGGCGGGCTTCAAAGGAATGTACAACGCCGGCGCGGACGTCTATGCGATGTTCGATAAAACCGCCGTGACTCCGGTGACGGGTGCGCGGTTCTCGATCGCACCCGACGCACAAGGATTTTACTCCCCCCTTGCCCGAACCATCGAGGGCATGAAACAGGAGACCTTCACCCCTGAACAGCTCAAGGGTGCGCTCAAGAACGCCAAGAAGGAAGAGCTAGATGATCTGGGGTTCAATGACTGGCTGGATGGTATCGATGGCAAAGTCACCAAGGCAGAGGCACTAGCCTTCATCGAGCAGGGCGGGCCACAGATAACGGTTGTGACGAAGGGAGAGCGAAGCCACGAACAAATGGCTCGCTTTGAAGAACTGGACGACCGATACGGAGACCTATCCGAAGCAGAGGAACAGGAGCTTAGAGCGCTATCCGACCTGTCTGACACCGCCAAGTTCGGCGGCTCGTCCACCACCTTGGCAGGCGGAGAGAACTACCGTGAGATCCTGCTGACGTTGCCGCCAAGCCAAGCGGAAGCA
>Ga0307990_1003230_pt1 | contig 12559 bp, 11 predicted proteins | sample EllFjometagen129_FD_203168 | JGI IMG/M metagenome (GOLD analysis project Ga0307990, IMG submission 203168) | Marine microbial communities from Ellis Fjord, Antarctic Ocean - #129 | ecosystem: Environmental > Aquatic > Marine > Unclassified | place: Southern Ocean | collected 2014-10-08
TCAGTCCTTTCCTATCGAGGGCAACCGCGAGAAGTCCCACCAAACTACGAATAGCAATCCGCACACTGCAAGCAGTACGGGCAATAACGCAATAGGCCAACGCCATGCCAGGAATCCCAGCCCTCCCAGCACGAGGTCAACTAGCAGGATGGTTGAAGTCACTTGCCGATGGCTATAACCGTGTTGTACTGCACGTTGATACGCATGCTCGCGGTGTGCCTCATAAGGGGGCTTCCCGTGTAAGAGCCGCTTCGTCAAGGTTGCAACGCCGTCGATCCAGAATACGGATAGAAGTATCACCCAGACCAATACAGGCATGGATCCTCGATTCTCCGAAGCGATCATTAAAATGCAGAAGACGAAACCGAGAAAGTTGCTCCCTACATCGCCCATGAAGATCTTGGCAGGAGGCCAGTTCCATCGCAAGAATCCTGCAAGTGCCGCTGCCAGCACCCAACAGGCTATCGCCAATTCCCAATCGCCTGCAATAGCGAGAATTCCGCCAGCGGCGATGCTGACTACTAATCCTTCCCCCGTCGCCAACCCATCGATGCCGTCCATAAAGTTGTATAGATTCACAAAAGTGAACGTAACAAACCAGGCAACCCCGTATCCGAGCAAGCCAAGACGAATCGTGGCAATCCCGATTCGAAGCTGTGGCAATCCGCCAATCCAATAGACAGCCCAGACAATGGCTAGGCCGTAGAAGAAGAGACGGATCCAACTCGATAGTCGCCTACGGTCATCGATCCATCCCACAATACTCACCAAGGCTCCGCCGCCAAGCAATGCAATCCAAAAATCTCGGCTGGACGGAAACAAAAACACAAAAGTGAGTACCGCAACGAGGAAGACAATAACGAACGCCATCCCCCCGCCACGCGGTGTGGCTACAACATGCGAACTGCGGGGGTTGGGAATATCAAGAATGCCCTTCTTCAGAGCAAAGCCTCTGATCCAAGCGGTAAGCATGTATGCGATAACGAATGCGCCAACACAGAACGAAACTGTGCTTACTATCATGGAGTCTTCCTCTTGCCTAATGTAGTGCGGTACCAATTCACAGTTTCCGTAAGGCCTTCCTCGAGAGTATAGGGGGGAGTCCAATTCAGAGTTTCTTTTATTCTTTCACCGGAGACGGTCAGTGAAGAAACTAGACGCATCACTTCACCGGCGTGTCCTAACAAGCCCCCTCCAAGGCGCAACAGGGAAATAGGAACAGGGATATGGTGCACGTTGCGCCCCATCAAATGGCCAAGCCGCGTTACAAGATCCTTAGTTGACAATGGCTCGCCATTGTCAACAACGTGGAAGATGTTCTCCTTTGTTGTTGGTTCATCGAGAAGGGCTGCAATTGCACCGGTTAGATTCCCTACGAAGACCATGCTGCGGGCGTTATGAGTACATCCAAGCGGTAAGGGAATCCCACGATCAACAAGTCGCAGAATCAGCAGGAAATTGCCCTTCACTCCTGGCCCATAGACTAGAGGCGGCCTCACGATGGTTACATGTAGATCGGTTTTGGTTGCCATCTCTAGAACAGCAATTTCTGCTTCTCTCTTCGTAATCCCATAAGCATCTTCCGGATTGCAGGAACTCGTCTCAGAATAGGGACTCTGTGTTCCCTCTCCCACTGCCTTGATCGAGCTAAGGTATATAAAACGCGGCACACCCGCTTCTACGCAAGCTTCCAAAACGCGCTGTGTACCACCGACGTTCACGCTACGATAAGCATCGAGTGGATCACTTGCCCTGTCGTGCAAAACGTGAGTTCTTCCTACTAGATGCACAACAGCATCAACGCCTGACACAGCGGCAGACCAGCCATCATCCCTCGTAACATCCACTATCACAGTCTCAACTTCAGGAGGAAGACTTTGTCCGGCCTCAGGCCTGCGAATAGTCCCCCGAACAGTCCAGCCGTTGCTTAGAAACTCGCCGCACAAGTAGCGACCAATAAAACCGTTAGCGCCTGTGATCAGCACTCGCTTCATGACCGCACCTTCTCTACCGTGTCGCCTGGCCACCGATTGCCCATAAGCTCTTGGTAAAGAGCCAGCGTCTGTTTGACAACGATGTCCTCAGAGAACTCTGCTACAGCGATCTCCCTGCCGGCCTTGCCAAATTGCTCTCTCAATTCTGGAGACGCAAGTAGAGTTTGAATTGCCGCGGCCAGTGCTGTGCTATCGTGAGGTGGGACCAAAAGTCCGTTTACTCCATGTCGAACAATCTCTCTACAACCAGGCACATCCGTCGCTACAATGGGACGACCACAAGCAGCAGCTTCCAGAAGCACTTTCGGGACACCTTCAGGATACTCCGTAGGCAGCACAACCACACTCGCCTGAGAGAGAACCTCGGGCATATCATCCCTATAACCCCACCACTCTACCATTCCCTTTTCGGCCCATTTCTCTAATTGCGAACGAGGGATGCTACCTAAGTTTTCGGGGTCAGCATCACCTACCAACACACATTGCGCCCGACAGCCCCCGTTTTGCATTATGCGTGCAGCGTCTACAAACTGCTTTATCCCTTTGTCCCAGAGCATCCGCGAGGCAAGCACCACCATGTTGTCGTGCACCATCTCTTCCCTTGGCCTGTAGCGCACAGGATCCACTCCAGATCCACGGATCAACACAGTGTTGTCACGCGCCACAAGACCTGACTTGACAAACTGCTCTAGATCAACAGGGTTTTGGAAGATTGTCTTGCTGTTTGAATTATGGAGAGCCCATCGAAGAAAAGGCAAGAGAATTGCCCTCCGTATGCGTGCTCGCAGGCCTTTGCCAAAGGCAAATCCCAAACCTGTAATGGCATTCACTGCAGCGGTTTTCTTCACTAGGCGCGTTGCGAATGCTCCGTATAATATGGGCTTGATTGTAACAAAGTGAATAAGGTCCGGTTGTATTCTTCTGCAAGTTCGCGACAGACACAGGGTAGTCCAAATCTCTCGGAAAGGATTCATACCACTGCGACTTATGGGCAAGTCTATGAAGTCCAAGCCGTGTTGGCGTATCTTATCCGCCTTGTCTGTTGTCGCTGCAGCAACAGTTACGTGGAAACCAGCCTTCAAGAGTGCTAGCGCGATAGGCAACCGATGCGACAAGAAGAACCAATCGACATTTACCACGAATAGAGCTCTAGGCTTTGCTGCTTGTGCGCTTCCTCTCTTATTCACAACAAATCATCCCTTCTATCGCACCAACGATATGGTACGAACCCCTAGTTATTGGCATCAATCGGGATTCTATCGCAACCTGCCTCGCCCCACACCGCGGTACTTGAACCCAAGCTTCATAAGCGCTCGTCCATCCAACGCATTGCGGCCGTCGAAAATCAATCGGGTTTTGGTCATCAGCTTCGCCACCTCTTCCCAGGGGAGATCCACAAACTCCTGCCATTCCGTTACTAGGATTGCCGCTTGGGCACCTCGAAGAGCATCCATCGCCGAGTCGCACAAGATAACCTCTTTGGGAAGCAATGGGCGAGCGGTTTCCATTGCCTTGGGGTCGTAGGCCTGCACGTTCGTCCCCAGTTCCACTAACAGCCGCGCGATGTCGAGTGCCGGAGCTTCCCGGACATCATCTGTGTTGGGTTTAAAGGCTAGCCCCAACAGGGCTACCTCTACGCCCTTTAGGCTCTCGAACGTCTCTTGTAACGCCTGGATAGGGAGCAACCGCTGGCGGTTGTTTACGTTAATCACCGCACGAAGTAGCTCGCAGTTGTATCCCTTGACTGCCGAAAGGAATTCCAATGCCCGTGTATCCTTGGGGAAGCACGAGCCACCGTAACCCAGTCCAGCGTTCAAGAAACTTGGTCCGATGCGCGCATCAAGCCCTACGCCACGCGCCACGTCATCGATATTTGCCCCCACCCGGTCGCAGAGGCTGGCGATCTCATTGATGAATGAGATCTTAGTTGGCAAGAAGGCGTTGGCCGTATACTTGATCATCTCGGCGCTGGTGACGTCGGTAATGAGGACGGACGCCTCAATTCCTTCGTACATTCGTTTGGCCAGTTCAGTCGCACCCTCATCCTCCCCGCCGATCACAATACGATCGGGGTGAAACCAATCATGCACCGCTTGCCCTTCTCGCAAGAACTCCGGATTGAAGACGTACCTAAGCTGAGTGTCCGCCAACTCCTCGGCCATCAGCCGAGCGCCCGTGCCCGGAGGAACAGTGCTCTTCATCACCACAACCGCTCTGCCAGGATTACGTTCCCTGATCCAGCGGACTGCCGAGTAGACTTGTGAAAGATCGGTCCCGCCATAGGCCTGAGTAGGTGTCCCCACTGCCACCAGGATGATCTGGCCGAGTGACTCCTTCACCTCGTCGAGGCGCTGAAAACGAAGCTTGCCCGCTGCCAGTCCTGAAGAGATGAGCTCCGAGAGTTCGGGCTCATAGAACGGGCAGATCCCTCGCTGGAAGGAAGAGACTTTCTCTTGGTCGACATCCACCCCCAACACGTTGTGTCCGGCCTTGCTCAAGGCAGCCACAGCAACCGCTCCCACATACCCCAAACCTACAACGGTGATGTTCATCAATCCTCCTTCCTTGAAGCCCCTCTCAAACTCGGATCTCCTTCACCCACTCCCGATTCTCCAAGTACCAGTCTACAGCCAATTTGACTCCTTGTTCAAGCCTTACCTTCGGTTGCCAGCCTAACAGTTCTTTTGCTTTATCGATCAATGCCCAAGTAGCCGGAACATCCGCCGGGTGCGCTGGCCGACGATCGATCTGCGCTTTCTTTCCCAACAACTCTTCGATCAGCTCAATCAACCTATGTATACTCACAGGCCGATCGTTGCCCAAGTTGAAGATCTCGTACCCTGCTGGATTCAGCGCAAGTATCGTCCCGCGAGCGATATCGTCTATGTAAGTGAAATCTCGCACCTGGCTGCCGTCACCGTACAGGACAAGCGGCTCTCCCTCAGCGATCCACTTGATGAACCGAAAGATACTCATGTCCGGTCGTCCCGCCGGGCCATAGACCGTAAAGTAACGAAACATTGTAATATCCAGGCCATATAGGTGATGATAGGAATAACACAGCCCTTCCGTTGCCTTCTTAGAAGCAGCATAAGGTGAGAGCGGATGATCTGTAGGCTGATCCTCGCGAAAAGGCCGGCCGGATTCGCTAGGAATCCCATAGACGCTGGAACTGGAAGCAGTTACAAACTTCTTGATCTTGTTGTCCTTGCACAGCTCAAGAAGGTTAAGGGTGCCGGTTACGTTTGTCTTGTAGTAGACCCACGGATCCTCCAGGCTTTGCCGTACACCCGCGCGCGCTGCCAGATTGATCACCGCATCAAACGGTGCGGCATTATCAAGCACTTCGCTTAAAGCGTTCTTATCGGCGATATCCAGGCGGTGAAACTGGAAATTTGCCTGCCCTTGCAGTTGATTCAGTCTCCACTCCTTCAGCCGCACATCATAGGCATCGTTTAGATCATCTACCCCAATGACCTTGTACCCCTGTTGCAGCAACAACTCACCAACCTTCGAACCGATAAACCCCGCACAGCCGGTCAATAGAACCTGTTTCATCCGCTTACTCCTCGCCTCCGTTTCTGGCTTTGGCACTTGCTGTCACTATTTACGATTCACGACTTACCGTTCACCGTTTTGTCCCTTCCTGCCTGTCACCATTCACGATTTACTATTGACTATTCCCCGCTTCCAGGCCATTCACCACTTACAATTCACGATTTCCACGATAGCAAACAGCTTTCGGCCATCAGCACTCAGCTTCTAGTTTTTCCTTATGACTCATTACTCATCACGCGTTACTCATCACTGCTTCTCCGCTGCCAACAGCTCCTCATATAGCTCGCGTGTCTTCTCCTGCATCGTCTCAATGGTCCACTGGTCGCTGATGATCTTTCTCCCTTGCTTGCCCATCGCTCTCGCTCTTTCCATGTCTGACAACAAATACTCCACCTTCTCCACTAGGGCATCCACATCTTTCAATGGTACGATGAAGCCGTTTACTCCATCCTTGACCACCTCTTTGGCACCCTCAACGGCAAAGGTAACAATGGGTTTTCCGACAGCGGCGGCCTGTACTAGAACCTGAGGGAGGCCTTCCCACAGCGAGGTCAAGATAACGATGTCGAAGGTCGCCATAACCTCCGCAATATCCTCTCTGTAGCCTGCAAAGACTATCGAATCCTCCAAGCTATTCTGCCGGACCATCTCCTCTAGCTTCGGGCGATACCAACCGTCGCCGACGAAGAGCAGCTTGATGTTCGTATGATGCTGGATGAGTTCCTTCATCGCTGCAATAGCATACCTGTGTCCTTTACGGGGCTCCAGCGAGGCCACTTTCCCAATAACAAGTTCATCGTCAGCCAATCCCAGTTCCCTGCGTTTTTTGATGATTGCTTCCTTGGGAAGATCTCCGGCCTTGTGGAAAGCATCCAGATCCATTCCGCTGTGAATCATCCTGTATTTCGAGGGATCGCCGATCTTTCGTTCAATGTATCGCTGTTTCAGGTCTTCACCGACTGAGACGAAACAGTCCGTGAATCGCCCGGTGAACCTGTCCAGGAAGAGATAGATGACATCCAAAACAGGGTTTGGCGAGGTCATCGTGCCATGCAGCCCGTGAATGATGATTGGAACCCCGGCCATCCTGGCCGCGATCCGCCCTAAGATCCCGGCCTTGCCTGTGTGAGTGTGGACGATCTGATAGTTGCCAGATTTGATGATGTGGTAGAGTTGGAAGAGAGCAATGGGATCATAAAGGGGATTGGGATCCCGGACTAGAGTGCTAACTTGGAGAACTTGACCATGGGCATAATTCTCTAGCAGAGAAAGTTCAGAATCCGGCCCGATTGCCAGATCCACTTTATATTGAGCACGGTCTAGGCCCTGAATTGAATAATACGTATTCTTCTCCGCCCCACCGCATTTAAGGAAGCGGGTTACGATGTGGAGAATCTTATAGAGATTGCAGCTATCTGTTCTTCTAACGTATTTGCCTTTAAAGACAAGCATCAGCTAGTTCTTCTCCCAATACGTGTTCATGAATATCCCCCTACTGCTAAACCACCTTATCGAAAGCTATACTTCATCTCCACATACTTCTATCTTGCCTCACCATAGCCTGTTTACTGCGATCCGAAACAGAGATGAAAATTACTCTAACCATTCTAAGCAAGGAGCAATAAGGAGAACTGAGAATCCGTTACGGTATATCCAAGAGCAATATTAGGCCATGGGAATAGTGAAAGAAACTATTCATCATATCCCTTGCGGTCTATCTTTCCCCTCTCCGCTATCACCCCCTCAGCTTAGTCAGCGAAGGATCAGCTTTCTTCCCACTTCTTTTGAGAAGCATTTTGCGCTCTGAGCTTCCTTATAATTCCTAGCAAACCCAGATTTAAAATCAGCATCATCATGGTATCGAAACCAAAAGACCCAAACGCTAATTCAGAAAGTGTGTATATCGAGGTCCCTACGAATCCAAGCAGAAGCCCCGTTTCATCCGGTGGCAAATTTGCCCTCTTATAGTATTCTATGGACTTAATCAGTTGCAACACTATACAAAGCCATATCGCAAGTCCGGGAAAGCCTAGTTCTGCGAACATAGTGGCAAAACTATCGTGCGTTGCAAGAGACCGAGCATAATCCCTACCTGATGGCATATATTGATCTCTTAAAACGATGTAGTTGTGCATGCCTACTCCAGTCAATGGATGATCTAAGCCCATGCGAATAGCTGCTTTTTCCAGATCAAATCTTAGTGCGTCTGCCGTGCTACCCAGCTGAATATTCCTCACTATATTAACAGACACAACCCTTTTAGTAAAGTAAGCGGTGAACTCTGGTGTTACACAACTTAGAATTATGGTTGTACATAATAAGGCACTTACTATAACTAAGATAACTTTTATTCTTTGAGGAATTAATCTATAACGTAACCAAATCAAACACGAGATTGCAAGAGATAACCCAATCCATGCATGCCTCTCTAAGGAAAAGATAATAGCCGCGCCACAAATAGCTATAGCTAAATAAAGGCTTATCCTTCTCCTTTTAGAATGTGACACAAAACTGCTGGCAAGTAGCAACCCTAAGCTGGGCATGCCCGCTGAGAAACGATACCACTGGTAGTCACCTTGTTGGGCTGCAACAATACCAAGATTTACCCCTCCCAATAGAACCCCCAATAAAATTAGAAAGAAAACGCACTTACGCAAATTGTGCCAACTATCGATCGCGTTATAGATGAGCAAGAATACTACTAACATTTCAACCCACTGAATAACATCAACTAGAGTATAAACCTTATCAAAAGCCCACAATAACGAGATGCATCCCCAGAATATCAGTGCCAACAGGGATAGGAATGTTCCGGATCTTGGAATACAGAGGTTCTTACGTATAAGGAGAAGGGTAAGGGCAAGATAGGCAAAAAAGAGTATGTAAAAGTCCACGGGTCTGACAACTGCATGGCCCAGAGTAAAATGTTCTGGTATGAATAGCCAAACAACGAATAGCCCATATAAAAAGTATCTCTTAAGACTATCGTGCGCTGTAGCTTCGCTTGATCCGATGAAATGAGATTCTTGGTCTGCCATTCCACACCACCTATTTCTTTATGAATGAGCCAGCAATACTTTTTGGATTCAACTCCCAAGTGCAACTGTCAAGGGGGTATGTGTGGAGAAGAATACTTCATACGGTGTTCGGAAGCCAAGTGTCTTCCGTGGTCGGTAATTGAGCCGCTCCATTGCCTGCTCGACCTCTTTCCTGGTAGTACCTGTCAGCTCTCTGTCTTTGGGAAAGTACTGACGAATTAACCCGTTCGTGTTCTCGTTCACCCCTCTCTCCCATGATGAGTACGGATGAGCAAAGTAGACCTTACTCCCTAACTCTTCCGTGATCTGCTCATGCTCTGCCATCTCCTTTCCGTTGTCGTAGGTTAGTGTGTGTAGCTTCCCCTTGTGTGTCACAAGTCCACTAACAATGGCCCCATGTACCGCCGCTGCTGTCCTGCGCGCTACCGCATCAATGATCGTGTACAACGACCTTACGCTCAACCAACGTCACTAACGCTCCCTTGTGGTTCTTCCCAATCACACAATCTCCTTCCCAGTCTCCTACCCGACTTCGTTCTTCAACAATCTCTGGCCGCTCGTCAATCGACACCTGGTTAGCTATCCTTCCCCGTCGATCATACGAGCCGTAGCGTTTTCGTCTCTTCTTCTGACAGCGAAGATGACGATACAACTCCCCACCAGACCTCTTGTCAGCGTAGATATACTGGTAGATGTACTCATGGCTCATACAGGCACCTTGACTTGAGCCCACCGATAGCTGTTCTGGGCTCCAATCCCTCTGAATCAGCGATCCCACCGCAACTCCTTCGATAAGTTGAGGCTCGCCCCCTTGCTAAGTTGCCCAACTTCTAGCAGACTCCACGACTCATCACGCTTCACTTTGGGCGATTCCCTGCTTGCGTATGGTTCAACCTTGAAGGCGCGCCTCCTTACTGAATAGTGCATAGTATGATGAGTAAAAGCGTTCAATATCATATCGGTTCTTAACATAGGTCTGCACACTAAGGGCGTAGCGCAGCCTAACCGATTCATCCTGCAGTTCTATTATTTTCTGCGCAATGTCTTCGGGGTTTTCAGCTGACCAAATGGCATCGTCCTTCCCAACGTATCCCGGCACAGTCTGGACACCAATGACCGGGATGCCCGCCATCCCTGCCTGTAAGCCGGCCACCCCAAGATAGCCTTCCACCATCGCGACAATGAACAGATCGGCTAGGTATACTACTTGCTGAGGCGCGTCAACAAATCCAAGTATCTTGACTTGGTCTCGCAGATCGAACTCGTCGATCAATCCCTCTATCAACCCGCGATCTGGGCCATCACCACAAATCCAATATTCGAAATCAGATATCCCTTTTCCCTTCACAATTGCCAAGGCTTTCAGTATGCAGTCAAATCTCTTTTTGAAATTGTTGAGGGTTGCTATTGTCATAATAACCATTTTGTCATCAACTTCGTGCCAGGAGCTACCAAGGTGATGTTGTATGAATCGCTCTTGAAATTGAGCATCCTTCTTCTCTGGCTCAGGAACCCCAAACGGGATAAAACCTATGTCTCTAGCAAAGCTCTTGTGCTTAACGATTTGCACTTCGCTATCCCCAATCTCGCAAATAACTTTGTCAACTACACTCCAGCTAATTCGAAAAATTAATTTCTGATACCATCGCAGTAAATGCCAATTTGAATGGAACGTCTCTATGAACACGGGGCGCTTGCAGCGAACAATCCGTGCTAGTAAAACCCACCATACAGCATAAACACTTGACAGCATTAGATTAATATGCACAACATCATAACTCCAAACCCTGAATGCAATAAAGGTTATGATGCTTATGATAGGTGCTAAAAGATAAAGAATCACCCGCGCTAGTCGAGTTATCGCTCTTGTACTACCAAAGCCCGTAGGGATTAAAGTGACAATTCTTACCTTGCTGTTTATCCTGGAAAGGTTGTATTCATCTTCAAAAAGCTGCTGAAACATTAAAATAGTTACTGAGACATTAGGATTAAGTGACAGCTCAGAGGAAAGATCACCTATCAGCTTTTCTGCGCCTCCTTTTCCTAAAGTGGGTATCATGAAAAGTATTCTCATTATCTTCTATCTTGGTGCATAAATTGCACTATTTTTCCCCTTTCTCCTGGCTCGAATCCAAACAAACTGGCTACCAACGCTATTCCGATCCATCCCATCCCTGGCCCGATGGAGAAAGCCATTTTCTGCCAGTAGGTAAGCGACGCTCCTACTATTATAACAAGTCCAGCACTCCATAACCAAATTATGCGCCTATTTAGCTTCAAAGCGTGACGTGAACGGCAATAATGCAGAACGTAAAACAAATGTATCGCATAGAGCCCTAAGAATCCGATACCTACACCTTGAACGTCCTTCCATTGGAAGAGCGACCAAGCAGCTATGCCAGTAAATGCTCCGCGCCAAGCAATCTCAGTCCAAAAGAAGACCTTCATATCCGCGTAGGCCAGCATCGGCATGCCCAGCACCCAGCTTGTGGCCTTTAGGTAGTCTCCGACGAACATCCAACGGATGATCTTTAAGGATGGATCAAACTTGCTGGAATAGAGAAGATGAATAATGAGAGGTTTTAATACTATCATGCCTGTAATCAAAGGCACCATCAACATGATTGTGACACGAAGTATCCTTTGGATCAGTGCTACAAGTTTTGTTGAATCCTGGATGCCACTTAGACTTGGCAGATAATAGGTACCAAGGGAACCAAGCGCTAGCATCACATAAGACACACTGAGCGTCCAGGCAACATCAAAGATCCCAGCGGCCGGAAGTCCGCCGTAGCGGACAAACATTGCACGTACTGCCAAGACCGAACCCGTTCCGACAAAGCCAGTGACCAGCGTGGTTAAAGCGATAGAAAAGAAGTGCCGCACATGCTCTCGCTGCCACGGATCACGGAGCCATCGGCGTAGAGGCCGAAGCCAACCCGCTTGCAGGGCAAAGTATGTTGACGTTAAAAGGCTTATCCCAGATGCGATGCTAAGCAGCACAACAAAGATCTCCGGGCGTCCTAACTTGACGAGAGGATAAACAGCTAGGCCCGACACAAATGCCCCGGCTACCTGGCCTATTGCCATCCGGCCAAGGGCTCTGTACCCATTTAGAACGCCCATCATGTAAGCGTTAATAGAGGAGAACAAAATTGGCACAGACAGCCAGCGAATAAGACCAACAAACTCTGGATCGCGTTTGGCAAAGACCAATTGGGCTACAGATGGTGCAAAGAATAAGAGAAGGATCGTTATCACGCCGCCACTTATGGCAAGAATTCGAGCCACTGTAAGCAGATACCCTTCCCTAGCTTCCCCGGTTTTGCTGCTCAAGCCCTGCACTAGGGCAGCGCTACTGTTAAGAGTTGCTAATGTAGTCGTAGTCTGCGACGTCTGCCTTAGCAGAGAATACACCCCGATCCCGCTTGGCCCTAAAAATACAGCGACGATCTTTATCTTTACTATCCCAAAGAGTAACCTGAAAAAAGTACCACTACCGGTTTTCAGGGCAGCAAGGAGAATCTCACGCATGCGCAAACCGCCGGATGGCTTCTGCAACTGAAGTTACCGCATCTTCTCCTAAATGCAATCCCATGGGCAAGCTTAGAATACTAGCAGCAATCCGCTCAGTGACAGGGAAACTCCCTTCCTTATATTCCATGTCCGAATAGGCTCCCGACAGATGCGGTGGGAGAGGATAGTGAATTAGGGTACCAATCCCAGATTCTTTGAGATACGTCTGCAACGCATCCCTTCTAGGATGGCGGATGACGAACTGATGCCAGACAGGTTCAGCCCATTCAGGCGCGTAGGGAACCACCAGATCCGGTATGCTTGAAAGCCTTTCTAAATAAGCTGCCGTCAGCTTGCGGCGGCGATCGTTCCATTCATCCAGATGGTGTAATTTAACCCGCAAAAAGGCCGCTTGCAGTTCATCCAAGCGACTATTGAAACCCTTCACTTCAT
>Ga0307990_1003231_pt1 | contig 12556 bp, 4 predicted proteins | sample EllFjometagen129_FD_203168 | JGI IMG/M metagenome (GOLD analysis project Ga0307990, IMG submission 203168) | Marine microbial communities from Ellis Fjord, Antarctic Ocean - #129 | ecosystem: Environmental > Aquatic > Marine > Unclassified | place: Southern Ocean | collected 2014-10-08
CCTGTATCGATTGCACATCAATCCCTTGTGATGACGCCACATTAACGGCATAGGCGCCCTGATTGGCACGAATAGCCTCCACCAGTTCACCATTGATCTCTGCCACCACAATGCGTTTGAAACAGCCGCTCTTAAAGGCTTCAGCCACGAACAAGCCGGACTGAATCGGGCCAAATCCAAACCCTACAAATACGTGTTCACCGGTCATACTCATCCCTGTTATATCGATAATGACAAAATCGTGGTTTTCATGGACCACGCATCCAATCATAAGGTTTTGCTGAAGTTTACAGCATAATGCCCCCTTAGACAATCCGTAATACTCTAGCCAAGTGAAACACTTAGCCAAAGTGGTTCAGGGTTCACCATTCCAAGTTCACAGTTGATCGAATAGACCAGTTTTATCAAAAGAGTCGCGATTGGCCTTGAAAAAGGGGATTTATCAAGGAAGATTCGTGTAGGCATTACCAGTAAATATGGTAAGATTGATGCCCTGCAATGTAAACAGTTTTAGATTGGGTAGACAAAGGAGTTTTCAATGAAAAAACAGATTCACATGTTCCTGGCCGCTTTGATGCTTCATGGCCTCTGTGCTGGAGTCCTGGCCCAGGATCAAGGCACTACAACAATAGAAGAAGCCGCAATTAACACCCTGACGCCCGAAGAAAAGGCCGCCGGATGGCAACTCCTTTTTGACGGCAAGACCCTGAAGGGGTGGCACAATTTCAAACGCACGACCATTCGAAAAGGCTGGCAGGTCAGCGATGGCGCTTTGAAATGTGTGGATCCACACGATGCAGGCGATCTCTGCACAGACGGGCAATTCGACTGGTTCGAACTCAATATCGAGTACAACATCTCAGAAGGTGGCAACAGCGGCATTATGTACCATGTCACAGATAAAGGCAGGGCCGCCTGGGCCTCAGGCCCGGAGTTCCAGCTGGAAGACAATGTAAAGGCCGCCGACAAGGTGCGTTGTGGATGGCTGTATGCCCTGTACAAACCTCCGGTTGATCCGAAAACCGGCAAGACTATGGATGCCACCTTGCCCGTAGGCCAGTGGAACAAGATCCGCTTGATCATCAGTCCGGACAAATGTGCCCATATTATCAATGGTGTCACGTACTTTGAATACGTGCTGGGCAGTGACGATTTTAAACAGCGTGTGAAAAACAGTAAATTCGGACGCATGCCACTTTTTGCAAAATCCGATATTGGTTTTGTCACACTCCAGGGAGATCATGGGCAGGTTTCGTTTAGAAATATCAAGATTCGCCCGATTCAAGCTGAAAAATAGTCGATATTAATTATGTACTGAAGTTTTGCAAACTTCAAGTTTTCAGTTTTCAGTAGGTAGTTTACAGCATGAAAAACACGTTATACTAAAAACTGAAAACCAAAAACTGTACACCAAAGGGCTTTTGCAAAAGTCCTGTTATGTACACACACAGGGCTATGAAGAGTCGTTTCATAGCCCTGTTTCTTTGACAGACAACACTGAGGGTGATGCCAGTATGAAAACGACAGGATTTCGATCCGGACGCTATCTTAACCGTTTCATTTTGGTCTGCCTCGCATTGGCTTCTCCTGCCATATTACAGGCTCAAAACCTGGTCATCACAGAGTTTTCTGCGGTCAACAATGCGGGACTTCAGGATGAAGAGGGTGATTTCAGCGACTGGATCGAAGTCTACAATGCAGACCAGATGCCTGCCTCGCTACTCGGATGGTCTCTGTCCAATGATGCTCAGACTCTGACACAATGGACATTCCCTGACGTCACCCTGCCAGGCCAGAGTTTCCTCTGTGTGTTTGCCTCGGGTAAGGACCGGCGAGACCCTGACAGCACCCTGCACACCAATTTTAAGCTGAATCGCGATGGAGAATATCTGGCCCTGGTCCTTCCGGACGGTCAAACTGTCGCCTCTGAGTTCTCTCCGGCCTATCCCCGTCAGATCAGCGCGGTCACCTATGGGCACGCCATGGCGGCGCAAACTACCACCATGGTACAAGCCGAGGCCATTGGCCTGATGCTTCTCCCGGATGATGATGGGCTGGGTACCACCTGGACCCTGCCAGAGTTTGATGCCTCTGCCTGGTCAGTATTCCTTCAGGGCCTGGGCTATGATCGACCTGACACGGAGCATACCGTGCCAGAGGATGCCCCTTTGACGGATGTCACGGAGCCAGGTGACCCCATAGACCCCACCTCCTTCAATTCACCGGCCAATGAAGATGTGGCCAAGGCCATTGACAACAATCCTCAAACCAAATATCTCAACTTTGACACACTGGGTGCAGGCTTTACCGTGACAACAGATGGCTTTTCCGTGGTCCAGGGCCTGCGTTTGACCTCTGCCAATGATTCGCCCGACAGAGACCCCACCAGTTTTCTGCTTTCTGGATCTGTCGACGGACAGGTCTTTGACCCCATCGCAGCCGGTACCATCCCCGACTTTGCCAGCCGATTCACCCCCGTGGAAATCCTGTTTGCCAATGATCAGGCCTATACCCAGTATCAGCTGCTCTTTCCCACGGTACGTCAAGCCAATGCAGCCGTGGCCATGCAGATCGCAGAGGTTGAGTTGCTGGGACGCGTGGGATCGGCACCGATCCTGTTCGCCGACGCGATCAACACGGATGTCGAAACCGACCTGTTCAACCAGAAGACCTCGGCCTATGTCCGGTTTCCCTTTGTGCTTGAGCCCGCCGCACCACGGGATGCCCTGGCCCTGCATGTCCGGTATGATGACGGATTTATCGCCTATCTCAATGGCGTGGAGATCGCCCGTGCCAATGCCCCTGATACCGCTGACAGTCAGGCGACAGCGTGGGAAGATCGGCCTCGGAACCAGGCAGTGACACCGGAACGATTCAGCCTGAGTCACGCAACGCACCTGATTCAACCGGGTCTGAATGTGCTTGCCCTGCACGCCATAAACGATCGAATCGACAGCCCGGATTTTCTGCTTCAGGCCTGGCTTGAAAATTCGGACACACAACTGCTGAACACAGGCTATTTTGGCAGGCCCACGCCCGGTGAAGTCAACGGCGAACTCAGCCTGGATCTGGTGGCCAACCCCACCCTTGATCCGCCACGCGGGTTTTACGAGGCCCCCCTAGATGTCACGATCATGTCACCCACCCCGGATACGCTGATTCGGTATACCACGGACGGCAGTCTGCCGACCGTGACTCAGGGACACTCAGTCACAGGCCCTATCCACCTGGACCGCACCACCACTCTGCGTGCTGCCGCCTTTCGTGACACCTGGCGTCCCTCTGAGGTCATCACGCACAGCTACCTATTTGTGGATGATATTGTGCAACAGACCAAGGCCACCACTCTGGCCACAGGGTTTCCCACATCGTGGAAAGACCAGCCGGCCGATTACGGACTGGATGCACGGGTCACGGGACAGACTAAGTACGCAGCCACGCTCAAAGACGATCTAAAATCTCTGCCCTCCCTATCCCTTGTGATGAACATGGACGATCTGTTCGGGTCTCAGGGAATCTACGCCAATCCCAATGCACGGGGTAACAACTGGGAACGCGCCGCCTCCCTGGAACTCATCTACCCGGACAATGAACCCGGTTTTCAGGAAGATGCCGGTATTCGGATTCAGGGGGGTGCCTTTCGCCGTTTTGATCTGACGCTCAAGAAATCCTTCCGTATCGTGTTTCGTGAAGAATACGGTGCTACCAGATTGCATTATCCCTTGTTCGGACCAGACGCCGTGGATTCCTTTGACAACTTCACACTCAGGGCCAACAGCAATGATGCCTGGAAATGGGGAGGCTCAAATGCCCTGTATATTCGCGATGCCTTTGCCATGGACACGGTGCGTGACATGGGCAATGTCTCGTCGCACAGCCTATTCGTCCATCTCTATATCAACGGCGTCTACTGGGGCCTCTATAATCCCGTGGAACGCCCGGATGCCGCCTTTTCCGCTTCGTATCACGGAGGTGTCAAAGACACCTGGGACGCCATCAACCAGGACTCTTCGCCAGATGGCAATTATGACGCGTGGAATCGTATGCTGGCCATGTTAAACGAAGATGTCACTGATGATGCTGTGTACCAGAAAATCCAGGGCAATAACCCGGACGGCACGCCAAATCCAGAGTACGAAAACCTCCTGGATGTGGACAACATGATTGATTACATGATTCTGAATTTTTACGTGGGCAACAGTGACTGGCCACACAGAAACTGGTATACAGGACGGGATCGCGAGGGAGATCAAGGTTTTCAGTTTTACCCCTGGGACACGGAAACGGCCCTGTCCAGCGTGGGTACGGACCGCACCGGTGTCGACAATGCCGTGGCCCGGCCGTACGGGGCCTTGCGTGCCAATGCCCAATTCCGTCAGCTATTCGGAGACCACATGTACCGCCACATCAAACCGGGCGGTGCCCTCTACGTGAATCCAGAGGCGCCGCAATGGAATCCCGCGTTTCCAGAGAACAACCGCCCTGCCCAACGGTTTGTCGCATTGGCAGACGAAGTCTTCCAGGCCATGGTTCCGGAATCCGCTCGCTGGGGGGACCAACTCATTAGCTCGCCCTACACACGGGATGAGCACTGGGTAAAGACACGCGACAGCCTGGTGGACAATTTCTTCCCCAATCGCACAGAAAGATTTGTTGAGCAGTTGCGCAATGCAGATCTCTATCCCCGTATTGACCCGCCCAGCTTTAGTCAGCCTGGCGGCACAGTGGATCCGAATGTCCCCTTGGAGATGCAGGCTTCAAAGGGGACCATTTATTACACTGTTGACGGCACCGATCCCATAACGCCTGTTCAGGTGGAAAACGTCTTTTCACAGGCGTTGGTCAACAGTGGCAGTCCCAAAAAGGTTCTGGTACCGTCAGCCGCCAATAACGGCAACACATTGGGTACCACATGGCATTCTCTCAATGGCCTGGATGATAGCCACTGGACGTCAGGCACCCAGGGCGTGGGCTATGATAATGCCTCAACCTATGACAGTTTGATCGGCATGGATGTGGGCGAATCCATGCGAAATAAAAGCACCTCGGTGTTCATCCGAATCCCCTTTGACCTGAAAAGATCCGTGTTAAAGGCACTGAACACCATGACACTCAAAATGCGATATGACGACGGTTTTGTGGCGTATCTCAATGGCACGCGCATTGAATCGGCCAATGCCCCTGGCTCTCTCACCTGGTCTGCCTCGGCCACCGCAGGCCACGATGACTCACAGGCCGTGCAGTTCAGCAACTTTGATTTGGAGACGTTCATCCCTCTGCTTCTGCCCGGCCAGAATCTGCTGGCCATTCAGGGGCTCAATGTCTTCTTGGGCAGTTCAGATTTTCTGATCGATGCAGAACTTGTGGTGGGCGAACGTCATATCATTTCAGAAAAGCCCACAGCCTTGATTTACACAGAGCCCATTCACCTGGAGGACTTGACCACCCTCAAGGCTCGAGTCTTTTCTGGGTCCCAATGGAGTGCTTTGAATCAGGCCACCTTTACCGTGGGCCAGCCCAGACTGGTGATCACAGAACTCAACTATCACCCGTCAGATCCCACGACAGAAGAACTGGCCGCAAACTTTGTCAGTGCCAATGAGTTTGAATTCCTGGAACTCATGAATGCTGGCCCCAGCACCCTGGATTTAACCGGTATCCGTTTTACAGATGGGATTACCTTTGACTTTTCAGAGGCCTCCGTGACCTACCTCGCCCCCGGGCAAATCGTGCTGATAGTGGCCAATCGGGCTGCTTTTGAAGCGCGCTACGGCCTGGACCTGCCCGTGATCGGGGCATACTCGGGCAAACTCTCCAACCAGGGCGAGCGTCTTGACATCACAGATGCCACCGGAACGACCCTCACGAGTGTGACCTATGGCACCAGCAGTCCATGGCCCAAACAGGCAAACGGCCTGGGATTGACCCTGGACTTGATCGATCCCATGGGCCAGACAGAATCGCTTGAAAACTGGCAAGCCAGCCAACACATGAATGGCAGCCCAGGGGTAAGGTAAAAATGATACCCTGGGCAGGGTAATTTCTAGAACACAATAAATGGCCGTGTCTTGAAACTGCCCTGCCCAGGCTCAAAGAATAGCACTAGATCTTTTTCTTATTCAACAGGCTCGGATAGTCCTGATTTACCTTCAGAATCAATTCGCCAAACAAGGTATTGGCCCAGGCAAACCAGCTTCGAGAAAAGTCATTGGGATTGTCCTTGTTGAACGACTCATGCATAAACCCGGTATCGGCATGTGTGGCCTTGAGCATGTGCAGACAGGACAAAACTTCGTTCTGGTTGTCACTGGTCAGCGCCCGAAGAATAATACCCATGGGCCAGATACCCTGTTTGCCCGTGTGGGGACTGCCATATCCTTCAGCCGCTTTACCGCGAACATACCAGGGATTGTCCCGACTCATCAGATATTGACGTGTCCGTCTATAAATGGGATCTTGAGGTATGTGCACACCCAGGTAGCTGAGTGACATCAAGCTTGGGACATTGGCATCGTCCATAAACAGGTGATTGCCAAAACCGTCTGCTTCATACGCATAAATCCGTCCATAGATGAGATGTTCGGCTGTACCCCAATGCATGATCGCATCGTGAACTTCATTGGCCAGGTCCCTGCATGCCTTGGCAAAGCTATCATTCTTGAGGACTGTGGCGTATATCTCTGCCAACTGATTCAGGGACTGAACGGCAAAGAGATTAGATGGCACAAGATACGGCAGCACGGTCGCGTCGTCAGACGGACGGAACATGGAGCAAATCATACCCACAGGACGCGACGGTCGCCCGGTCCCCTCGTAGACCGGGGCATCTGTCATGCGTGAAGTTTCACGAATAAAACGATAGGGACTTGTGCCGTCTTTACGTTGCTCAGTTTTGAAGGTCTCTACAATTCGGTGCATGGCCCTGTCCCAGTCAGCATCAAAGACTGAGGCATCGGAGGTCAGGCGATAGTATTCATTGGCCAAACGCACCACATAACACAGGGAATCAATCTCCCATTTCCGTTCATGCACACCATCCTGGGGCTGAGGACGATCAGAATCCCATTCCGACTCCTTCGACATATCCTTATAAAAGGCATTGGCATAGGGATCCAAATTGACACACTTGGCCTGTCGATTGATCAACCCTTGAATCATCAGGGCTAGTGACTTGTCTTCACGGATAAGAGGCATATAGGGCCAGACCTGACAGGTAGAATCCCGCAGCCACATGGCATCGATATCGCCGGTAATCACAAACGTGTCTGGCTTGCCATCAATGACTTCATAATCCACAGTGGTATCAAGCGTGTTGGGATAGCAATTCTCGAACATCCAGGCCAGTTCGGGATCCTTAATACGGGCCTTAATCTGTTCTATGGTCTGATCAACCGCGGTACTAACAAACGTGCGTTTGCCCACAGGTGGCCGGTTTGCAGCAAATGTGCTTGAGGTTTGTGCCTTCAGAAACGATCCTGGCAGATTCATACTGAGGGTTACAGCTGTCGTATTCTTTATAAATTCACGTCTGGTTGCCATGTTACTACTCCAAAGTTTAGACCTAGGTTCTATTCAAACAATCTACTCAACAGGGCTGTAGAGACTAATAGCCAACATGTAATTTCCAACTTTCAAGGCATGTGTAACAGTTAATCTCGCAAGACAGTGGTCAAACACCCCTTTTTCTGGCAAAAATACGACCTTCAGAAAAAAAATTACGACACAAGATCTTATCTTTTTTGTTTTATGCGGGAGAATCTGTCATGTTTGGCCTTATTTTTATGGGGTATATTACAAGTTAGGATTGATTCTACACAATATGAAAGTTAAAATATATTGTTTATGAGGCAGGTTATCTCCCTGAAGTCATGTTTTATTAAGAATTAGGAGACCAAAATGACACGTCGTAAAGCCTTTACCTTAATTGAGCTTTTGGTGGTGATTGCCATTATTGCTGTCTTGATGGGTATTTTAATGCCGGCACTCACACAAGTCAAAGAACAAGCCAGAGCCATGAAGTGCCAGGCTCACCTGCGCCAATGGGGTCTGGCCTTTTCCATGTACACACAAGACAATGATGAAAGGTTTTACAGCGGTCTTGTCAATGATGTCACAGCAGGTGTGGGTAATGGTGAATGGTGGCGTGTCACGATGCAGTATCTGACCAAGGAGAAGGAAATGTGGTTATGTCCTTCAGCCGCCAAGAATCGGTCGGCTGCCCCTATCACAAGCTCTGTCGCCGCAACCCACCCCTTTGATGCATGGCGAGTCCCTGAGAGCCAAGGCGGAGATGAAGGGAGCTACACACCCAACGGCTGGATGTGTAATCCACCGATCAGTATGAGCTCACTCTGGGGCAGAGGCCCGGCCAATAAATACTGGCGCCGTACTGGCATGAAGAACGCCGGAAATGTACCTGTCATGAGCGAAGGATGGTGGGTGGATGCCTGGCCGAATGACACAGACCTGCCGCCTGTACAGGGTGAGACGACACCCAGTCCCCTTGAGGGTGGGGATGAAATGCAAAGAGTGTGCGTGAATCGTCACAATGGTACCCAGGTTGTGGTTTTTGCAGATTGGTCGACACGCCGTGTATCGCTCAAGAAACTATGGCAACTCAAATGGCACAAAACATTCAGAATAAATCGAACCGTAGAATGGCCCCAGTGGATGAGCGGTTTCAGTGACAAGTAACAGTCGCTAAAATCCGACCTTGAAACTTTCCGGTCAGGCACGAAAAAAAGAGGACGGTTGTCATGCCTCCTTCAGAAAAAGTCCCGTACTGAAATACGGGGCCTCTTTTTTTTCACTCTCTTCACCAGGCTTCACTGGGTCACCGGATTGGAACTCGACAGCCATCCCTCCTTGCTGTTCCAGGCCTTTGGATTGATCACATCAGGATATCTGAGTCGTAATGAATCACCCTGACCATCCGTTTCAGGATACCACGTATCATGGTATTCAAACTCGACCACCATCCCTTCGGCCTGATCAACCACATGGAGTATTTCATGGCTGTTGCTGAGCTTCCCCTGGTATTCACCCGCAATTAAATGAGAAGCCTGGGTGCCATATCGAGATTCAAAAGCCAACTGATCCCGAACAATCAACACAGGCTCGCCCGGCGCCAGACTTTGGACAAAACTATCCTTGAAGTTAAAAGAAACACCCCCTGCTACAGTCACCGCTGACAGGTCAAGCATAGTATCCCCCATGTTTCGCAATTGAATATATTCATAGCGATCCGCTTCCACAGGCAACTCGCCAAGAGAGTCTTCCGCTAGAGCAGGATGGTACATCAATTCTGTCAGTCTGAGATTGGCAGAAATGGGCCCTGCTGAAAAATAGGCCTCTGTCAATCCACTCCAGGGGCTGCCGGCATTGGCGAAAGACAGGACCCGAGCTCGAACCTGGGTTGTCTGATCAAAGGTGAGGGATTGTCCTGTGTATTGAATGGCACTGTGTGAAATGGACCCGGGCGTCTGCAGAATCCCTCCTGTGTTTGTGTTCCACGTCACCCGCGGATCTGAGCCATCCAATGTATAATACATCAAACCCAGACCACTGGATTCGGTCATACGAAAAGACTGTCCCGCCTCAACAAATCCTTGAGATGGCACAAACACCGGCGGATTGACAAACTGTGCATCCACCCAAGCGGTACGTCTGGCCAACCAGGTCTTGAAGGCCGCAATTTCTTGATCAAAGCCACCATAGCGAGGTCTTGCACCGGGCCACCTGGCTTCATTGCGCACCTGAGCCTCGCGGATCTCTTCCACCATACTGTCAATCAAACCATTGATCTGTTGATCACTGAATGGGCCACGACGCAAGGCGGTCCATCGGTCAATATACTGCTGCCAGAACTCCGGATCTTCAAACAGACGATCCCACCAGATATATCCCAGATAATCGGTACCGTCCCCGGATCCATGCCACCTTTCCGGATTATCATCGCGACCATCCGAAGAATTCAAAGAACGATCAAAGTCCCAAATCGGGCCCATATGAAGCTTGCCGTCACGTGGCTTGTACAGATGCGTGCTTAAACGCAGGGCATCCACATTCATGGCCAACATATTCAATAGATTGTGATCAAGAAACGAGCCCACATCAATAAACTGGGCATACCCAAGGATGGGGTCGGCAAAATGGGGGCCATACAGGGCATCTTCAAACTGGTCCAGATAGGATCTTATCCATGAAGATTGAGCCTCTGTAATTTCTTCTTCCTTGGGTGTCACATAACAAAAGGTGCCATCGCCATAGGTAGGATTACGCCTGGCCGTGCGAAATCCAGAGTCCCCAGAATCCGGCCGATCAATCTTGAGCATATAGCCGCCTGAAATGACAGACTCGCTGGTCTCCCAGGGATCAAGCTTCGCGATATCCACCCGATCAGGCCCACGCTTGATCTTCTCCATGAGGATGTACAATCCCACATAGTCCTGAGCAGACACAGGGTCGCCTTTGGTATTCACAAACATCTCAACAAACCGGGTTCGAACGGCATACCTGCCAATCCTACGGCTCAACGCATGGATGAATGCATTGTTGATCAAGGCACGGTCAAACGAATAGGGTGCATACAAGATCCAGTCTGATTCTGCAGGCAAACCCAGAATGGAAATGTCCATATCCTGGTTATCTGAATCCCAGATCTCAATACCATAGTTCTTTTTGGGTGACCCTGCAGTACTTCTACCGCGTGTCTTAAATCCACTGGGCCCCACATAATCAACAGCCCCGGTGATGTAGGCCCGTCCTGTGTCATCGGTGTCAATAAAGGCAGCCGATACTTTCTTAAAGGTACCGTAGACCACATTCTGCCCTCGGGTTTCCATAATCACAATGGGCAGGTTCGAGCTGAAATCCTGAATGTCAGACCCCAAGGACATATAGGTCACGCTGGATACAGGACTGGGTGCATACCCTGGCTCATAGGCACGGCACTGACCCTCTTTGCTCTCTGTGATTTCAATAGGATTCGTGTACAGGGGTGAGGCCTCTGTCGGTGTCGTGCCGTCCAATGTGTAGTGAATCTCGCTCGTACTCCGGGGCGTAGACAAGGCCAAATCGAACGCCGTGACAAACGTGCCAGCTGGTCTGGAAAACTCAGGCCTATCCAGGACTTCCAGGCCACCGCCACGGTTGGGTGCCCCCGGTGTGGCTTCTGAAAAAAACTGCAGCTGGCTGCCACAGCTCCCATAGGATACATCTGTGACCTGCGCAGGATAACCCGCCTCAAAACCAGAGACAACATGGCCACCAGGATCAACCAGGGCCAGATATTCCCCGTTCAGATCAAGCTGAAAATTGGTGTGATACCGGCCCAGGTCGTCTTGATACGGAAAGTTTTCAGGATCATCATCAAGGTCAATGCCGGTGGCATAGGCCACCCAGTAGGCTTCAGGACCGAGTGATATGGCCGGCAAGGGCCACTTGGTCAAAAGGTTGGGATCATCCGTCAGATACCAACCGGAGAGACTGATTGGCTTGACGCCCGTATTATACAGTTCAATCCAATCTGAAAACAGGGTCACGTTCTGAATCTGAGTGGGGTAGACGCTGTCATTGCTCACCATGATTTCCGAGATGACCATCGCCGCCTCTCCCACCATATCTTCGATGGGGCAATCCGGTTCTGTCACCCGCATCACCACAGTATCACTGCCCTCATGGCCCTGCTCATCCCACACCTGAAGCTTCAGGGTATACACACCCGGAGCCGGAAAGACAACCACGGCATTGGATTTGGTGTCGGTGTCGAGAAAGTCCACGGTCTGCGATCCCACGGAGGACCAGAGTATCAAGAGATAGTTGGGATCTTCGACCCCCAGATTGCAGGGATCATCGTCAGAAATACTGGGAGTCATCTGAGCCCAGGTGGCCATCGTTTCTTTCCATGAGATAAACCGATCCTCCCCGGCATCAACCATCGGCGCCAGCCCACCCTCCGGTGTGGCCAGAAGTTCAACCTCGGCAATTTGCATGCTGTTGGCACCACTGGCATGGCGAACGCCCGTAAACAACAGCTGGTAATGCGAGTAGGCAATGTTATTTTGAAATGCGATGGGCGTGCTGTTCTTCGTAAACCTGGGCCAGGGCTCTTCCTGGGCAAAATCCACAATCGGCCCCTTGGCAATCGGTTGGTACGGACCCTCAATACCCGTATTGGAGCCTGACAATTCAAAGGCTACAGGGTCTCGTGCTTCAGCGTCATTGGCTGTGGTGAAGCTAAGGCCTGTGACTATACTGGGAACACCAGAAGGAGCCACCTGTAAACCTGTAGACTGTGTCTCGCCTTTGAAGTGAAGGTATTTCTTGTTGACGTCGTCATCAATGGCCAAAGGCGGCGCTTCGCCACCGGGCCAGTCGGAATCGTCAGGAACACCTCGAACAGTATCTCCAGGCGCAGTAATGTCTATCTGCGCAGTAACGGAGATGCACAACAAAGGTACGAGGGTCAAAACGAACAGTATTCTCTTCATGTCACCAACTCCAGGGTCCAGCTTTATATCAATAACAGGACTTTTGCAAAAAGCCCTGTGGTGTA
>Ga0307990_1003233_pt1 | contig 12552 bp, 12 predicted proteins | sample EllFjometagen129_FD_203168 | JGI IMG/M metagenome (GOLD analysis project Ga0307990, IMG submission 203168) | Marine microbial communities from Ellis Fjord, Antarctic Ocean - #129 | ecosystem: Environmental > Aquatic > Marine > Unclassified | place: Southern Ocean | collected 2014-10-08
ATATTGGATCCCCGAAATGCTCGTAAAAAATGCGGGTTTTTTACATCATTGCCAAGTACCATGTTCCAGAGTAAGCACGTGGAAGCGGTCGGTTTTCCGGTGCAAAACGCTTACAAAATGGCATATGGTGATGAGAACATAACATTTGAATCCCGCTGTAAGCGGGAAACCTCTGAACCCGTGAACGGTTACGAAATATTTTTATAAAGCTCTTATCTCTGCGTTCTCGGCGAACTCAGCGGTGAACTATTACCAATTTGTTTTACACCAGACGGGTCTATTGAACACTTAAGGATTTTCCCCTTCTGAGTTTCTTGCAAGATTTTAGCCCATGAACTTCTCAGCTTATTGATATCTTCAATATCACCAAGCGCCCATAGAGACCCACCCCCTCCAGCCCCGGCAAATCGGGCGCCACACCCGACATTTTCGGATTCCTGTATAAGACTGTCTATTACAGGGGTAAATGCCTCAGGGGTTATTTCTCTTCTTATTGCTACCTCTTTAATGAGATCTTTGCTTGCCTCTTTCCATTCTCCAATTTTCAGGTTATTGGCAAGGCGATTTACAATATTATTTACCTGAATCCATCCAGATCTTGTCTGCCCTGCTAAAAATTTTTCAACCCATACCCTATTCGTTTTATGTGATATATGTGTTTTGCCGCTATAGGCTACAAGGATATGTTTTGATAGCTCCCTTTGTTTATCCTCATCTAAAATAGATTCCCTGAAAAAGGGTGTTTCTCTGTTCGAGTAATTCCAGGTCCATTTGTTTATGCCGCCAAAAACTGCTGCTCCCTGGTCTTGGAACCCACACATTCCACCATTTATAGCATCCTCCATATGATACGAAATGTAGAGGATATCATTTTCATCAATTGTCTTTCTGCCTAAAAGTTTGCCGGCAATGGTTAATACCTTTACCGCCGCCACAGTGGCTGTACTTGACCCTCCAAGGCCTGCCTTAACAGGGGAGGTTGATTTTATAACTACCTCCAGTCCATGGAAATTAAAGAACGATAAGACGGCAAAAAATATACCGAACTGGGAATTAAATGGGGCCTCTTGAAACTGGTATTCCTCACTGATATTAAAATTATCAGAGGAAATTTTTACCCATCCAGGTTTATATGGCAAAAGCGTGACTGAGGTTCTTAAATTTAGGGCGATGTTTAGCGTTAAAGGTTTTATGTTCTCAAGGGGGAGGGCTAAGGCTTTAATATCCCATGTACCGCCGGAGTCTATTCTGCAAGGTGCAGAAGCGGTTATGGGATGATGCTCAAGAAATTTATTTATGCATAGGGCGGAATTAGACATAATACATAATATGCTATAAATGACGATGTCTGAAGGTAATTATTCGATTAGATTTTTTTAAAGCTTTTAAAGGCGCAATCAATCGTCTTTTTTATTATATCTTCACTATGGGCCAAGGATAAAAACATGGCCTCAAAGGGGGATGGGGCTAAATAGATTTTTTGTGCTAACATTTCCCTATAAAAGGTGGAGTATTTTGAGCTATCAGATTGCTTGGCCGAGTTAAAATCATAGACCGGTTTGTCAGTGAAAAAGATAGTGCCCATAGACCCGACCCTGTTTGCTACTACATCTACACCTGCACGCTTTGCCGCGTCAATTAGTCCATTAAAAAGCAATTTGGACCTTTCATTTAATTTCCCGTAAATTTCCTTATTTTTTAAAACTATTAGTGTTGCCAATCCTGCGGACATGGCCAATGGGTTACCTGAGAGTGTGCCGGCCTGATAAATATTGCCGGTAGGGGCAATGTGGGACATAATATCTTTTTTACCGCCATAGGCCCCAACAGGCAAACCCCCGCCGATAATTTTGCCTAAGCATGTAATATCCGGCATAATATTATATAGCTTTTGAGCGCCTCCAGGACTGACCCTGAAACCCGTAATAACTTCGTCGAATATAAGCAGTATATCTTTTTCCGTTGTGATTCTTCTTAGACCCTCTAAAAATCCATTTTCCGGAAGGACCACTCCCATATTTCCTGCAACAGGTTCTACAATTATAGCGGCTATTTGCTTGCTGTATTTCTTAACGGTAAGCTCTACTGCCCTCAGGTTATTGAAAGGGAGTGAAACAGTCAATTTGGCCAGTTCATCAGGGACTCCAGGGCTTCCCGGGATGCCAAGTGTAGCAAGTCCAGAGCCTGCCGCCACTAAACAACTGTCGGAATGCCCGTGGTAGCACCCATCGAACTTGATAATCATATTCCTGCCGGTAAATCCTCTTGCAAGTCGGATAGCGCTCATAGTTGCTTCAGTGCCGGAATTTACCATACGGACCATTTCTACAGAGGGTATGGTGTCTACAATGGTTCTTGCAAGATTAAGCTCTAATTCAGTGGGAGCACCGTAACTGGTTCCATTTTCCAAGGCGCTGCTAATCCCTTGAATTACCTCTGGGTGTCTGTGTCCAAGTATCATTGGGCCCCAGGAACTTATATAGTCAATATATCTTTTGCCGTCAACGTCCCAAAGGTGGCAACCATCTGCTCTCTGAATAAAGGGCGGGTCAACGCCTACTGAGCGGCCGGCCCTCACCGGGCTATTAACGCCGCCCGGGATTATTTCCTGTGCCTTTAAAAAAAGTTCCTTAGATTTGTTAGCCATAGTGTTCTGATAACCTCTAATTAATTAACAATCAATAATAAACCGGGCTAATTTTTTTAAACTCTTTCAGTGTCGGAAGCATTATATAATCTTTTACGCCTGTGGTTTCTATAATGTTATCTAAAAGTTTTTCGAAATCTTTTTTATTCTTTTCATGGATCATTGTAAAGAGGTTGTATTCCCAGTCTCCCTGGGTTTTCCGTCTGTAACAGTGGCTTATTTCTTTAAAGCCTGCCATTAATGTGCCTACCTCATCAACAATATCCTCCGGCACATTCCATGCCACCATTACGTTGGTTTTAACGCCGGCCTGTTGATGATAGAGGGTTGCGCCGAATCGTCTTAGTGTTCCTTTTTCCTTCAGCCGTTTAATCCTGTCAATGAGGTCTTTTTCACTGATGCCGATTTTCGTTGCTATAACAGCAAAGGGTCTTTCTGTTAAAGGGATAGTATCCTGAAGGTGATGAATTATTTTTTTTTCAAGTTCGTCTACCATTGGTATCGAACTATCCAATCCTCTTTATTATGTCAAGAAAAAAAAGATTTGCGTTGTTTTAAGCTTGAAAGATGAAACAATTTAATTTATTGTTCGGCATTAATTAATATTGATATAAATATTCTAAAGGTCTAATTAAATAGGGGAGACAAGGAAAAAACTATGGATATAAAAAGGGATTATTACGAAGATATTCGATTGCTGGACAGCAAGGCTATTTGGTTCTGGTTTATAATGCTCCTGCTCTCTTTAACTATTTTTCCCTTTATAGCGCCGAATTATTATATTTATATGGCAAACTATATGGCTATTAACGTAATAGTAACCATAGGTTTGAATATGTTAGTAGGGTATACGGGGCAAATATCCCTGGGTCATGCCGGTTTTTTTGCCATTGGGGCATATATTACTGTTCTTTTTATGACTAAGATTCATCTTCCATTTTTGCTGGCCCTGTTACTTGGGGGGATGATTGCTGCGTTGTTTGGTTTTATTTTGGGTTTACCTGCCCTAAGACTGGAAGGACCGTATCTTGCTATTGCCACATTGGGGTTTGGTATGGCTATAACCCAGGTAATCGGACGCTGGCATATCTTTGGCGGAAGGATGGGTATTGAGGTGCCAAGCCCTTCTTTTGGCTCTTATGTTCTGAATAGCGATAGGCAAATCTACTTCTTAATTATTTCAATTGCATTTCTTCTCATAATGATGGCCAGGAATCTTATGAAAACAAAGGTTGGAAGGGCGTTTATTGCGATCAGGGACAGTGACATAGCTGCTGAGACCATGGGGGTTAATTTAGTATACTATAAAACAGTAGCTTTTGCCATAAGCGCTTTTTATGTAGGAATTGCAGGAGGACTAATGGCATTCCTCCTTGGCTTTATCAATCCAAGTTCCTTCAATTTTATTCTTTCCATTTATTTTTTAGCCTTTGTTATTGTTGGGGGCTTGGGGTCAATTCTCGGTTCCATAATGGGTGGCGTAGTTATGACATGGCTGATATTGGTGTTGGATAAAGTGCAGGAGCTTCCATACCTGGGAGAGGCCTTAGTGTCTTTTTCATCAAAATGGATGAACCTTGCAGGACTTCCAAATATCTCGAGTATAATTTTTGGCCTAATAATTGTGTTAGTGGTGGTATTTGAACCCCTCGGTCTTTATGGGTTTTGGATACGAACAAAAATATATTGGAAAACATGGCCTTTTTAGAAGGCATTCAAAAAATCTTATTTTACAAAAGGAGTCTTCATGTTTCTTCAGCTTCTTATCAGCGGCATTGCCTTTGGAAGCCTTTATGCGCTTATTGCCCTGGCAATGGTGATAATTTATAAGACCTCTGAGGTCCCAAACTTTGGGCAGGGTGAAATGGCAATGATTTCTACCTTTGTTGCATACGCCTTGCTGGAAAATTACGGTTATTCATTTGCTATATCTTTTTTAGGTTCACTTATATTTGCTGCATTCTTGGGGGTATTTCTGGAATTCGTTTTTCTAAGGAGGGCAAAAGAACCTAACATACTGAGTCTGATGGTGATCACTCTGGGCTTTCAGATGATTCTTTATGGCCTGGCAAGCTGGAAATGGGGAGCAGATCAGAGAAATTTGGACTTTCCAGTGTCTGATTTCGATACTGTGCAAATCGGCTCCGCCGTGTTAAGCTATCTCAACATTGCCACTATACTTATCACACTTTTACTGATGTTCATGCTGTTTCTTTTCTTTAAATACACAAAGATTGGCATTGCAATGAAGGCGACCCAGCAGAATGCCATGGCTGCACGAATTAATGGTATTAGGACAAATCGGATATTATCCATCACATGGGCTATGAGTTCAATTATAGGGGCAGTTGCCGGTATTTTGCTTGCACCTATTGCTACCCTTGACCCAAATTTGATGATGGACCCACTGCTTAAGGGTTTTGCGTCTGCCGTGCTTGGAGGCATGACAACTCTGGTCGGCGCAGCCATTGGAGGCTATATGCTCGGGGTTATAGAAAACCTTTTTGGCGGTTATGTCTCCCTTGAATTTAAATCGGTTGTAGCCTTTGGCATTATTGTTTTAGTGCTCTGCTTTAAGCCGAGTGGACTTTTTGCAAAACACTACGTTAGAAAGGTGTAGCAAAGGACCACCAAATTTGATCGAGTTCTTTTTTAATAAGCTGCCACTGACGGCATAAAATAATTTTATACGAATGCATCAATAATGATGCACTCGTAAAAAGTCCCAAAATACCGTTTTCCGTCATTCCGGCGAAAGCCGGAATCCAGTCTTTTCAAGCAGTTGCAGACCATCTGGACTCCGGTTTTCACCGGAGTGACGACTTTATACGAATGCATCAATAATAAATATTGGAAAAATTAGCAATGGCTCAAGATCAATTTTTTTCTGTGCATAATTTGCATATAAGTTTTGGCGGCCTGATTGCCGTGGACAAGATAAGTTTTAATGTGAAAAAAGGGTCGATATTCTCAATTATAGGACCTAATGGGGCCGGCAAAACCACCATTTTTAATTGCATTAGCGGACTTTATAAACCCGATTCAGGGTCAATTTACTTTAAAGGAGAGGCTGTGACAGGCCTTAAACCGCACAAGATTGCAAGAAAGGGTATTTCCAGGACATTTCAGAATATAGAACTTTTTTCAAGAATGACTACCATGGAAAATTTAATGCTTGGCCGTCATATCCATATTAAAACCGGAATCTGGAGTGGGGCAACATTTTTTAGAAGGAACTCGTCAGCAGCAAAGGAAGAGGTAAGGCACCGAGAGCAGGTGGAAAAGATAATTGACCTTCTTGACCTCCAATCTGCAAGAAGTCAGTTTGTTGGAGGACTGCCCTATGGAACTCAGAAACTGATAGAGCTTGGAAGGGCTCTTGCATTAGAGCCGGAGCTGCTTCTTCTCGATGAACCGTCTGCAGGAATGAATTCAGAGGAGAAGCAGGACCTTATTTTCTGGGTAAAAGACATACAGGAAGAGCTGGGTGTTACAATCCTGTTGATTGAGCATGATATGAAGATGGTTATGGATATATCAGACAGCATCCTGGCAATCAACTTTGGAAAGTTTATTGCAGAAGGGGACCCGGAAAAAGTACAGCAACATCCTGATGTTCTTAAGGCCTATTTAGGGGAGGATAATTAAATTGAGTGCGCTGCTTGAAATTAAGAATATTGAGACCTTTTATGTATTAATATATGCCTTGCGGGGGGTCTCATTAAGCATAGACCAGGGCACTGTTACAGCTATTCTCGGAAATAATGGTGCAGGCAAGTCCACCATCTTAAAGACGGTTATGGGGCTTTTGGATGATCAACCGGACAAAGGCACCATTGAGTTTATGGGTAAAAGAATTGACGGCAAGGACACTGAGGCTATAGTAAAGATGGGTATTTCTTATGTGCCTGAAGGCAGGGAAGTATTTGATGAGCTTACTGTACGAGAGAATTTACTTATGGGCGCTTACCGCAGGCATGACAAGGCCGGCATTAAAGATGACTTTAGAAAAATATATAACTATTTTTCAGTGCTTGAAGATAGGCAAGGGCAATTGGCAGGCACCCTTTCCGGAGGAGAGCAGCAGATGCTGGCCATTGGACGGGCCTTAATGAACCGCCCTAAGTTGCTTTTTCTTGATGAGCCTTCCCTTGGTCTTTCACCTATTCTGGTTAAACAAATTTTTGATATTATAAAGACAATAAACAACGAAGGGGTTACTATACTTCTTGTAGAACAGAATGCTCGGATGGCCCTTACTATTTCTGATGTTGGGCTTATTTTGGAAAATGGCAGATTTGTTATGAAGGGAAAATCAAAGGATTTGATGGAAGACAAGGACGTGCAGGAATTCTATATGGGAATGAAGTCCGAAGAATCGGCAAAGGGATACCAACGCTGGAAAAGAAAGAAAAGGTGGAGATAAAAAAGTGACATTTCAAACTACACCCCGGATTTTTCGAGATACAGTTAAAAAATATGGTGACAGGGTGGCCATTCGAAAAAAGGAATACGGCATATGGCACGATATATCCTGGAATGAGTATTACAGTAGTGCAAGGCATGTAGGGTCGGCGCTCATATCAATGGGCCTTGAAAAAGGCGACTGCGTTTCAATCTTAGGCGACAATTGTGCGGAATGGGTAATCATTGATATGGGTGTGCAATGTGCCGGAGGGGTGTCTGCTGGAATTTATTCTACTAATGCGTGGCCTGAGGTTGAATATGTAATTGAAAATTCCGACTCTAAATTTTTCTTTGTAGAGAATGAGGAGCAGCTTGATAAATGGATTAACTTTAAAGACAAAACCCCACTTTTAAAAAAGGTGATAGTGTGGGATCTTGAAGGGTTAAGAGACTTTAAAGATCCTATGGTTATGAATTATAACGATTTTTTAGAAGAAGGCCGTAAATTTGCCGAAAAGGAACCAGGTTTTATTGAAAAGAGGATGGATGAGGTAAAATCCGATGATTTATCAGTGCTTATTTATACCTCAGGCACAACAGGACCCCCTAAAGGCGCCATGTTGACCCACAGGAATGTTACCTGGATGGGCGAGGCAATTATTAAAGATAATCCAATCTATGACACTGACGAGGTATTATCTTTTCTGCCGTTATGTCATATTTTTGAGCGTCTTTTCTCGGTTTTTGCACAGATTACCCATGGATACACAGTAAATTTTATAGAAAACCTCGATACTGTAAATGATAATATGAGAGAGATATCCCCTACAGTGGGATATGCAGTGCCACGTATATGGGAAAAATATCTTTCAGCGGTTTATATAAAGATGTCTGATGCTACGTGGTTTAAGAAACTTGTGTTTGCCATGGCATTAAAGATTGGAAAAAAACGGGCTTCACTGAGGATGAATTTCAAACCCGTGCCATTTTACATAGAGATTTTATATCGTATTGGGTATTTACTGGTCTTTGCAAAACTTAAGGAAAGACTGGGTTTTGACAGACTCAGGATTGCATACTCAGGCGCTGCCCCTATATCACCGGATGTTCTTCACTTCTTTCAGTCTATAGGGGTTAACCTTGTAGAGGGTTATGGTCAGACAGAGGGGACAGGAGTAACCTGTGTATCCAAGGCGGACAAGGTAAAGTTTGGCACTGTAGGACCACCTCTCCAGGGCACAGAGGTAAAAATTGCAGAAGACGGTGAGATACTGGTTAAGTCTCCCAGTATATTTAAGGGGTATTATAAAGATCCCAAGTCAACCGAGGAAAGCCTAAAGGGTGATTGGCTTTACTCGGGTGATATTGGAGAGTTAGACGAAGACGGATATCTAAAGATTACGGATAGAAAGAAGGATATTATAGTTACATCAGGCGGTAAGAATATAACGCCACAGTATATTGAAAATAAGCTTAAGTTTAGCCCCTACATTAATGACGCAGTAATTATTGGTGATAAGAGAAAGTTTATAAGTTGCCTTGTTATGATAGATGAAGACAATGTAGTGAAATATGCCCAGGATAATAAAATTCAATTTTCAACCTATAAGGATTTAACACAAAGCCCGGAAATTGTAAGGTTTATCCAGGAAGAAGTTGATAAAGTGAATGATACTATTGCCAGGGTTGAACAGGTAAAAAAATTCACTATCCTGCCCAAGAAATTATATGAGGAAGACGGAGAAGTTACTCCCACAATGAAGGTAAAAAGAAAATATGTAAATGAAACCTTCAGCGATCTTATTGAGGCAATGTATAAAAGGAGATGAAATAGAATCTGCAAACGGATACTTATCATTTAGCTTTGAAAAATTAGGTTCTCTGGGCCTTGATTTATTGCTTTTGAGGCAAGGATATTTATTGATAAAGTCTTCTCAATAAGGCAGGGTATTCCTATAACTTCCCCCTTTGAAAAGGGGGATTGAGGGGGATTTTTTCTAAAGCTACCCGGACTTATTGAGAAGTTACATAATTTTTATCAGAAGGAAAAAGAAAAGGAGATCTCTATTCCGGTTTGTCCGGAAGAGTGGCAAGGGTATTAACTTAATAATAATAAAGGGAGGATAACGATGAGAAGAAAACTTATTTTTACATTGGCCAGCCTGGTGTTTGTATTGTTAGTCATTATTCCTGTTGCATGGGCGGAAAGAGGCGTAACTGATACGGAGATTCGCATCGGTCAGTGGGGACCGCAGACCGGACCTGCAGCCCTTTGGGGAGCAGTAGCAAGGGGCACTGGCTGTTATTTCGACATGATTAATGCAGAGGGAGGAATAAACGGCCGGAAGATTAAATACTTTCTTAGGGATGATGGCTACATGCCCCCGAGAACCAAGGCCATTGCCAAGGAGCTGGTAGAGGATAAAGAAATATTTGCCTTTGCCTCCGGCGTAGGAAGCGCAACAGGCATGGCTGTTAAAAAGTATCTGCATAAAAATAAGGTACCCTGGGTAGGTCCTGCCGCCGGATCAACACACTGGGGATACCCGCCTACTAAGTATCTTTGGGGAACATATCCATTGTATTGTGACGAGGCCGCAATCCTTATAGATTACGCAGTAAAGACACTGAAAAAAAAGAGAATCGCATTTTTTTATCAGAATGATGACTATGGCAAAGAGGGACTTTATGGCGCACAACTGGCCCTTGAAAAGTATGGAATGAAACTGGTGGCAGAGGTATCTGCAGAGCCTCTGGATACGGATCTTTCCTCCCATGTAATGAAGCTGAAGGCTGCTAATCCAGACTGTGTTCTGAATTGGGTCCTCCCAAAGCACGGGGCTATAGTGCTCGGCACTGCTGCAAAGATGGGCTTTAAACCACAATGGATGACCACCAGTACATTGAGCGATACACCAATCATGTATAAAATCTCAAAGGGCCTATACAAAGACGTGTTTTTTACAACCTTTGCAGAGCTTCCCGGATCTGATTTTCCCTTGATGGAAAAATATAAAAAGGCCCAGGAACAATTTGCACCTAAAGATCGCTGGGGCGTGTTTTTTTACGCAGGAATTTATTTTGTAGAACCCATGGTAGAGGCTTTTAAAAGATGTGGAAAAGATCTTACTGTAGAAAATTTTGTAAAGGCAATGGACTCCATCAAGGATTTCCAGGGCATAGGACCGAAAAATTCTTTTGGCCCGAACAAGAGGCAGGGGACAAGATCTTCCTTTATTGGAAAATGTATTGAGGGAGGTAAGTCTGTCCGGCTGACTGACTGGATGGAATCCGGTATTGATGTTAATGAGGTTATTAAGAGGGCGTATAATAGATAAAAAGTTAGTAATTGCCAAGGTTGCTTAGACAGTCTGCCTGCGCCCCGATATTAATAGGGGCATGCAGGTAGGCAATAGTCTGTTTTTAACGCTCAGGTGTCAGATAAGATAAATAATTTTCCTGAAAATATTTTAAGATTTGGAGAATTTAGGCATGAAAAAATTTATTTCTAAAAAGATATTTTATAGTTTACTTATTTCCGTTATCGTTACCTTGACCTTTGCAGGGTGCGCCCATACGGAAAAGGCATTTAACCCTCAAGTTACAGGCCCTCAAATGATTGTTGAGCCGGACGTCGTAACCCTTGGTGTCGCCAAGGTAATGGATACACAATTTGTATTCCGTGGCAAGGGTTTTCAACCTGAGGATTCAGTTTTTATCACCATGTTAGGGGTAAAAAAAGGGGATAAGGCAGTTGATATTCCGATTTTTGATGGAGATGTTGATGATAAAGGCTATTTTACAATAAAGACCAAACCTGGCTATGACCCAGCAGGACTAACCTTTAAAATAGGGATATTATTGAGGGCAAAGACCGGTTCGAACAAGAAGGGAGAAACAATCCTTATTGTTGGCCAACCACCAATACCTGAGGGTCTTTATACGATCAGGGCGGTAAGTATGGATTCAGACAAAAAGGCCGAGTGCAAACTGATGATAAAGGGTCCGTCTTTTATAGACAAGGTAAAAGACTGGATTGGAGGATTAATGGGGAAGATTGTTAAAAAATAGGACACCTCTGAGTATTATAGTGGTAACCATTTTTTACCTTAATAACAATTGCGGAGCAGAAGGGATTTTCTTCTGCTCCCTCCGGGGCTTAGGCTCTATGGGCCAGAGGCCTTCCCCTGTCCCGGTCCTCACTTTATGTAAATAATATTAGTTTACGCCCAACACAAAGAAGATGTTACAAGAATTCGGCTAATTTTTATATGAGGACCAGGCTCCGGTTTCCTCCATTGATAAGTCACGAAAAAACGTCGTCCTCCTCTCCGTAGGCTTTACGTGCCATAGGCCGACAGTCTATTAAGAAAAACCCTCCTGCCTCTTTTTGTAGAGCTGTTACAATTTTATCACTTATTGTTTTACCCACCCCCCAATACCCCCATAAACAAATAGGTGTATTTCACTCGCTTTTAGGTAAAACACCTGATTGAAATAACCATTTTAAACAGATAAATTCTTTTACAAAAAGAAACACAAACAATGAAATCCAGTAAAATTAAAATACAACAAAACCCTCTAACCATTAATGAAAAACAATAGGAGGATAAAATGAGAGTAAGAGATTTCATGTCTACCAATGTGGTGGCAGTTGATGAAAAGACATCTATCCACGATGCCAAAAAAATTATGGAGGCCCATAAGATTAGAAGACTGCCTGTAATGAGAAAAGACAAGCTCATTGGCCTTGTAACAGAACGTATGCTCTTAGAGGCATCCCCCTCACCTGCTACATCCCTTAGCATCCATGAACTGCACTACCTCTTGGCAAAGATGACCGTAAAGGACATTATGGTCAAAAATCCCCACACCCTTTCCCCTGACACACCGGCAGAGGAAGCTATGCAACTGGGGCAGGAAATGGGCTATGGCGGCTTTCCAATAGTAGAGGATGGTAGACTCGTAGGCATGGTCACTGAATCAGACATTGTACGAATCATGACCAGGGTATTAGGGGTCCGTGGAAAGGGCAAGAGAATAGACATAAAGGCAAATAAAGACTTCGGCAATATGCGGCGTATCATGGATATCCTTGACAGCAAAAAAACCGTCCTACTGAGCCTTATGACGCTACAGCCTGAAGAAAACAATGATTGGATGATATTTATAAGAATAAGTACTGATGATGCCGGGCCAATAGCCGATGAGCTGAAGTCCGCCGGTTTTAATGTTACCTATGTAGGTTAAACTTATTGGAGGATGAATTACCCTTATTCACATGGCACCCCCCTTCCGTATTTTTCGGTTTCCCATGGTGATAACCTTTCATCCTCCTTTTATACAACATAAAATATACTAAATTTACCAGAAGGAGGCGCAACATGGAAAAAACAAAGGTCCTTGTAATTGATGATGAAAAGGTTGTCTTGGACAGTGTCAACAAGATCCTTGCAGATGAAGGCTACGATGTAGAAACCAATCTAAGTGGAAGAGAA
>Ga0307990_1003235_pt1 | contig 12547 bp, 16 predicted proteins | sample EllFjometagen129_FD_203168 | JGI IMG/M metagenome (GOLD analysis project Ga0307990, IMG submission 203168) | Marine microbial communities from Ellis Fjord, Antarctic Ocean - #129 | ecosystem: Environmental > Aquatic > Marine > Unclassified | place: Southern Ocean | collected 2014-10-08
GTTTGCAGGCCAATGTTCACAGCCGTATACTGGCAAACGCCATGCAGAACGGAATTAGGTACACATACTGGCAACATGACAGCATGTGGCTCGGCTACCTTGAGGAGTTCCCTGACTACTGGACACAAGGGGAGAATCTGGGCGAGCTACAGGAGAACCTGAAGGATCTGTATCAGGAACTCACCAGCGGTAGCATCCCTGAAGTCCGTCGTGTGGCCAAGTTACAGGTATCATGAAGCGGCGCGACCTCATTGGTCAAATCGAGAAGAACGGCTGCATTCTCATTCGACATGGTGGACGGCACAATTGGTATCAGAACCCGAACACGGGTGTCTGCTAGCCTGTCCCGCGCCATCAAGAAATCAAACAGCCTCTGTTCAAGTACACCCTTAAGATGCTCAAGGACTAACACAACAAGCCCTTGGAGTGCATGCGTCCATAGGCTGCCCGCTCAAGAGCGGTATTCGGATGCAGAAAAGACATCAGTTAGTATGAGAACCCGCGCCCCTGCGACCACAACCCAGTGCGCTAGCAAATTGTGCTATACTCTCCCAAGGCACTCGGATTCATCAGCAATTAGCCGCCTCTCGTAGCCAAAAACATCAAAAGCAAGGGTCTGACGTCGACTGGCTTGCAACCCCACCTCTCCAGATCAATGCGCTGGTCGTGCCAGGCGGCCGGACAGGGCGCATCGACGCACAGCTCGCAGGCGATCGACAACCGCGACGTCGTCTTCCACGACGCACATACTCGCTTGTCGCAGGCTCGCCGCCAGTCCCGTGCCGTTCGCTGCAGGCAAGGAGACAAGCGTGGCATCCGGTGCAACAAGACTCAGTGACCTCAACCCGCAGGACCTTGACGCCAAGTGTACCCTTCTCGCCCTCTTCTGCCGAACGCAACAACCTATCGGAACCCGATCACGCCGTCCGGTCCGGCAGGTGGAACTTGCGAGAAGTCTGGGGATTCATGAACTTCTGAATCTCGAGCGCGTAGCCGCCTGGATCCCGCAGAAAGAAGCATTGCACCTCGATATCCTCCATAGTGTTGATTTTCCCCTCGATTTGGACGCTGGCATCCTTGAGGAACGAGTACCATTCCTCAATATTGTCTACGTCAAGTGTAAGGAGTACTGCGCTCTCTGGGGCAACTTCGCAGTGCCCCCTCCCGCTGCTTGAATCGACCAATCCGACAAACGAACTGCTTGATATCCTGTAGATTCTAGCCCATCCCTCGTCTAGAATGAGTTCCAATCCCAGCAGTTCTCCATAGAAGTGCGATGCTTTAATGATCTCATTGTAGTAGAACCATACGATCGATGAACTTTGCAGATCAGGACGTTTCATTATGTTTCCTTTCTTTCATCTCCTTTGAGCGCTCTGGCGCAAGGAGAGAGATTCGCTGGTGAGTTAGGACGAATCCTAGTAGATTGCCAATTTCTGCAGCGATTTGAACTCGCTTCTTATCGCAAGACATGAGCCATCGCTGCAATTTCAATTCGCGCGCCTTTTGGAAGGGCTGCCACCTCAATGCATACACGTGCAGGAGTAATCGATGCATCCGAGAAGAACTCGGAATAGGCCGTGTTCATTGCGCCGAAATCATCTATGTTCGCCAGGTAAATCGTAATCTGCACGAGATCATCTAGGTCAGCTCCCCCTTTTGCGAGGATTGCCTCCGTGTTCTCAAGGCAGAGCCGTGTCGCTGTGCCAATGTCATCCGAGATGAGGCTACCTGTTGTCGTATCAATTGGAAGTTGGCCTGATACAACAACAATCGCCCCAGACCTTACCCCTTGAGAATACGGTCCAGCAGCGATTGGCGCATTCTCTGTTTGTATCGCGTATTTAGTCATTTACCGTTCCTTTCCATTTTATTGACTGCTCCGCCTACGTCATTCTAGTATCGAAAAGATCGCGTAGAGCGTCCCCAACAAGATTGAACGAGACGACGGTGAGCGTGATCAGGCAACCTGTGTAGATAGAGATCCAGGGGGCTTGACGGAGGACACTTCTGCTCTCGCTTAAGATAGCTCCCCATTCAGGCATAGGTGGCTGGGCTCCCAACCCTAGGAAACTTAGCCCCGCTGCAGTGAGGATTGCCGTTGACATTCGGAACGTGCACAGAACCAGGATTGCTGCGACGCTCGCCGGAAGGATATGCTTGAATATTATCCGAGTATGCCCACAGCCACTGGCACGCGCGGCCTCGACGAACTGAAGGCTCCGTGCAACAAGGGTGTTCGCTCGAATCACTCGTGCGAAGATTGGCACAGACCATACCCCAACGGCGATCATGACGTTGAAGATACCCGGGCCCAGGAACCCGACAATTGTCAAAGCGAGAAGCATGCCAGGAAAGGCCATGAGGACGTCAAGCATCGCTACCAGTACTCGATCAACCAGACCGCCGAAATACCCCGCGAGAACACCGAGAGTGGTTCCAACCACAGAGCCGATCAGAACGGAGATCAGGCCAACTGACAATGAATAGCGCGCACCGTAGATTAGCCGGGACAGCACATCTCGGCCGTAGTAGTCCGTGCCGAGCAGGTGCGTACTTGTAGTTGGCTGTAATCGATTCAGTAGGGACTGGCTATAGGGATCGAAGGGAGCAATCCACGGTGCCAGCAACGCCATCGCCACGAGGGCAATGATCAGAATCAACCCAGTGGCAGAAAGTGGATTCCGGAGAAACTTCCGTATGAAATGTCGGCTTGTCATTATGAAGTTGTCACCCTGGGATCGATGAACACATAGCTCAGGTCAACGAGTAGGTTGACCAGAACGACGCTGGCAGCAAAGAAGAACACGATACCCTGAATAAGAGGATAATCACGGAACATGATCGCTTTCACTGCAAGTTGCCCCAATCCAGGCCAGGCGAAGATGGTTTCCGCGATAACTGCGCCTCCCAGCAAGAACCCAAACTGCATACCGAGAAGGGTGAGGACAGGAATGAAGCCGTTCTTCAGTGAGTGTTTCCAGTGAACACGCGATTCCCGCAATCCCTTCGCTTTCGCGACTGTGATGTAGTCTTGCCGGATCACTTCAAGCATGCTTGACCGCGTCATCCGCGAGATGCTCGCTGCAGAACCGATTGCCAGAGTCAGCGCGGGAAGCAGAACAGATCGAAATCCGGCAAGAGTCCAGAGCGGACCGTCGCAGCCAGACGCAGGTAACCAACCGAGCCATAGTGCGAAAAGCAGAATGAGCATGGTTCCTAGCCAAAAACTCGGAAAGGAGACGCCGACGAAGGCCGCGACACGCATAACACCATCAAAGACTGTGTTTTGACGTATCGCAGAATAGACGCCAATTGGGACACCGATCAACGCCGATAGGATTATGGCAACCAGAGCCAATTCCGCCGTGTACGGTATGCGGCTTACAAGCTCATCCCAGACAGGCCGCCGTGTCCTAATGGAGTTTCCGAAGTCTCCGTGCAGTATCCGCTCCCAGTAGCGGAAATACTGCTGGGGAAGCGATTGGTCCAGACCTAGGTATTTTCTCATTTGAATGACGTCGGCTTCAGATGCGTCAGGAGGAAGCAACTGCCTCACGGGGTCGCCAGGTGTTAGTCTGGTTATCAAGAACACAAGCGTTACTACCGCGATGAGAACGGGAATGCCGATCAGTACTTTTCGGATGGCGTAGACCGTCACGAATCCTCCTTAAGGAAGACCCGGGGAGCAAACATATAAGCTTGCTTCCCGGATCGTTAGATCTAGTCGGCGAGATAGACGTTCTCAAGGCGCAAGAAGCCTATTCCGTTGTGTTCGTACCCCTTAAGATTGGATGTTGCGGCTGCAACAATATTGGCGTTGTAGAACCAAACAGCGACCACGGCATCATTGATGATCTCTTGAGCTTCCCACGCCAAAGCCTTTCTCAGCTCGAAGTCTCCAACACTCCTGGCTGTGGTAAAAGCCGCCTGCAAATCCTCATTTACGAAGCCAAACACGTTGTACTGTGTGTCTCCGAGGTAGAGATACATTGGGCCACGTGCAGGGTCATTGTCAGTGAACCATCCGCCAAGGAAGACCATGTCGAAATTGCCGGACATCTGCTCGCTCATGAACAACGCGTGTTCAACGATACGTAGCGAGACCTTAATCCCGAACTGCTTCAGTTGATCCTGCGCGGCTTCGGATATCTGTTTGTCCTGAATGTTGTGCCCATCTCCTGACAAAATGGTGAACTCAAGCTTCTGGCCGTCTTTCTCGTATACACCATCTGATCCAAGTGCCCATCCGGAATTCGACAAGAGTCGCTTCGCCTCCGCCTGGTTATATCCTGGCTCAACGATGTTTGGGTTGTGCCCCAGATTCAGGACTGGCACAGGCCCTTGAGATCGAACGACCGCATTGCCTCCGAGAACCTCGACGATGGTGTCTACGTCGATCGCCAGAGCAATCGCCTTGCGCACGTTGAGATCACCGAATGGCTCACGGTTCTGGTTGAACCACAGCCCGTAGAGGCTAGTGCTCGGCTTGGTGTAAAGTGTCAGATCGGGATCGTTCACAATGAAGTCCATCTGAGCCGGTTCAACCTTATATATGTAGTGAATTCCTCCCGTCTCCAATTCCACCAAACGGGTGGATGCATCGGGAATCGGACGTACGATGATCTGGCTCGGCAGCGGTGCGCCTCCCCAGAAATCCTCGTTGCGCTCTAGGACCACTCGCCGTCCCAGTTCCCATGAGACAAACTTGAAGGGGCCCGTCCCTACTGGGTGCGATGCGATTTTGTCTCCGTATTTCTCGATCGCCGTGGGGCTGATGATGGCACCGTTTGTGACTTCTCCAACGTAGTAGCCGATGAACGCAACGTCCGGTTTCGCAAGATTGAAGATGACAGTCAGGTTGTCCGGCGTCTCAATAGAGACAACGGCATTCGATAGCTCTCTCTGCCGCGGTGATCCGGTCGCTGGATCCATGAGTCGATCGAAATTGTACTTGACCGCCGCTGCGTCAAACTTGGAGCCGTCGTGGAATGTTACTCCTGCCCGCAAATGGAATGTCAGCGTGGTCGCGTCCTCAGAGAATTCCCAACTCTCCGCCAGGCCGGGCAATCGTTCACCATCTGGCCCGTAGCGAATCAAGTAGTCATAGATCAGGTGCCCGATAGTCATGCCGACTCCACCGCTTATCTTGTGAACATCGAAGCTCTCGGGTTCCTCTTCCATTCCTAAGATAATCACATTGTCAGCGCTCGAAACCATTGGAGCGAAGACCGCCAGAACTAACATTAGCATGGTTATACCTATCCATAATCGTCGTTGCATACTATCCTCCTTGTTATATCTTCCCTCATAGTGCATAAACTCATTCATCCGCTGTTGTTGACTTCTTCAGGTAGAGGTTGAGAGCAATCGTCTGTTCTGTCGGCACTTCGCTCCTGTGCTTCACCATACTCCGGATGAACACTGCCTGTCCGCTCTCCTGCTTAGTCACCTCCTTACCTTCGATGTAAACTTGCATGCTTCCCTTTAGCACATGACCAAACTGGGCCTCCAAGTGCTGATGACTCTCATCTGACCATCCCGCGTCATACTTGTGAATCACGAAATAGAAATCTCCGCAGTCCAGCTGGCGCACCACGTGCTTTTCGTCCTTTCGCCTCTCTGGAACCTCGCTCCAAACGATTTTCATGGCTGAACCTCCTTGGTCGGTGAATTCTTAGCTCGATAGTTGTCCACATATTCGGAGCCCGGACACACATAGAATCCCAACAGCTTGACAGGCTCGAGAACCCGCATCCCATGCTCAGCGTTGGACGGGATGGAGTAGGCATCCCCCTCCTTGAGAACGTACGTTTCGTCACCGATACGCAGTTCGATTACTCCTTCCAGCACGTGGCCTGCCTGCTGGTGAGGGTGCGAATGGAGTTTCCAAGGTCTCGACGGATCTGTGGGCTGACTGAATTCCTGCAATGCCACGAAGAGACCATCCAATTCCACCTGTCGCTGGATGACTCCCGGAGCCAATTCGACGGGTATCACTTTCTCCCAATCAATGAACACATTTTCCTCCTTCATATGCTCGGCTTCTGTTCCGATACTCTCAGCTAGCCCAAAGACGCGAAGAATCTCGCCATGCGCTCGCCTGCTTCCTCAAGAACAGGCACACTTGCATTTGCGAAAGTGAGCCTGATAAAGCGATTTCCGTGGATGCCGTACCCAGTTCCCGGAATTACAAATACCCGAACTTCTTCCAGCATTCTTTCCGCAATCTCGGCAGGATCCAGGCCCGTCTCAGAGATGTCCACGAAGCAGAACAAGCCTGCATTTGGAGGCCAACAGACGATGCCCGGAATCTTGCGAAGCTCTGCCACCAATGCGTTACGTCTTTTCTCGTATTCTCGCACCATCTCCACCACGGCTTCCTGATCCGAATTCAAGGCCGCAATGCCCGCGTGTTGAGTGGGCGTGTTGATGTGCGATACGGAGAGTCCGAAGCAACGCGTAGCCACCTCGCGAAGAGGCTCAGACGCAATGAGATAGCCCAACCTCCATCCCGTCATGGCGTAGGTTTTGGAGAACGAGTTTACGACGATGATGTGATCGCGCTCGTTGAATGATAGTGCGGTTGTGACTTGCGTGCCATCGAAGATGACCTCGTCGTAGACCTCATCGGAAAGCATATAGCACCCTTCTTCGGAAGTCATTGAGACCAGAAGTTCGACTTCCTCGTTGGTCAACACACGCCCAGTGGGGTTGTTGGGAGATGTTGATATCAGCATTCGCGCCCCATTAAGCAAGGCCTTCAGCTCATCCTTGCGGTCAAGCAATGGCTCTTGATTCTCCAGCCAGAACGGCACCACTACTCCTCCAGCCATTTCCACCTGGTTGATGATGTAGCCCATGGCAGGTTGAAGGATGACAACGCGATCGCCGGGGAGGATGAAAGAATGTATGGCCAAGAACAATGCGTTGGCAGCTCCAGAGGTAATCTGGATTTCATCCGGGCTGATTGTCACTGCGTATTTCCGAAGATATCTGGCTGCTACGGCCTCCCTCAAGGAGAGAATTCCCTGACTTGGCGAGTAGTGGGTCTCACCACGCTTGATCGCCTCCACGGCAGCCTGCGAAATGTGCCCTGGTGTGTCGAAATCAGGATCGCCCCCTCCTAACGTAATTACGGTTTCGTCCTTCAGAGCCGCCCAATACTTCGATAGCTTCGATGGACTTCCTGTTGATGTCTGGGCCAAACGTTCACTTAGCGACATTTGATTCCTCCTTCAATGATACGCATCTACCCCATTCCTCAGGCATTCTCATCCGAGCGGGAGTCACCTCGATCTCCATCTCAGGGGCAGGCTCTCCCTTGATCTCGCAAAGTACGTGCATAAGCTTCCTGATCTGCGAGTCCGTGCCCCGCGACACAAACACCGTAGCTCCTTCTCCTCCAAGCACACCTCCGCTTGCCACAAGCCGGCTCTCAACCCCGAAGAGTGATTGAAGCGCTTCAATCTCTGTTACCACCGAGGCATCAGAGACTGTGAACATGCCTACCGGGCTTCCAAGGGAGTAAGTAGTGCGGAGTTGGCCGCACCATTTTGCAGCGAGCGGCACAGATTCGACGAGCTTCTCAAGGCCTACGGGAACCACCAAGTGGCAACCGCGTGCTGCAATTGCCCCCATCGTCAATCCCATCGATCCTCCTAGGTCATGCCCCATGAGGACTCCCACGGTCCGCTCGGTATCGACGGCATTCGCACCCTTGACAAAAACGTCCCCTGCCTTAAAGCGAGCCACAAAGTCACCCAGCGGACTCACAAGAGCTTCGTCCGTTCGCGCGTCGTAGACCTGGCCTTCACGCACCTCAAGCGGGACAGCTTCTCCGCGCTCGATTACCACGGGGAGGTGCCGATCTCTCATGTTTGTCTCGCCAAGCCATGCCCCGGTCACCACACCAGCTGCGTACTTAATCTGGGGACACGAAGTTTCGAGTAGCTCTTCAACGACCAGTGCGTTTGTCGTCCCATTGGCAATAACAATGAGTCCCTCAGCAAACGCTTTCTTAACAACAGGCAAGGATGCTACACCTTTGGCGATCAGCCGTTTTGCCTCTGCCGGGGCGAGCGGAAAAATAATCGACCTGCAAACTTGATCCTTCACGGAAGTACCTCCCTTTTCTTAGGCAGCTGCCCTCTTGTTGGTAGAACCACGCTTGCTCTCCTCGCGCAATGAGTCGAGGAGAGTCTTAATGTGATCAGTCGTGTTGAAGTAATGACAGGACACTCGCAAACCGCCCACGTTTCCGGTGAAACGAAGCGATATATAAATCCTTTGCTTATGTAGGCGCAGGAGAAGATCGCGCTCTGCATCCAGATCCTCGTAGAAGCGGAACGATACAATGCCAGATCTGTACTTCCGCTCTGGAACTGTGACAACCTGGACACCAATCTCATGGAGACCCTCAATCAGTACGTCGGTGAGATTGAGAACATGTTCTTCAATCAATCTCTTGCCAAGTTGGTTGACCAGCTGAAGGCTTTGCGCCAGGCCGACAGCTCCTGGGTAGTTGCTTGTTCCCCCCATCTCAAGTTGCTTTGCCGAAGATACGAATTGGTATTCGTCCATTGAGCGGACTGCGCGGATCTCGGGTGTGGAGAAGTAGGTGCCCCAGCCCCCCTCAGGATCCTCTAGATTGAGGTATCCCCAGCTCATGGGGGACATTCGCTCTCGAGTTTCAGGTGACACATATAGGAGCCCACAACCAAACGGCGAATTCAGCCACTTGTGCCCCCCCGCAGTGAGAATGTCTATCTTGGTTGCATCGACATCGATCGAGATGGCTCCGAGCTGTTGCACCGCATCGACGACGAACAGTAGGTTGCGCTCATGGCAGAAACTCGAGAAGGCCTCCAAGTCAGCTCGGAATCCGTTATTCCACTGTGTTGAGGAGAGGACAACTACACCAGTCTTGGACGTAACATGCTTTTCAAACATCTCTGGCAGCACGCGGCCTCCTGGAGCAGATACCGGCACCACGTGATATCCCTGCATTATCCAAGGAATAGGACTTTGGAGAAATTCCATCTCGCTCACAAGGATCTCTGTGTCAGGCGGAAATTCGATGCCCTTTGCTGCGATATTCAATCCGTGTGTCGTGCTTTCGACAAGAGCAACGTCTTCAGGCTCCGATGAGATAAGCTCAGCTACCACTGGGATCGCCGCTCGCCGTAAAGCGTCCATCTCTAGATGTTGCAGTGTCGCAGAGTCGGCAGGACACAGGAGCGCGCGTTGGGCAAATTCGGTGACTGCATCTATGCTGGACTTAGGAGCAATGCTCAGACAAGCAGCGTCCAGAAAGGTCTTGTCACCCGTTCCAGGGAATTCGTTTCGGATTCGCTTATAATCCAAAGTATTCGTCTTTTGTCCTCGTTTCATGTGTTCCATTAGTATCTCTCCTTTCATTGATATGTCTCCGTAGAGTTCTTGCTCTTCATCCAACGAATCATTGAGACAAATTATTCTTCTAGTAGGGAATTCGAGATGCCCCGCACTTGATTGAGGTCGTTGTATAGCGTTGCCCGAGAGATCCCTAGTACATCAGCAATAGCAAAGCTTGACTTCTTGACGAGGAAGATGCCCTGCTGGTCAAGCGCCTCGACAATGCGAAGCCGTTCGGGTTTTGACAGGCTGCCTGGTGCAGAGGACATGTTTTCGAGGACTCTCTTGACGGCCTTGTCAACGACAGCATCGATACTTCCGTCGAAATGCTCGTCTACAACCTTCTCGGGTTCGGGAGCAATGAATGGCGCGATGTGTCTCGACAGCCATTCCCGAGCCTCTGCTTCGCCTGACACATCGATGTTAATGCAGAGAGCACCGATGACTTCCCCATTGGGATCACGGATGAAGACGGTCGACGACCTCAATGGCCTTCCATCTGGTGCTTGCGTCTGGTAGTTGACTGGATTGGTGTCTGCTTTCCCCTGTCTCAGCATGCGGAGAAGGAGATCTGTCACCGGAGCGCCGATCCTACGCCCTGTTAGGTTCCCTGCAATCGATATAACAGAGTGCTGCGGTTCTCTGAGGTTGTGAACAAGAACCTCAGATCCCGGACCGATACTCCTTTGGAGATCATGGACCATGGCAGCCATGGCTAGAAGAAGCGGATCGGCTGTGCTTCTTGGATTATACTCAGGCATTACCTTCCCCACCCCCTTCACTTAAGATATTAGTCCAGACGAATTATATAATCCACAAGACATTTTGTCAAGACCCAGAGTTGTCTCACGCAAGATAAGCATGAACCGAGGTGGTGTTTGTCATGCGAGATGAGCATGAGGGATCACTGGTAATACAGGCGCGTGTGTCGAATCATAGGAGGCATGATCTTGATGATGACAGATGCACGCGTAATGAGTATCGACGAACTGAAGGCATTTCTCGCTTCGAGCGATGTGTTCACGTTCAAGGGAAACTCACGGGAAGAGATCTACGCTTGGATCGAGCGTACCTTACGTGGCTACAGTTACCGCTCTCGTCCTCGCTTGGAGAAAGGGCTGCTTCGACGTTACATGCGGAAGATGACAGGAATCTCTAACTTACAATTGACAAGGCTCATTACTCAGTTCCGCCGTAGCGGCCAGGTATGCATTCAGCCCTACCAACGCCACTCCTTCCCCACCAAGTATACAAGAGAGGATCAGCCCCTGTTGGCTGAACTGGACAGCGCCAATGAGTGATTGTCCGGTAAGGCCACAGTGGCCATCTTCAAGCGCGAGTACAATCACTTTGGGAAGAGTGAGTTTCAGCGCCTCAGTGAGATCTCCGTTGCTCACCTGTACCGGTTACGGCGAGATTCCTTCTACCGTAATCACGTCCTAACCATCGAGAAGACCAAGCCATCCCCCTGCAAGTATGGGGAGCATCGTCGCCCTGATCCACAAGGGAGGCCCGGTTACATACGGGTCGACACAGTTCATCAAGGAGATCTCAATGGGGTGAAAGGGGTGTACCACATCAACACCATCGATGAGATCACCCAATGGGAAGCGATTGGCTGTGTAGAGAAGATTAGTGAGCACTACCTCGTCCCTGTTCTCAAGGATCTCCTCTCCCAGTACCCGTTTCGCATCCTTGGGTTTCACAGTGATAATGGGAGCGAGTATGTCAACAAGGTAGTAGTGGAACTGCTCAACAAGCTACTGATCGAGTTCACTAGAAGTAGAGCACGGCACAGCAATGACCAAGCACTCGTCGAAGGGAAGAATGGAAGCATTATCCGCAAGCAGATGGGGCACTGGCACATTCCACAATCTGAGGCAACAAAGATCCAATCGTTCTACAAAGAGATATTCAATACGTACCTGAACTTCCATCGGCCATGTGGATTCGCCACGGAGACGGTGGATGAGAAAGGGAAGATCAAGAAGAAGTACGAGACGTACCTGACGCCATTTGAGAAGTTCTAGAGCCTGCCCAACCATGAGCAATTCCTTAAGCAAGGGGTAACAATGGACTACCTGGAGGAAGTAGAGCAGCAGCACACTGATACCGAGTATGCCCGTCTCGTGCAGAAGAAAAAGACAGAGCTCTTTCGCTCCTTCTCCAAACCGGGTATATTGACTTAACGACTCACGCGTTCATGCTCATCTTCCAATGAGAAAAGACTGAGCTGGTTGTGGCAAGGTCACCTCTTGTTTGGCATACGTCCATGGCGACAGGTATCCCAGCGCCGAATGTCTTCTCTGTGCGTTGTAGTACTCGATCTGCTTAGCAATGGCTCTTCTCAACTCTCATACGTTCCTCGCGTCCAAGAACAGCCCCCCGCTTTCGCTTTTGAAGTGTCCGTTGAACGATTCCATGTATGTGTTCCCTCTCGCTCCGTTCTCCGAGAAGGAGATCTTCGCCCTTTCCCTGATCAACACCATTCCGAGACTGGACAATCTAGTCGTGTAGGCCAGAGATTGGCCTCCTTGGCAGTCAGAAGTCTCCCAACGTTGTCACAGGCTGTGGCGATATATGCTTCTTTCTTCATCACAGACTCCTTATTCTGTGTCTAATTAAAGGGACGTAGATCCTATTTCAGACTGCTGCTTGAGGAATTATGGCAAACGTTCCCGGAATTTCCGCAGTGATCAAGTAGTGAATCTTGTTAGCCAATCTCCCGAGTCTCTGTGATCTTCCCATTCTTGATGACCTTAATCTTCACCCTTGTCTTCAGCCCCACTTTCCCCTGGAGTCCGACGAACACTTGTCCCAGGAACTTCATGATGTAATCGGTGGTTGTGCTATTGGGGTTTAGGGTTACGTGTACGATCTTCGAGTGCTCTGCCACTTTTCGCGCTCCATATTGGAGCCCAAGTGGTGTCACAAGAATGGCTCCCGCAGCTCCAGTATCGACAATACGGAAGGCAATTGCAGCAACGCTTTCCTGCTTGATTTTTGATTTTATGTGACGCCGACATTCGACAATCACGAAACCCTCGCCTCGCGCACATACACCTTTCGCGTCGATCTCCCAGTCTGTACCAGATGCACCGGGCACGATCTGCTTGCCTTCGACACGACCTAATCCAAACCGGTCTGCGAA
>Ga0307990_1003236_pt1 | contig 12541 bp, 3 predicted proteins | sample EllFjometagen129_FD_203168 | JGI IMG/M metagenome (GOLD analysis project Ga0307990, IMG submission 203168) | Marine microbial communities from Ellis Fjord, Antarctic Ocean - #129 | ecosystem: Environmental > Aquatic > Marine > Unclassified | place: Southern Ocean | collected 2014-10-08
CGCCCGACCCCTGGACCCGATGCGAAGCGAGGCATTTTCTTTTTCCAAGGGTTAATAGTTACGCAGATATAGGTTACACATATTTGCGCAAACAGGAGGTGGCTTATGAATCCGTTCAAGTTTGGGCAGGTAGTCGGGGCAAAAGATTTCTGCGCGCGCCCTGAATCGCCTAGAGGCATTACGGGTGATTTATAGAAGAGTTGATGGATACACCTTTTCAAATCCGTTCTTCCGACACTGGATCATTTGGAAAAACCTATAACCGCGAGCCGACCGAAGGGAGACGGGTTCCGCTAACCCATTTCCCGTTTTCTTTTCCCTAAAATCCATCCAATCTCATTTTAGATGGATCTTTTCCATTTTGGTTCTCAAGCCTGCCAGAACTATAAAAACCCCACGCATCCTGAAGAGAAAACACCTTCTTGCCCCCCCCTGAATTCATTTGAGTAATTAATCAACCCTTCAGCTAGATAGATCATATAGTAATGTATCTACAAGCCCGCGATTTTTAATCATTTAAAGATCGGCTCTGCGTGAAATCTCCAGGAAAAGAAATAGAGGCACACAGGCACTGAGAGTTTTTGAGCCCCTCCCCCTTCGCGTCGTTGCGTCTTCGCGGTCATATCAACTGCACGGAATCCGGCTCACCGGGACGGTTCACCCTGCCCAACTGTTGCCGCGCCCGACAGGGCGCTTCTTTCGGGGGATACCGAAAGCGCTCTCGCAACAACTCGGGTCCAATGGTTGGAAAACGCGCTCAGAGGTCTCGTTCCGCCTCTGCGTGAAATCTCCCTTTCTTAACCACCATCTTGTCCGCCATAGCCTTCGGCGACGGAGGAAGCTTTATGCGACGCATGGGTGGACCCAACAGCTGCCGAATAGCATGCCGGCAGAATGCATGAAGATCATGCTTCCGCCGGTTTGTGCCGTGAACAGGTCGAGCGCGCCGTGCGGGCTATTCGGCCAGGTAGTTTAGCGTGTTCGCAAGCAGGCGGTGTGCGATCGGATCGTCCGGGGTCTGGAACATCATGCCGGAGATGATGATGCGGCCTTTCCCTTTTTTGATTTCGACCAGCGGATATCCGAACACTTCATCGAAAGTCAGTTCCGGAAAATAGCCGTTTTCGACTGATTTGTTCACATAACCATGGATGCGCAGTGTTTCAGCCAAGAAGGTGACATGATCCAGCGTGTTCACATTGTAGGCTCGCTCACAGGCAATCGGTGTGTAGCCAACCTTTATCGACTCCGCAGCGTTTTCCGTGCCGGTGAACCAGGAAAGCTCATCCGGTTCGATCCCGTCAAAGATGCTTTTCTCGTAGGCGCAGGGCGTCACAATTTCTTTGGACTCGGTGGTGGATCCTCTCAGCTCATCTGGGAAAAGCTTCAGCACATAATCCTTATTCATACTCAGCAGAACCTGTCCGCCGGCCTCGGCATAATCCAGAATCTTTTGATAGTCCGCTGGCTCAGAACTCAGGTTGTCCACGAGCAGCACGTCGAACTCCGCCGAGGTGAGATCTTTGAGCGCCTTCACTTTAACGGTCTGAATCCCGATTTTTTTCAGCACGGGCGCGAGGATTTTTTTCTGAGAAAAGTAGCCGACTTTGGGGCCCGCACTGTCTGAAACATAGCCGGGGTCTGCAATGCAGATGTCATAGCTGTTGGTGGAGATTTCCCGGCCGTTGGCGCGCAATCTGAAGACTAGTTTGGCTTCAATTTTCGGTTGTGGAAGTTCGGCCGGCATACGGAAGGTCAGTTTTTTGTTCTTGTTTTTAAAGAACTTCAGCGCCCCGCGGTATTTCTTTTTGCCCGACTCCAGCACACGGCCTTCATAGAAGACATCCCAGGCCACCACGATATTTTTTAGTGTCTCCTGCACCGGGCTGTCGTTAACGACGACCGCCCGAATGGACTGCTTGGAGCCCGTATAGAAATGACGTCCCATGAGTTGTGCACTCACCATGACCGGCTCCCACGCCTGCGCAACCCCAGCGAGGGTCGGATAGGGCTGGATGGTGTCGACATCATAATTATTCTGGAACCAGGTGCAGAGCGCGAAAATCATGATGCCGGCCGAGGAATCGCGGTATCCGGTTCGAATAGCTTCGCAGGATTCCTTGGAGGTCATGGCGTGGCGTTTCAGAAAGTATTTGGGATCGCGATGTTCGTAGGCCCATTTTCCGACAAGAGCCTGCGGTGTCATATGCGTGTAGATATAATGTTTCACGGCATGACCGGTGTCTGCATCCGGGTAGCCCGTCGAAAACTCCTGCGAAATAAAGGGGCGGCCGGGGGTGCGGTCTTCCGAGAAAGATGTCCCGTCCCGAATCCCGAAGAAGGTGTTGTTGTTATACCAGTTGGGATAATAGTGATGATCATCGATATCGCCGTCATCAATGCCTTCATATTGTCCGCCCAGTTCATCCAGATATTTACGGCAGTTGCCGGAATCGCCGACGATCGGACGGGTTGGGTCGACCCCTCGTACCGCCGTGATGGCATCCGATAGGATTTCCCAGGTTTTGAGATCATGCTTTTCCCACAGCTTCATCTCGTTATTCATGGTCCACAGCAGAATCGAGGGATGATTCTTATGCTTTTTGATTAGGGCGAGCCATTCCTGCTTCCAGATTTTCAGCAGCGATTCATGCGGAATTTTCTCCCCTTTCAGCATCAGCCAGGGCCAGGTGCCTTCCTGTGACACAGCGACGCCTTGCTCGTCGCAGGCATTCAGCCAGATGTCATTAAACGGGTTGGCATGAGAGCGGGTGAAATTAATATTGTTATCGTGCACAATCTTCATAAACCGGTCGGCCAGTGCTTTGTCGTTCGGTTTGATGATATTTGGATTATGGTTTGCTCCGCGTATCTTATACGGGTGACCGTTTAGAAGAAACTCATCACCGTCGACCTCAAAAGTTCTGAAACCGGCATTATAGGCCACATTATCGAGTACATTGAAGTGGTTCAGACCCAGGGCCCATTTTGCATCACTGACCTGATTGCGTTTCTCGATTACCAGGAAGTTCAGCGAGGTGCCGGCTCCTTCCGCAGGCAAGGCGGGAATGGTGAGCTGCAGTTTGCCGTTCGTGACCGTCAGGCTTTTCAGAACCGTAACGGATTTACCGGCTTCGGCCATGTCGCGAACGATCGCCTGATCGATGCGGTTGATGCCGCTGCCGACGTACGCTTCCGCCAGCGTGGCCTGCTTCGGGTCACCGAACTGAAGCGTGATTACATAGTCACCGTTTTCCAGATCCTCCGTAAAGACAGCTTCAGAGGCAGGCGTAATTGAAACCAGTGTATCCATCAGCAGATCGTGGGTTTGGTTCCGGCTCTCTGCCGTTTGCGGCTCCGACCATCCGGATCCGCGGCTCGCCGAATAAACCGATCCATCGACCGCAGTCCAACCGGAAACCTTTGCACTGGTCAGAGGCTGAAAATTCAGCTTTTGTGCGTCGGCGTGGAATTGGGCCAGGTCCACGTCGCTGTCTTGGTTGTAGTTGTAGAGAAAGATATCGGCGGTGTAGAGATTCGGAAATTCCGGGGACCACATCTTGAAAGGGGCGTGCCGGGAGTCCTCGCTGCTCAAAGTTTTGTTCTCTACGGCGTTTGCTCCGGTTTTGACGCCGGTGGTACGGCTGGTGAGGTGGTCGTACACTAATCGGTTGCTATCATGTTCCCGAACCTGTGCACCAATGGAGTAGGTCACAGGTGATTCCGAGCGGTTTTTCACAGTTACATCAAGATCGAAGTGATTGACCTGCGATTTGAAGAAGGTGTCTTCGATGGTTACCGGATCGGAGATGCTTAGCGAGACGCCCTGCCAGATGCCGCGGTTTAAACCTTGGAACATGCCATGCGGCAGGGAGTTCAGCATTTTACTGGTCACCTCCACCGATACCGCTACGCCTTGAACCGCGTCATCGCCCGAGTCAAACTTTGTACTATCGCCGGCCTGAACAACCACAATGTTCTTGCCGGGTTTGACCAGCGAGGTCACATCCACATCAATCGGCGCAAACATGCCCTGATTGACCGCGGCTAATGATCCGTTAACCCAGATCTGTGCACTTTTTGCAACGGATTCAAAATGCAATTTGATCGTCTGCCCGGCAATGCCCTTCGGCAGCTGGACAACCTGTTTATAGTAGCCGACCTTGGCTTTCTTATAATCGAAGGTGTAGCCGTTGCAGCGGGCCAATTCCTTTTCCACCCAATTTTTACTGCCGCGTGCCATCGTATGTATCACGTAGGTCCAGTTATAGACCGGGGTCCAGAAGTTGGGGACGCTCATGATGTGCCAATCCTCATCCGAGGTGGCGGGGGCCCATGGGGCCTGCGATTCTTTCACTTCATAATCGGGCAGGAATAACCAGTTTCCATTCAGGGAATATACGGTTCGGCTGTTGTCAATCCGTTCAACCCGCACCGGTTCATAAGTGGCCCGTTCCATTTTTCTGCGCGCCTCTTTTTCGGCTGGATCTTTTTCAACCTGAGTCGTTAGATACCTTTTCCATGCGGCTTCTCCGGCCTGCTCTCGCGTTTCAATAGCGATCCAGTTCAAGCTGGCCCCGAGTCCCGGCTCTTCAAGTTCAAACCGCATTCGGAGTTGGCCGTTATAAACCTTAATGCTTTTACGCAGCAGGGAGCGTTTCCCTTCGTCCGAAATGCTGTTTACGCTCGGTTGCTGTTCGTCCATAAAGAAGATGCGGTTTCTGGAGCGATGCTGCGGGTCGCCCATTCCGGTCGACACGACATAATCTCCGTCTTGCAGATCCACCACAAAAACCTTGCTGCCGACTTCCTTAAAGCCGACCAACGTGTCATCGAGGGGATTCAGATTTACCGCACGCTTGTGGGCAAACAATCCGTCCTGACGCCAACCACACCCTTTTTTCTTGGCGTAACGACTGGTGGCCACAGCCGTCCATCCCTCGACGACGGGATCTTCCAGCGACTGGAAGTTATAGCGAATGGCATCGGTATGCAGTTCATAGCCTTTCAACGAACGGACTTTGACGTAGTCAAACTCCACGGTGGCCCAGCCCCCGCCCAGACCGATGCTGCCGGATTGAAACGGGGCGCCTGCATCGACCGCTTTCAACCGGGCATCTTCTTCGTCATTCAGAAAAACCTGAACACTATTTTCATCCACCTGAATCCGAATCGTGTACCAGATTCCTTTTTGCGGAATAAAATCGAGCGGCTCAATCGCCAGCAGCGCCGTGTTATTGTCCGCACCGATACGCGCCAGATAAAGGTCGTTGTTATTGCCGCCGCGCAGGCCAAAAACGTAGCGGACATTGTCGGCGTTATACCTGAAGCTGGCAAAAATACGGACTTCCGTCGCCGACTCGGGAGCCCGAGCCTTCAGCTCCATTTCATAATTCTTCCAGTGGATGTCCCCGGCATAAATGTTGCAATCCTTCATGGAAAGAATCCCGTTCGAAGCCGACAGATCTCCACGATCCACTTTTGTCCAGACGGTTTGATCGAGCGAATCAAATCCGTCCTGAAACTCTTGTGCATTCGAGCTGAGTATCGAGCCGAATAAACCGACTAAAGTCACAAAACAACAAAGACCATTCCATTTCATAAGATCACCTTTTGGTTAACCAACCGTTTTTAAAACGCATGAGATGCCATTGAAAGCATCAAGGGACGTTCTTCTATCGCACATCGGGGAGGGAAAAGGGTCACTCCGATCGCACTCCTTATGATCACATAATATCCCTAATACATCCCGCCCGTCTGAGCAAAATTCACTCTATTATCTTACACGACGTTCGCCATTCAACCACCCTGTGTTTACCGACTTCCCTGAAAGGCTTAACCCGTCAAATCTATGCCCCACGAACCAACTTAGCGCGGCATAGCGGCAACCCAAGAATTTTACCAACGAATAAATAAAATCTACGAATGAATTCTCAAGCCCCTTTATGCTGGAGGTTTCCCCTTCGCGTCGTTGCGTCTTAACGGTTATATCAACTGCACGGGATTCGGCTCACTGGGACGATTCGCCCGATCCAACTTCTTGCAGTGATTGGGAAAGTTTCATACCTTTAAAGGTATGATATAGTTGAAAGTTTCCAAGCCTTGGAAAACAGCGGTGAAAAGTTCCCCGAACACGCAGTGATAGATAATTTTCCGCAGGAAAATAACGACAACTGGGGCCACCGCAGGTAGAGGCTCCCCGAAGAAGTCGGGGTGATGAGACGTTATTACGACGGCAACGAAACACAGCAGAAAGGCAACGGTCCAATATCGGGGAAATGCGCCCGGCCTTTCGGCCACCTCGACAAGCTCGGGACAGGCGGTCTCGTTCCTCCTCTGCGCCTCTGCGTAGAATCTCCCTTTTGCGTTCTCTCGCGACAAAACTCTCCCGATTCTCTGTAGACAGGCAGGATGCCTGTCCCACTTTCTAAGGTTCGGAAAACGCGCGCGGAGGTCTCGTTCCACCTGTGCGCGCTCAGCGGCTCTGCGTGGAATCTTCCATTATCTGCACACGCAGGGTTTTGCCTGTATATTTAATCGTTTTGTCCGGAGGAGAGAGGGTGAAGACCCCAACCGCTTTGCCGGGCTTTACCCGAATGATCTGAAAGGTTCGCTCCTGGAGCATGCCCGAGAAGGATCCCTGACGTGTTCCGATGGTGAGGGTTTGCGCGGCATCGTCCCAGGCCATGGGAATCGTGGCGAAGAACCCCTTTTCATAGTTGTAGCTATCGCCTTCGTCTTCGTAAAGCGTGAAGGTTCCATTAGCTCCGGGATAGATGCGCAACTCGATCGGATCGGCGGGCTTTTCGTCGATATATTGAACCAGCGGCCCCATGGGGAGGATCGATCCGGCTTTTGCAAATAGCGGCATACGATCAATCGGGGCCTCGACCGTTGCGGTCTGTCCGCCGTTCAGCGTCTCGCCGGTCCAGAAGCCGATCCACGCCGTTCCGGCCGGCAGATAAACGGGAACAGATTTCTCCAGATCAGCCATTTCCGTCTTTTCGGAGGAAGGCGGCATCCAGGTCACTTTAACTTCGGAGCCCGCCTCCGCCTGAAAATATTCAACCCGGAACGGTACTTTGCGACCCGCTTCCAGCTGAACATCCTTCGATTTATAACTGGCCGCTGATTCGTTCCAGTCGTCCATAAACAGCTTACCGTGCAGATAGATTCGAATTCCGTCATCTGCCCGATAGCCGATTTTATAAACGCCGGTTTGGACGGGCGTCAGGAACCCGTCCCACGCAATACTGAAGTCGTTCTCATCGAGTCCGATGGGCGGTCCGCCGCCCCAGTTGAAATCAATCGCCGGGTCGATGGTTTTACGCACCTCTTCCTCAAAGTTCTTCCCTTTGCAATAGGTAGCGGAGAGCCCCGGCGCACCTTCCGCAGTGGTCAGAAACTCGCTGGAAATAACCTCACCTTCCAGATTTCCTTTCGGATAATACATCTCCTGTGTAACGGGTTGAACCAGTAGCGAAGGACCGAACAGGTAGGCGTTGTCGATTCCGTAGGTTTGGGGGTCTTGCGAAAAATCCATGGGCAGACCGCGCATCAGGGAGCCCCCGTTCTGTGTGATATTCCCTGCTTGCGAGTAGATGTAGGGCATCAAGCGATAGCGCAGATTAGTGAATTTTTTGATGGCCTCATAGAACAGGTCGCCCTCATCCCCGAACTGCCAGATTTCACGAGGGGTCTGGGTTCCGTGCGAACGAAACAAGGGGCTGAATGCGCCGAACTGATACCAGCGGGTATAGAATTCACGGTAGGAAGGGGATTGGTGTTTTCCGGTATAAATCCCCTGATGACCCGTCAGGAAAAAGGCACCGATATCGTGCGTCCAGTACGGAATTCCCGACATGCAGAAGTTGACGCCGGCGGAAATCTGTTTGCGGAAAATATCAAAGTTGGCCCCGACATCCCCCGACCAGGTTGCGGCCGCATAGCGCTGCTGACCGGCGAAAGCGGAACGGCTCAGCGTGAAGATACGCTTTTGTCCATCACAATCGGCCCGTTGTCCCTCATACGTGGCTCGTGTCGTTTCGAGAGAGAACGCATTCGCATATTTTAAAATGGGTCCGAGGTGGCAGGTTTTTACCTTAGCGATTTCCTCTTTGGTCTGATCCTGCGAGCCGGTTCCGGTGAATTCGGGCTCCGTCCCGTCCATCCAGAGCGCATCCACGCCCTTGTCGATCAGGCCGCATTTAATGTAATCCCAGTACCGCGCCCGCGCCGCGGGATTAAAGGGATCGTAAACCTTTCCTGTGCACCAGTGTTTATTGTCCAGCAGGTATCCTTTTTCATCAAACTCCTTATAAATTTTCGTATCCGGACCGAGACTCGGCCAAATGGAAACCATCAGCTTGACGTTCAGATTATGAAGTTCCTGGATATTCTTTCCCGCGTCGGGATAGGTCGCAGGGTCAAATTCCATTGAGCTCCACTTGCCTTTTTCGCCCCAGTAGCGCCAGTCCTGAATGATGTTGTCGATCGGTACGTCCCGCCGGCGATATTCCGACACGACATCTTTCAACTCCTGGAAGCTGGTGTAGCGCTCCTTGCACTGCCAAAACCCGTAGGCCCATTTCCCAAACATCGGGGCCGCTCCCGTCAGGTGACGATAGCCCGCGATCACCTCATCCATCGAATCCCCGACAACAATGTAGTAATCAATTGCATCGCCATATTCGGATTCGAACGAAGTTACCCCCTTGCGATCCTGGTATTGGGTATCGGAATAGTTATCCCAAAGCAGTCCCCAGTTGGCAGTCGAAAGGAGGAACGGATTCACAGAAATCTTGTTCGCCTGCATGATACGAACGTCTGTATTGCGGTAGTTCATCTTCCCATCTTGATACTGCCCTAATCCGTAAAGCCCCTGAGCGGGATCGATCTGAAAGGTTTCCCGGACCCGATAGGAGGAGGAGCCGCCCGCCGGGTTTGAATTGCAGATGCGCGGGATGTCGGCATTTTTCAACAGGGGGGAGCCGGTTTTATCAGCAAATGAGAGGACTCCGCTTTTGGAATCAACCTCCACCTGCAAATTGGCCGACGTCAGCGTTGCACTGTTTTTACCATGCTTAATCGTCCACCCGTCAAACGAAGGTTTTGCAATGACAGCCAGACTCTCTTTCAGCGAAAACGCGGGGTCGGGATAAAAACAAACCCGTACAATTTCAGGAGAGTAAGGGGTCAGCTCAAGTATTCCTGCTTCCAGCGGGAGCCGAACCGCCTTCAAGGGCACAGGCGTTGATTCTGCAAAAGAAACAGTACAGAGCGCTAAAAACGCAATCAGACGTATTAATACAGTCAGTGTTTTTATCATTTTTTTATCTCATTAACTTTGCTTTGTCGGCGCTCCGTTTAGATCGATAACAGTTCCTGCACGTCGTTCCAATTGAGACCGGACTCGAAATTCCCCTCTTTTTCGAGGGTGGCATCAATGACGCTTTTCTTCCGCTTTTGCATCTGAAGCACTTTTTCCTCAACCGTTCCCTTGGTGATGAGTTTGACACTATAGACGGTGTTTTTCTGCCCGATCCGATGGGCACGATCGGTCGCCTGTTCTTCGACGGCCGGGTTCCACCACGGGTCGAAATGAATCACCATGTCGGCACCGGTCAGGTTGAGGCCGCTGCCCCCCGCCTTGAGGCTGATCAGAAAGAGCGAAATGGAACGATCGGAGTTAAAGGTGTGCACGCGTTCTTGCCGGTTTTTGGTCGAGCCATCGAGGTAGCAGTATTTCAGCTCCCGCGTTTCCAGTTCGTCGCGAAGGATGGAAAGCATGGAGGTGAACTGGCTGAAAACGAGGATGCGGTGTCCAGCATTGAGTGCTTCGTCGACCAGTTCAAAAAACAGGACCATCTTGGCGGAGGGGAACTCGCTTTTAAGGCCGGGAAGTTTCAGCAGGTCGAGGTGACAGCAGGTCTGTCGCAGTTGCAGCAAGATTTTGAGCACCTGCATCCGTGACTTATTAAAGCCCTGTGCACCCCCCAGATTGCTGATTTCTTTTTTCGCACTGTCGAGCAGCTGCTTGTAGACCAGATGCTGATCTTTGCTGAGCGTACAGTGCGCCACGCGCTGAATCTTATCGGGCAGATCTTTTGCGACATCTTTTTTGAGACGACGCAACAGGAATGGATGCAACTTGCGCCGAAGTTTCAATTGAGCCAATTCCGCATCGGGACCGCCATTCTGGATCGGGAGCTCATAGTTTTCGCGAAAGACCTTGTGGTTGCCGAGATACCCGGGCATCAGAAAGTCCATAATCGACCAGAGGTCCATGACGCTATTTTCGATCGGCGTTCCGGTGAGGACCAGTTTGTGATGTGCCTGAATCTGTTTCACGGCCACGGAGTTCTGCGTAGTGCGGTTTTTAATATGCTGGGCTTCATCGAGTGCAGCGACGGCAAAACGGTATTGAAGATAGTGCTCGAGATCACGCCGGATCAGGGCGTAGGAGGTGATGACCAAATCGCTTTCGCCGACCTGATCCCAGTTCTTATGCCGATCCGATCCGTGCATGCGAAGCACGCGCAAATCCGGGGTGAATTTTTCGGCCTCCTCCGCCCAGTTGTCGACGAGGCTGGTCGGACAAATAATCAGAGCCGGGGCGCTCTGTGCATCGGCATTCTGGCGCTGGAGCTGCAGCCAGGTGAGCGTCTGGATCGTTTTTCCGAGCCCCATTTCATCGGCCAGAATGCCGCAGAAACCGCTGCTTTCGAGAAAGCGAAGCCAGTAGACGCCTTCTTTCTGGTAGTCGCGCAGGATGCCGTCGAGGCGATTGCCCAGCGGTACGGGTTCGAGTTTGGACTGGCGGTTTTGCATCTGCGCCTGACCGGTCCATTCCGGGGCGGACTCCACATCTACACCGTCGAGCGAGTCCAGTGCGGACTGCACATAGGCGGCCTGGATGTTGTTCATGCGGAACGAGCCCGGCGCGTCACCGGGACCAACCGCACAGTCGCTGAACACATCGCGTGCGGTTTCGATGGCATCGATATCGAGCAGGTAGGTACGCCCCTTCTTTTCGACAAAGGCCTCCCCCATATTGATCGCCCGCTGGATTTCGGTTTCGTCCAGACTTTGGCCGCCTTGACTTTCATATTCGTAGCCGACCTCGAAGAAGCCCGCGCCGCCGCCGGACGAACTGATGTGCACAACAGGCATCGTGAACTCCGCTTGATCCATAAACGCAGCGACCATCCCGTCGAGATCAACATACCAGCCGAGGCGCCGAAGCCGCGGCATGCCGCCGCCGAGAAAATTCAAGACCTCTCGCGCACCGCGAATTTGTAGCAACATGTCCCCGCGCCGTCCGTGGAATCCAATCTGCGTAACAACTTCCAGCGCCGCTTTTTCTGCGTCGGGATTGCGGACCTGAAATTCCAGCAGGTCGTCTTCGGAGGGGATGGAGAAGTGGCCGAGGACTTCATCGCGTCCGGCGATGACAGAGACGATGCCGTATTCGGCGGAGAGCGTCGCGGACAAGGCGGTTTGCGTGCCCTCGACCTTCAGTCGGAAGCGAGGCTTGGCCGGACTGAGCGACAGCATATCCGGGGTGATATTACTTTTTACCGTGGTCAATTTTTCGAGCATCGGCAGCTCGTTTTTCATGAAGGCCGGTACGGCATTGCGATCGATGCAGACGAGGCCGTCATAGATTTTTCGCAACGGCCCCGGCAGCACGGTTTCGAGTTTGGTGAAAATATCGTCCTGTAAAACCCAACCGTTTCCGCCACTCACGATGCAGGTGAGCGGCTCGTCCGATTCGGTGTGAATGGAAAGCTCTACTTCGCCGTTTTGTTCATTGAGCTTCATCCGGACGAAGGTGGATGTGATGCTTTCGTCAACCATCAGGTAGCCGTCTAAGCCACCGATATAAATGGGTTTACCTCCGCACAGCTCCAACAGATTAACGAAATCGGAGAGGGAAGCCGTTAACTTCCCTTTGGCCGGCCCTTCGGAGATGTCTTCCAGCACAAACAGCAGGTTGTCATCGGCCGGGCTCAATGCCAGCGGCAGGTTTTTGGGAACTTCGTTCAGCGGCAGGACTTGGCCGCCTATTTCCATCGCGCAGCGCAACGGCACGAAATGACTCCCCAATTGTTCGCGCCAGCTTTGTTTGAGCGTCAGCCGCAATGTGGCAGGGGTTCCTCCTGGGTCGCGGGTGTGATAGGCGGAGTCGTCGAACGAGGCCAGCCGCTCCGCCCGGCGTTTTTCCTCGACCATTTTATCAACCCGCAGGGGGTCGCTATACAATCGAATGGCTTCCATGCCCAAGGCGACCAGATGGGCGCAAATCAGACCGTTTTCCTGATTGTCCCGGCAGGGACAATAGTTTTCAACCAACCCGTCAGAAAGAACCTCAAACTTGCTGCGCATGCCGCGAATACCGATCGACAACTGGCCGGTGACAAACGGCGGATCAAATGAGACCTTCTCCACCTTGCCTCTTTCAAACAGCAGTTTCCCGGCCTTGAATGCTTTGGGGCCGGCCCAGTCCTGTAAGATTTTTTGTGTAAACGGTACGTGCATG
>Ga0307990_1003237_pt1 | contig 12540 bp, 10 predicted proteins | sample EllFjometagen129_FD_203168 | JGI IMG/M metagenome (GOLD analysis project Ga0307990, IMG submission 203168) | Marine microbial communities from Ellis Fjord, Antarctic Ocean - #129 | ecosystem: Environmental > Aquatic > Marine > Unclassified | place: Southern Ocean | collected 2014-10-08
TTTGACGTTGTCAGTGTCTACATGAACAACTATGTCCCTTTTGCTTGTTTCTGTAGAAACTATCATGTGAAGGGTTAAAATATTCATACCTTTTATAGATGTTGCCTGGCATATATCCTGTAGGATTGTTTTATCATGATCACCCATAACCTCAACCCTTGTGCCCGGCATACCTATACCGAGAGTAGGGTTGGCAACCTTATAGAAAAAATCATTTGTAGTTACAATTCCCACCAACCGTTCACCTTCCACTACAAGCAATGCCCCAACTTTGTTTTCCTGAGCCAATGCAAGTGATTTTTCAACAGTCATTTCCGGCGGTACAGTGACTATATTTTTCTCCATAATATCTTTTACTGTTGTGTTTCCAAGAAGATAGCCGATCTCCCAGACGCTAAGAGATGTTGCCTTTGAAGGCGTATAAGCCTCTAACCTGTGTTCAGTAACAACACCTATCAGTTTCCCTTTTTCTACTACAGGCAAACGTCGAATTTTGTGGGCATCCATAATCTTTTTTGCATCTGCTATTGAAGTATTCCCTGTAATAGAAACAACATTCATTGTCATGACATCCCTTACTAACATTATATGCCTCCTTTTTTTAAGTTTTTATCATTTTAGAAAATCGTTAAATAACTATCACATAAAGCCGCAAAAGTACACAAAATAAGAAATATCGAAAAATTTTTAAAAAATACCTTGGAAAAAAAACTGATTTGATTTAAATATAATGCAGGAGTCATATTATGATTAAATTAGTACTTATCCGACATGGTCAAAGCGTATGGAATCTGGAGAACATATTTACAGGGTGGACAGACGTGGATCTTTCAGAAACCGGCGTTAAAGAGGCGAGGCATGCAGCAAAGGAGCTTATAAATGAACATTATACATTTGATTGTGCATACACCTCTGTCCTCAAAAGGGCGATTAAAACGCTATGGATTGTTCTGGAGGAAATGGATCTAATGTGGATCCCTGTATATAGGACCTGGAGGCTAAATGAAAGACATTATGGCGCACTCCAGGGACTTAACAAATCGGAAATTGCCGCCAAACACGGAGCGGACCAGGTTCTTTTGTGGAGACGCAGCTATGATATAAAACCGCCTTCACTGTCTATAGATGACAGCAGATACCCGGGAAAAGACAAAAAATACGAAAAACTTGCAAAAGAGGACATCCCTGAATCAGAATGCTTGAAGGATACGGTTGAACGTTTTCTACCTTACTGGCATAAAACAATTAAATCGAGCATAAAAAAAGGTGAAAAGGTTCTGATATCCGCCCATGGAAACAGCCTAAGAGCGCTGGTAATGTACCTTGACAATATGTCAAGAGAGGAAATCGTTGGCCTCAATATACCAACAGGCATTCCACTTGTGTATGAATTAGATGATAGTCTGAGGCCACTCAATCACTATTATTTAGGGGATCCGGAAATGGCCAAAAAGGCTGCTGATGCAGTAGCAAACCAGGCCAAACAGTAAATATTCAGACCGTAGGATAAGGTTTTCAGGTGCAAATCTACCATTAATTTTATGACAAAACATAATAAAAAAAACAGGAATACCTCTAAAGCAATCAATTTTAAAACCCTTTTTTTGTTTCTCATCTCCATGCTGGTTTCAGGCTGCATCACTGATATCTTGCACATGAAAACCATCAATAAGCTACCGCAAAAGCAGATTGTTAAATCTGAAGAAAAAATCAATCATCCCCCTATAGATAATAAAACAGAAAAGAATCAGCTTATATTCCCAAAAAATGAACAACCAAAAGCCCCTCCTCCTGAAGAAATTGCAGAAGAGAAGTTAACACCTGCGCCTGATCCCCCGGAAAAAAAAATAAAGACGCCTATAAAACAAAAAAAATCTGGCCAGGAAATGCTTGACACTGCGCTGGAGTTTTGCCGGGCCTCTAATGATTTTTGGGAACAGGGAGACATTGAAAATGCTATCACAGCGCTGGATCAGGCCTATTCTCTAATATTAAAGATTAATGCGGAAAAAAACCCCGATTTACTTCAACAGAGGGAAGACCTGCGTTTTTCCATATCTAAACGCATTATAGAGGTCTATGCATCAAGAATAACAGTGGCAAATGGATATAATAAGGCAATCCCCCTTGTGATGAATAAGCATGTGGAAAGGGCATTATCACTTTTTAAGGGTAAGAATCGGAAATTTTTCCTTGACTCTTATCATAGATCAGGGAGATATAGGCCGTTTATCGTAAAGGCGCTTAAAGAGGCCGGCCTGCCCACTGATCTTTCGTGGATACCACTTATTGAAAGCGGATTTAAGTTAAGGGCGCTCTCAAGGGCCAGGGCCCTTGGATTATGGCAGTTTATTGCCTCAACAGGGTACAAATTTGGTTTAGAGAGAGATAAGTGGGTAGATGATAGAATGGATCCGGAAAAATCTACTACTGCTGCCGTTGCCTATCTAAAAGAATTACATCAGATATTTGGTGACTGGACCACAGCTATAGCTGCATATAATTGTGGAGAATGGGGGGTTTTAAGATGCATTAGAACTCAAAAAATAAATTACCTGGATAATTTTTGGGATCTCTATAAAAAACTTCCATCAGAAACAGCCTTTTATGTGCCAAAATTTCTGGCTGTTTTACATATTTTAAACGATCCTGAGGCCCATGGTTTTACCCTTGGTGATGTAGAAAATGAGATTGAGGTTGATAAAATAACAATCAACAAGCAGGTGAGCCTTAAGACCGTATCAAATAAGCTTAAAATCTCTTATAAAGAATTATGGGATATAAATCCATCACTGAGACATGATTATACGCCTGACAAGCCTTTTATCTTTAAAGTGCCCAAGGGAAAAGGGGTTGAGCTTCTCTCAAAGTTAGAGGATATGCCTGTATGGCGTCCTCCTGCGCCTCAGTACGCCTCATGCAGGGTAAGAAAGGGAGAGTCCCTGTCTGTGATTGCCAGAAGATACAAGACAAGCGTTAACTCTATTATGGCAGTAAACAGAATAAAAAGCAGGAATTTAATTAGAGCAGGTCAGAGACTCAAGATACCTACGGGAAAGAAATTTGTTTCTCATAAAAAGAAACAAACGTTGCCGGTTAGTTCAGCTAACAAGAAAAAATTAGAGTATGTAGTTAAAAAAGGGGATTCCCTCTGGAAAATTGCCAGTCAATTCGGAACCACTGTAAATGTTATCAGGGCCTCAAATAAACTTAACAATAAACACCTCAGGATAGGCCAGGTACTTATAATTCCTCATAGGTTTTTGCCCCTTGAAAATATAAAAACATCTAAATATAAAGTATTAAAGGGGGACTCTCTCTGGAAAATTGCCAAAAAACATCAAATGAGTCTTTCTGAATTCCTAAGACTAAACAACCTGACGCCTCGAAGTGCTATCTTTCCTGGTCAGGTATTGTTAGTTAAGCATTAACAAACAAGTTTCCAGTTTCAATCCCTAAGATTTGTCAACTTTTTTATCTATCCATCCTGATTTCTTCATAATGTTTTCCACCTGAAGTTTTGTAAGTAAAAATGGATAGTCATTTTCTGAAGAGAGAGCCGGGTATTTTTCATTTCCCTTCTCAGTTTCGGGAAATATTGATAAGGTGTATTTTTGCGTGCCTGTTAACAGAACAGTATGCAATGGGTCAGTAAAGTCCTCTTTTCTTTTGTCTGAAATGTACCTGTCGCATCGAAGATGAGATAAGGTGGCAAGCAAGCTGTTTAAGGAGGATTGATCTGCGTTTTCGCCGTCAGACCTTTTCCATACCTGCTCCGTTTCTTTTGAAGGAGACACAGGCTTATCGTTGTTTTCTCCAGGTTTCACCACTACAGGAATTTCTTCCCTTTTAAACACAAGAGATTTTTCTCCCTTTGTGATTTTTATCTCATGGATATCTGCTTTTTCAAAAAAGAGAACAACCTTGTCACGGATATTTTCCACGGCCTGGTCGAATTTTCCCCTGAAATTTCCAATTGCATGATAGACCCGGTGATCTTCAGATAACTTCACAAAGGTGTGCTGATAAGAACCTGCTGCTTTACCAATCTCGAACTCACGCTTAATCTTATCCCCAATCCATGCCTTTACATGTATTTTTTTATCATTGCTCAAATTATATCGGCTGTATTTTTTCGATTCTGAAACCAATGCCGTTAAAGTCAGTTTCCCGATAACATCAAGCATGTCTTGAGCCTTTTTACTATCTGCAAGATATTCATCCGTTCCTATATACCATTTGCTGTCTTTTTTATTTAGTGCAATAGATTCATCAGGGCCTGAAATTTCAATTTTCGAAATATCCTTTATCGAAATGCCTGGCAGGGATGGCAACTGATAGTTTACTTTATTCGTATTGCGCTGGAATAAATAAAGAGACAATGCCAAAATTATGGCGCCAAGTATAATGTATTCTATCTTTACCTTCATGAATTTTATTTCCTATTGTTGAAACATCATCTGTATATGTTTTTTCCTGGCTTTACGCCGGAGCCATATTAAAAATCCAAATAATACGACCAGTGCCGGTAGGCCTGCAATATTAAAATATTTAATGAAATTCCTAATCGATGGTCCTATATCATACAGTGGATTGAAACGCTGTTCTTTGCTCCTCATTACTGCAATTTCTTGTTTATCATTCAAATAATCCATTACATTCATAATAAAAGCCGAATTAGGACCTTTTCCCTCTTGGTCAAGCAAGTTGTTTTTTATCATCTCAGAGGATGCAACAATAAAGATTTTTCCGTGATTACCCCTGGACAGAAATTCGCCTCCACCTTTTATCTTTGAAAGATCGGCGTCAGCCTTTTTTTCCAAATTATTTTCTTGGTCCTCTTTTTTAGAATCACCGTCAGATGACTTTTTTTCAGGCAAGGGCTTTCCCTCAAAATAACTGGGAAATTTTCCCTCCACGATATAGGCCAAAGGGAAGCTTTGTTTCTCGTCGCCTGATGCAGGCGGTCTGATGAACATAGGGTTAAGGTCAATCCTTCCTTTCATTTCCCAGGATTTTTCTGAGGAGGAAAACAGTTTGTGTACCTGAAGGTCATTTTTATTTATACGTTCCATGTCTAACTCCAATGGAGAGATCTTCATTGCAATCAATCCCTTAATATTTTTCATAAACCCCAATTCACTATTGATAAACCTGTTTTTAATTAACGGGGCAAAATATATGGGCCTTTCACCACCGCCAAAATTTTGAGGGAGTCTCTGTTTATAGCAATTCATATCCATTACAAGGGATTTTTTTAAACGGATTCCGTAATGTTCTAATAATTTTTCAAGTCCCGTATTGAGAGGCGTAAACGTACTTCCTCGATTAGGAGACATGGTTTCATTGAAGGAATCTAAAAATATGGCCAAATTTTTCCCTCTCATAAGAAACTGATCTATTTGAAAGAGCTCGTAGTCTGTAAATTTCTCCGTCGGCCTTGCAATGATGAGGCAATTAAGACTCGATGGGATAATATCATCCTTTAGTTGTATATCCTTTATACTATAGCCTTGGGATGCAAGAGAGTGAAAGGTTGACAAATCGCCCTGCTGTCTTGCCATCATAGCCCCATGCGGCGAGGGACCGGAAACATTAAGTGTTCCATGTCCTGCAAGGTAGCCGAGGTCTTCATTAATATCTATAAGGCTCTCTAAATTATCGTTTATTATGTCCTCCATTTTACCCATATCAACAAGTTCATAGTGTGTTCCGACCAGGGGCAGACGCAAAACATGAATCAATGGAATTTTTATAACCCTATCCCCATGCTCCATTACAAGACCTATCGAGCCCTTTCCAGGTTTAATTTTTCCATTAGAAAGACCGGGCCATTTCAGTTCCATAATTTCATATTTTTTAGCTATTTCCTCCGCAGCCTGATTCTTGGAAGGATCAAAATATTCAAATTTAATTTTTCCATAGAATTTATCATTTATTTTGCTCACAATATCTTTTATCTGAGACGGGAGTTCAGGGAGCTTGCGCAAGGCCATCAATTGAGACACGGCATTTAAGGATGAGGAATAAATCAATTTTATATAAATTTTCTCCTTAAGGCTTAAAAATGCGCTAACCTTATTGTTCAGCTTTTTTATAGCCGTTGTTATTTTATATTCTAATCTATCGGTTGATGTAATATTCGGCATTCTTTCTATTATATCTCCATGGATAAGCACAAGGCCCATGTATGCTTTTTGAAATTTAACCTCATCTCCCTTAATAATACGTATCTGAAGCGGGTAAATGCCGTAGTTTTTCGCCAGGTCCTGGTTTTTCTTAGTTTCCTGATTAGTGTCACCTTCTTCAGCGCTTACATCATAAAAACGATAATTAAAATACTGGTTGCCATAGGCAGAGTACTCTTCCAATAAATCATGAAGATATTGCTCTGTATTATTATGAGGCGCCGGAAGGTTTTTCGTAAAAAAGACATCGATGGTTAATGGTTCCGACAGTGTGGAAACTACCTTTTTACTGGCATCGGAGATTGAGTAAATTTTATTTTCCGTCAAATCAACCCTAAAAAAGAGGGTTATACCAACCAAATTAATAAGGACGATAGTAATTAGGTAGATTAAAAATTTAATATAATTTCCTGACCTACGTTTTACGTCCATTTTTCTCTCCTTAATTTCTTTCCTGCATAACCAGATATGTGCCATGCAGTCCGATAAAGCTAATGCTTAAAAAATACACAATATCCCTGGTGTCCAGGATGCCCTTTGAAATGTTCTGAAAGTGAAAATCTGCGCTTAAATAACCAAAGAATCCAATAAGTGAAGATGGGAGGAAAAAGAGTATTGAGTCTATTAATGTCAAGGCAAAACAAATAGCTATGCCGATAATAAAGGCAATAATCTGGTTCCTGGTGAGCGATGAAGAAAAAAGACCTACAGCAGAAAATGCGGCTCCCAATAAAATAGCGCCTGCATAACCACCAAAAACCGGCCCCCAATCAAGCTGCCCAATGAAAGAAATCATTATAGGATATGATATAGTTGGAACAAGCATAGCAGCAATAAATAAAATACTGGCTAAAAATTTACCGATTATCACCTCATTGAAGCTTACAGGCATTGTAAGCAGTATTTCGTAAGAGCCAATATTGAGTTCCTCTGAAAACAACCTCATGGTTATGGCCGGCACTACAAATGAGAGTATAATAGGCAGCATATTGAAAAATCCCCTTAGATTTGCCTGGTCGTATAGAAAAAAGGTGGCAAAGAAAAACCATCCGGTTACTAAGAGAAAAATAGAAATGACAATATATGCAATAGGGGACAGGAAATATAGTTTAAATTCTTTGTTGAGTATGTGTATAACTTGCATCACGTTAATTCTCCCTGGTAATTTCTCGAAAAACATTTTCAAGGCTTTTTACTTCCCGCTGAAATTCTAATAAAATCCAGCTTTTTTGCTTGATTTTCATATATACTTCTTCTCTGGGGTCATGGGACGAACTGCATTTAAGCCGTACGTGCAAGATATCTCCCTCTTCACCAGCAAGGACTATCCCTTCAATTGCGTCAAGGGCGCCTAATTCCTTTTCAACTGTTTTAAAGTCGGCGTTTTTAAGTGAAATATTAATAAAATTTTCTAAGCCCGCAGATTCCTTAAGGGATTCCATGGTGCCATCTGCCACAATTTTTCCCTTATTAATAATTACAACCCTGTCACATGTGGCCTCTGCCTCACTTAAGATGTGTGTTGATAGAACAACAGTTTTTTCCTTTCCGACCTGCCTGATTATCTCCCTTATATCTACAATCTGATTTGGGTCAAGCCCAGAGGTGGGCTCGTCTAACACTAATATTTCCGGATCTCCCATCATAGCATGAGCAAGCCCAACCCGCTGCCTGTAACCCCTGGAAAGTTCATTGATTGGCTTATGCATAACCTCTCTTATCCCACAAAGCTCGGCAAGATTACGGATTGTGGAAATTTTTCCCTTGCTGCCAATGCTCCGTATATTTGCCACGTAGTTCAAATAATCGTATACTATCATATCTTTATATAAGGGGGCAGATTCAGGAAGGTAACCTAACAATCTCTTTATTTCCAGCGAATTTTCACGGATATTATATTCTTTCACATGTATACCGCCGGATGTGGGACTTAAAAAGCCTGTAAGCATTCTCATAGTGGTTGTTTTACCGGCTCCATTCGGTCCAAGCAGTCCTACGATCTCACCCTTTTGAATATCAAGATTTATTTGATCCACTGCGCAGAGATCATTATAATATTTAGTAAGATTTTCAACATGGATCATATCCACCTCCTGATTATCACAAACCTATGCAAAATATTACAGTTTGTTTGAAAAATTGATTTTCTTTAGATTTCCAAGGAAAAATATTTAGAGAAATGACCTTCATATGTCAAGGAAAATTTTAAAAAAGTGCAATTGTTTACAGTTTTACCTATTTTTATTTAAGTTTTTTTCATAACCTGTCGATAAGCTAGATGAACAGTTAAAATTCTAAAAAGGTCTTTCAGGTGGTAAATTCAATACATTCAGCAGCATTAACTGATATCCCAAACACTATGCCGTCCAACGGAGGTGTATACCCTTCAGAAGTTAAGGCAGCAAATCAAGCTACTGATAAATTAAATAAAAACCATAATGATCCTGATGTTAGAAAGGATTTTAACAGTGACTTAAAAACAGGTCCTGAGACAACCGAAAAACATCAAAATAATTATGAAAAAACAAGGATAAGAGAGGAAACACAAAAAATAGAGATAACAGATGGCGAATTAATTGTGAGTGTATATGACACTGAAGGTAAATTAATCCGTATGATTCCGCCAGGGTATGTTCCCCCGGATAAAGCTCATCTGAATATGTTTGCATGATATATATGGGAAATGAAATTAGAAATTAGAAATTAGAAACTGGATTAAGACTCATTTTACTCCATTTTTACCCATTCCCTTACCATTTTAGACTTTTCCCTTGCCATTTCCATCACTTCTTCAACATCTAAGGTCAGAAGCTTTCTGTCCTCCATGACGATACGTCCATCTATAACGGAACTTTTCACATCATGCCCGTTTGCCGCGTACACAATATGTGAATAGGGATTATACATAGGGGTAAGGTGCGGTTTGTTTATGTCAATTACTATGAGATCAGCCTTTTTGCCGACCTCCAAAGATCCGATATTATTTTCAAGTCCAAGAACCTTGGCGCCTTTTTTTGTTGTCATATCAATAATGGTTTTAGCATCCATAACAGTAGGATCTAACCTGTTTACCTTGTGCAGTTTTGCAGCCATATCCATCTCACCAAAGAGATCAAGGTTATTGTTGGAGGCGCATCCATCCGTGCCAAGACCCACGGTTATGCCTTTTGCAATCATTTCAGGCACTGGAGCTATACCTGACGCAAGTTTCATATTGCTCTCAGGGTTATGAACCACACATACATTATTTTCTGAAAGCAATGCCATCTCTGATTCGTTTATATATACGCAGTGATCCAAAATGAGATGGGGGCCTAATATGCCAAGATCTTTCAAATGTTGAGCAGGTCTTTTCCCAAATTTCTTTTCCACCTCTATCAGTTCCTGCCTTGTTTCCGCTAAGTGAAGTATAAGAGGAACGTCTTTTTCGAGGGCCAATTCATTAGCTTTTAATAAAAGTTTTTCACTACAGGTAAATACGGAGTGTGGTTCCACTGCTATATTAATAAGGGGATCGTTTTCCCATCTGTTGATTAAGTCCTCCGTGTATGTAAATCCATTTTCCACAGCGCCGTAGTTTGGCGAGGGGAAATCGTAAAGAACCTCACCGGCGAGACATCTCATTCCAGACTCTTTTGCAGCGTTTGCTACCTCTTCCTCAAATAGATACATATCGCAGAATGTTGTTGTGCCGGACATTATCATTTCTGCACATGCCAATAATGCCCCTGCTTTCACAAAATCTCCATTCATCCTTTTTTCAACTGGAAAAATATACCCATTTAACCATTCCATAAGGGGAAGGTCATCCGCCAAACCTCGAAAAAGAGTCATAGCTGCATGGGTATGACTATTGATAAGACCGGGAAGTATAAGGCCGCCTTCAGCATCCATCTCCCTTTCCGCGTTTATTTGTGCTTTATCATTTTTTCCAATATAACTTATCTTATCCCCAGATATACATAAAAAACCATCTAAGATAACTGTGCCATGTTTATCCATTGTAAGTATGGTTCCATTATGTATTAAAATATCCGCCTCAATCATTTTTTTAACCCCTTGATTATTGATGCAAACAACCTTGCTAAGGCTGGAGATGCTTTACCGGCATAGGACATTACCTCTTCAATGGATGTACCCTGCATACAATCCGGGAGATTGATATTCGTGATGGCTACAATTGCCAGAACCTTTAGCCCGCAATGAACTGCCTCGATAACCTCATTAACCGTTGACATACCTATTGCGTCACCACCAATATTTCTAAAAAATCTTGTCTCTGCCGGTGTCTCAAGGCTTGGCCCTGTTATGCCAATATACACACCTCTGCTCATCCTGATTCCTTCCTGCATTGCCTTTTCCCCTGCCAGGGATATGAGACCCTTATTATACCCCTGGGACATGTCTGGAAACCTTGATCTATGGTCCCCAAGATTCCTCCCGATAATTGGATTATTTCCGGTCAAATTAATATGATCTAAGACGAGCATCAATTCGCCTGGTTTAAACCTGGGATTTAACCCGCCGGCAGCGCTTGAAATAAAAAGGTATTTAACACCCAGGTGAGCCATAACCCTCACTGGAAATGTAACTTCAGCAACGTTGTATCCCTCGTAAATATGAAATCTCCCATTCATTGCAACTACATTTTTCCCGCCTATAGTGCCGGAGAGAAGCATACCTGCATGACCTGGAACCGTTGATTGTGGAAAATTGGGTATTTCCTTGTAAGGGATTTCTTGTTCAGTATCCATACTGTCCGTAACTGAATCAAGTCCAGTGCCTGTTATCATTCCAACAAGCGGTTTTCTGTTTATTTTTCCCTTTATAAAATCAGTAGTCTCATTTAATTTTTCAACCATTTACCTTTTCCAATATAATTAAAATTTTTTTAACCCTTAACCGCCGTTCTTGTGGCTGGCAGACCGCTGAACCGTGAACGTATACTATCTATTTAAATTAGTGAAGCTTTAAAGTCAATATTGTTTAAGTGTGCAAAAATTAGTATTTAAAAGAAAAAGTTAATTGCTTCAACCCTCAAGTAGACTTTACTATTTTACCCTTGACCCATAAGCTATGTAACATTAATATATATGTCTTAACTGTTGACAAGGGCTATTATAAGCTAAAACTCATATAATTTTAAAAAAATGGTGCATATGACTTCTATATTAAAAGATCTTTCAAATCCGGCTTGTCTTCCAGATAAAACAGAATCCGTATCGGTTGTACAGACACATATCTCCTTTGTTTTTATAGCAGATGAGTTTGTGTATAAGGTAAAAAAACCGGTAAATTTAGGTTTCTTAGATTTTTCCACCCTTAAAAAAAGAGAATATTACTGCCAACAAGAAATCATCCTTAACAGGCGATTATCTAAAGATGTATACATAGATGTATTGCCCATAACCTATGAAAGCGGAAACTATTCAATGGGAAGAGGGCAGGGCAGGGTTGTAGAGTATGCAGTTAAAATGAGAAGACTTCCAGATGAAATGCTCATGAAGTCTGTATTTCTTAAAGGAAAGCTTAAAGATGAACATCTAAAGAAAGTTGCTTTAATACTTTCAAATTTTCATTCAACTGCTGGATATTCAAGTGAAATAAGTAAATTCGGAAGGCCAGAGGCATTCAAGGTTAATACAGATGAAAACTTTGCGCAAACCAGAAAATACATTGGAAAAACAATTGATAAAAGTGATTTTTCCGCCCTTGAATCATGGACGGAAAATTTTTATAAATCAAATGGAGACCTTTTCCTTAATCGTATAAAACAAAAAAAGATAAGGGACTGCCATGGTGATCTTCATATGGAACATGTATGTCTCGCAGAGGGTATTCCTATAATTGATTGTATTGAGTTTAATGATAGATTTAGGTATACTGATATTGTCTCTGATATTGCATTCCTTTTGATGGATCTCGAGTATCATGGTGGATATGAATTCTCTAAAAAGCTGTGGCGCTTCTATAATGAGTCAGGTCTTGAATCCAAAGTAGATCCTCTAATCACATTTTATAAGGTTTATAGAGCCTACGTAAGGGGAAAGGTGAACAGTTTCCAGCTTGACGATGAAAACATTGATGAAGAAAAAAAAGAGGATGCCATACAAACATCACAAAAATATTTCAAACTTGCCGGATCATATATAGAATAAAAGCGCGTAGTAAGGAGTAGCGAGCATTGAAGCAGGGATATTTTTTGCTGCTTACTCCTTACTCTTTACTGCCTACTTATTGGGAGAATGGGTCAATTATGAGAGAAAATTTTGTAAATTTTATGCAAAACGAATTAAATTCGGATACCTTACTTATAGCATGTGGTCTGCCTGCGTCTTATAAAACAGAAACT
>Ga0307990_1003238_pt1 | contig 12536 bp, 15 predicted proteins | sample EllFjometagen129_FD_203168 | JGI IMG/M metagenome (GOLD analysis project Ga0307990, IMG submission 203168) | Marine microbial communities from Ellis Fjord, Antarctic Ocean - #129 | ecosystem: Environmental > Aquatic > Marine > Unclassified | place: Southern Ocean | collected 2014-10-08
GCTCTTTCATAGTTTAGTAGAACTATTCGGCGTTATCGTCGCCTGCTCCGTCTTTATCCTGGCCTGGAACACGCGACGCATCATAGATAACCACTATCTCCTTTTCATCGGGATTGCATATCTGTTCGTTGCCGCTATCGGTCTTGTCCATACGCTGGCCTACAAGGGAATGGGCGTCTTCCCCGCCTTTGACGCCAATCTACCGACACAGCTCTGGATCATGGCCGGGTACATGGAAAGCGTCTCCCTGTTCATCGCTCCCTTCTTCATTCAGAGAAAACTGAAGCCGTGGACGGTTTTTGCCGTGTATGCCATGGTCAGCACTTTACTGCTGCTCACCGTCTTCCAATGGAACAATTTTCCTGCCTGCTATGTCGAAGGCCAGGGCCTCACGACGTTCAAGATTGTCAGTGAATACGTTATTTCACTGATCCTCCTTGGCGCTCTCTTTCTGCTGTTCATAAACCGCAAATTTTTTGACAGCAACGTTCTGAGTTTACTGATGGCCTCCGTTATCCTCACTATCTGTTCCGAATTGGCCTTTACCGCCTATGTCGGCGTTTACGGATTTGCCAATATGCTCGGTCATATTTGTCGAGTAGACATAATATGACTCCTAATCTTAATTTCTATAATTAACATGAGGAGTTTCAATGCCCCTCACAGAACCGGACTTGTGGATTTTCCACATCCGGCTCTTCAGTCCAACTCACCTTACAGATGACACATAAAAACTATGCACTATTTTCGGTTTCGGTAACGGATAATGCTCAAGATATTCTGTAAATCTATCCCAACTCATTTTCCGCTTCTGGCTGCGTCGGTTCATCCATTTTCGCACCATTCTTATGGTAAATTTATAGAACCTTGCAATACCATCATAGTTCTCACTTACCCCATAATACTGAAAATGTCCCCGCAGCTTGGCTATCAGGATTTTCCACCATTCTTTGGTTTTAACCTGATTTCTTATCGCCTTAAGCCACGCATTCATTGCTCTGCATTTTGCGGTATATTTCTTACGACTGGTCTTACGGCCAACTTTAAAGTTGCCTCTTCTCGACTTGTCGCAATAGTGAGTAAATCCCAGAAAATCGAATGTATTGGCACTGCGATTTTGCAGCTTGGCGTTTCCCCGTTCAAATCGTCCAAAACTTATATTCCGACTTTTTGTCGGATGTAATTCCAGACCATACTTGTTGAACCGGTTTCGCATCCCTCGCTCTATGCGCTTGGAGTCATCTGCATAACGAACTACACAAACAAAGTCATCCGCATATCTAACGATTCCACAAAACCCTTTTATATGGCTCTTGACTGTCGTTTCAAACCATGTATCCAATACATAGTGCAGGAAGATGTTTGCCAGCATCGGGCTAAGTATACTGCCTTGCGGCGTTCCGGCATCCGGCTTGACCAGTAGACCTTCATCGACATAGCCGGCTTTCAGGAATTTCTTTATCAGATTTAACAGTGTCGTATCTTTTATTCTTATACTCATAAACTCCATGAGCTTCTCGTGCGACACATTATCAAAAAATCCCTTTATGTCTGCTTCTACAATGTGGTTTACAGGCTGGAACATTATCAAATCATTCAACTCTCTTAATGCTTGATGACTGTTCCTTTTCGGACGAAATCCATATGAACAGTTCAGAAAGTCCTGCTCATATATACTTTTAAGTATCCACGTGATTCCACGTTCTACTACCTTGTTCTCCAGTGCTGATATACCGAGTGGGCGTTTTTCTGTCTCGCTTTTCGGTATGTATACTCGTCTCGCCGGTGTCGGCTTGTATTTCTTGCACTTCAACTTTGAGACTAACAGCTCCAGATTTTCATCCAAATTCCTGCCGTATTCTTCCCAGCTTACTCTGTCAATTCCTACAGCCTTATTCCTGTTCAGGCTTTTGTAGCAATCCCGAAGATATTCGACATTCAGTAAATGAGCAAGGCTCGTAAACTGGAAATCAGGGTCTCTTCGGGCATGACCGGTTATGAGAGATAATTTCTGCCATGTTTTCCCAATATCAGTGTATTGCATGACAGACCTCATCTCTCTGCGTTAAACTGCTGACCCCTTCGAGTGTCCCTAATCTTCGGGACTCAACAGGCATTACCCTGCCTACGCCTCTACTATGAGTCAGTCCGACTACCGAAACGCCATACTCCCTTGTTACCTCTTCAGCTTCTTGGAAGCTTCTAGTTGGAACGCTTCGGTTCTCCCAAGTTCCAATATAAACAGTTCGTTTGCCCGCCACGGACTCAGACCCCGGCACGTCAAAAACACTCTCACCTTTAGCGTGTGTCTTGATATTGGTTTCCAGGACATGAAACCCTTGACCCAATGCAATAAGGATAATTTCGGGGCTCAATACCTTCACTTGCGTTGTGGCTGACAAATTGCCTTTCCCATGGCTTCGCATGATTCGTTACCTCCTCATACGCATGGTTCAGTTCCGTGCCGGTGGCTAGCCGTTACACGTGCTGGATTGTCCAGCTTGCCTATATTAGCTTTGCTTGGCGCACTCATGCAGTTCACCTAACCACCTGTCCAGTTCATCAACAACCGGGGTCCACCCCTTCTCGATCAGCCGATGCACATGCCCGGCATATTCCCGGGCCTCTCGATTTTCCGGCTCTCTTTCCAGTATCTTGTCAATGACATCCCCGGCCATCCGGAAGTGTCCCTGTTTCACATAAAGCCGGGCCAGGGTGATGGTATAAAAGCTATCCGACAGGACAGGTTCAACGTCTTTCTCACCAGTAATTACAGTCTCCTCCAGCGAGGTTATCTTCTCAGATACGCGTCCCGCCGCTCCGGTGCCGGCATTCAGCTCTATAAACCTCACATAGGAGCGTATCGCCTCTTCAGTCATCCCCCGCCGCCGGTATGCGTCTCCCAGGACCTCGTATATCTGCGACTGATCCTGTACGATAGTATGCCACTGCTCAAGAATCTCTTCGGCCTCTTCCGGTCTGTCCATTCGGGCCCGGCACGATGCCCGGACAAGATGGGCGTCCAGATCCCCCGGAAAGCGCTTCAGCCTGGCATCCGCAAGGGCACTGGCATCATTGTAGCGCCCCTCGTCCATATCAGCCGCGGCATCCGACATGAAAACCTTTCTATCCCCAAGATATGTCTCGTCCATAACCTGCCATCAATTCGAGTCTTATTACCGACAATTTCCTGAAAAATCAATTGACATCATTCATGTCGCGGTGATATCTCTCTTACCCTTATTTGCAAGACTCTTTCAATGAAAATTTAATATGACTCAACCAAATATTCAATTCATAAAATACCTTTTTGTGGTATCACTGCTCTTGGCAAATATCCTGGCCTCCAAGATTATCATGGTGGGAGGATTGTTGCTCCCCGCGGCGATTATCCTGTATCCCCTCACCTTTCTCTTCACCGATGTGGTGGCTGAGGTGGAAGGGAAAAAGAGCGCCGGAGCCCTTGTCATGACGGGTTTTTATATGTCACTGTTCATGGTGCTTGTGATACTGGCCGGCAGGTTTCTCCCGCCGGCGGGATTCTGGAAACACCAGGAGGCATACAACATCATCCTCGGGTCGACACCCAGGATAGTCCTGGCATCCATGATTGCCTATCTGATCTCGCAGAATCACGACATATGGGCCTTTCACTGGTGGAGAGAAAAGACGGCGGGCAGACACCTGTGGCTGAGGAATACTCTTTCGACGATCGTATCCCAGATGATCGACTCCGTCCTGTTCATAGGCATAGCCTTCTGGGGCATAGTTCCTCCGGCGGCGATCGGCATGATGATTCTCAGCCAGTATATCGCCAAGGTGGGCATCGCCCTTCTTGACACCCCATTCTGTTATCTGTTAGTGAGGCGGTATGAAAGCAATAGAAAACATCTACAGGAAGCGTGAGTACGAGGTTGTTATACGGTTTCCGGAATTTACCTGTCTGTGTCCGATGACGGCGCAGCCCGACTTCGCGGAGATACTGATAACGTACGTGCCGGACGCCTCTCTGGTCGAACTCAAATCTCTGAAGATATACCTGAATTCCTACCGTGACCGGGGAATCTTTCATGAAGAGGCGGTCAATACCATCCTTGACGATTTTGTGGAAACGATACACCCCCGGAAGATCGAGGTGGCGGGCACCTTCAACGTACGTGGCGGCATACACACGACGGTACGGGCACAGCACCCCTGACCCACCATCACAGAAATAATGACGAACACCCCGCCAGAGGGGGTCATTCCTCTTCCGTGACTACCTTCGGAGTAATAAATATCAGGAGCTCCCTTTTATCAGTGCTGACCGTCTTGTATTTGAAGAGCCAGCCCAGAACGGGTATCTTGGACAGCCCCGGAACACCTGACAGAGTCTCGCTTGCAACCGTCTTATATACGCCGCCGATAACAATCGTGTCCCCGTCCCTGACTACCACGGTTGACTCCACCGAACTGGTGTTGATGGGGGGGTTATCGATGCGCAGTCCTGTTGTGGCATCGGTCTCCCAATCCGCGTAATCGTTACTGGCATTCACCTGTATGGAGACCCTTCCCTCGTGGGTGATCGTCGGCGTCACCTCCAGCTTCAGGGTCGCCTTCTTGAATGCCGTCGTTGGATTGCCATCTGCATCGAGAACCCTGTACGGAATCTCCTCGCCCTGTTGTATCGTGGCCTTCACGCTATCGAGCGTGGTGACCTTGGGGGATGAGATGATCTTACCGTCACCGGTGGCTTCAAGGGCCGACAGCTTGGCATCCAGGATCATCCTGCTCGTTCCGTACAACAGGCCAATCGCCGGTGTGGTAGCGGCAACGGCCGATGGAAAATTGACCGCAACATTGCTGCCGGTCAGGCCTATCCCCGAACCGCCCGGGATTGCGGTCACGGTACCCGAGGCCCCGCTCCCCATCCCCATGGCGAAATTCCCCGACGCAAGACCGGCACCCCACCTTACGCCCAGTTCCTTGGCAAAGGTTGTGTTCACCTCGACGATCTTTGCCTCTATGGAGATCTGTTTGAGCCTGCCCTGAGCCACATCCTTCTTTTTCTGCTCCTCTTCGGCCTTTTTGAGTTCTTCAAGGGGCAAAACCGTTATTACCTTCCCCGACTGTTTCTTCCCGAGACCGTTTATCTCCAGGAGGGCATCGAGGGCCTGATCCCAGGGGACATTCTTCATGTGTACCGTCACCTCGGCTTTGACATCAGGACCCGCGATGATACTCAGACCGCTTATCTCCGATAACAGCCTGAACACGCTCTTTATATCGGCGTCCTGAAAATCGAGGGAAACCTCTTCACCGGTGTACTGACTGCCTCTCTCCAGCGACAGCTCATTGTCTCGGGGCGTAGCAGAATCCTTCTCTACCCGAGGTCTGGAGAGGTTTTGGATGGCATTTGTCTCATCAGGAGCCGCTTCGTAGGAGCGGGCTGCGACATCGAAATCGACAACGACCCGCTGACCGTCTTTTTTGTACCGGTAAGGAACCATCCTTTTTAAAATAAGTCGCGCGCCGGCCGTCTCTACCCCTTCCGTTACCATGTTATAGAGAACTGCCCGCTGAAGGACTCTCAGGCCGTTACCCCTGTACTCCTTTTTCGTCCCCTCGGCCACGGACACACCCCTCAGCGTTATCAACACTGTGGTGTCCGATTCCCTCGATATCTCAAAATCGGGTGCATCGGAAAGGAGTATGGACACACGCTCTTTCCCCTGTATTTTCTCAAGAACCACGTCCCTGATAACAACGGCGCCGCCTGCATCGTTTTCAACCTGCCCCCGCTCGGGAGAAGGTCCCGCGGAGGCCTTGTCTCCGACGGTGGCACAGCCGGAGGGGAACAGCAGCCCCATGATGAAAAAAAGGACAAAGGGAGTTATGGTTTTCTTTGGTTTCATGGATTTCCCCCATTTTTCTTGAGCGCAAGGATGACTCGTTCCGTGTGTACCTCTCCGGAAAAATCTTTTATCTTCTCCACCACGACCACACTGTCGGGGAGTATCTTCACCACCCGGCCCCCATTGACCCCGAGAGGGGTGCCCCTGCGAAGGGTATACCGTTTCCCTTCAGGGGTCTTCACGATGGCAATCTTTTTGCCTGCGGTCCAGACAATCCCGGTAAGACGAAACTCGCCTACGGCAAATCTCTGCAGGGGGGGGAGGGGGACGGCCTCGACAACCTCTTTTTTTCCTGCCACTATCTCAATAAAGGGCTTGAAGGGATCCGATTTTCCCTCCGGGTCATATCTATAGGCGCCGGGATCCGTTCCTCCCGTATCGGCACACAGAACCGGGGCCGTTACAGGAAAAAGAAACAGCGCCGCAACTACCGCGGCAGTCCACCGTAGCAGAGGGTTATGTCTTGTTTTCATCCGGCTTTTCATTCGCCTCTTCCATAAACATGTATATCTTCATAGAGCAATCGGCCTCGAGGGGGTTCCCTCCGGCGTTTTTTCCCGCCCCTTTTTTGATTTCAACATCTGTTATGGTCACTATGCGCGGGAGGTGTGCCACGCTGTCGAAGAAAACGGCGATATCATTGTACCGTCCCGTAACGGTAATCCTGACCGGTATCTCGGCATAAAACTCCTTTGGAACGGGGGTCATCGGCTCGAAAAGGATGAAATCGAGTCCGGCGTCCCTCCCCGCTTCGGAGACGGAGGTGAGCAGGCGTGGAATCTCCTTCCGCTCCGGGAGCTTGGCCAAAATGGTTTCCAGGTTCTCCTCCAGTGCGGCTATCTCTGTTTTATGCCGCTCTATCTGTCCCACCACGCGCTGTCGCGCCTCTATCTGGCGGTTGATGGTTTCCTGGGTATCTCCCAGTTGGGTCTTCCTCTCGGAAACTGGCTGAAAGAAATAAAACCAGTAGAAATAACTAAGGAGGAGGAGCATGCCAAGGAGTATCATCAGCTTCTTCCCGCCGGACAAGCGCTGTATGTCATTCAGGTCTATCGCCATCCGTCATTCCTTTTCCGCCGAGCACAGGAGGACAAACCCCATCAGCCGTACCCCTGAGACAGTCGTCTGTCTCGACGCTATCAGGTCTACCGTCCCGATATAGGGAGAGTCTTCGAGCCTTTTCATAAATTGTGCTATCGCTGGATTGTTGACGGCCACTCCCTCCACCCGCAGTTTACCGCCCTTTTGGGTGATGCTGGTGAGCCATTCACTCTGCGGTAAAATCCTGGAGGCAAGCTCATCCATGATATGCACCGAATAATCTCGACCCCTCTCAAGATCCTTTATGATCCCTATCTTTCTTTCCAGCGTTTCCTTGTCTGTCTTGAGCTTCTCCAGGTTTCCCGTCACCGTGGTAAGTTCGTTCAGTCGGACGCGCGCTGATTCGACCTCGACCTCCAACCCCGCGAGACCCGTATTCATATGAAGATAAAGAAGGAGCAGGAGGAGAAAGAACAGGGTGAGGGAGGCCACCCCAATGACAATCTGGCGCTGGGCACTTGCCTTCTTCTTTTCTTCCCGATAGGGGAGGAGATTAATTCGTATCATCAGTCCTCCACCCTCCTGAGGGCCAGACCAACCCCGATGGCAGCGGTGGGGCCTATTTTTCGTATATACGAAGGGTTGAAAACATTTTTGTCGTACAGTACATTTTTGAAGGGATCGAATATCTCCACTTCACAGTGGAATATTTCTTTCATGGCGTCAGTTATTCCCGGAATTCCCGCACAGCCACCACTGAGAAGGATACGGCCGACAGGCGATCCGCTCACCGTCGAGCTGAAATAATCGAAAGACCTCCCTATCTCCAGAAAGATGGGCCCAAGGTAATCGAGAACCTTTTCTCCCGTGTCACCCTCCCCGCCTGAGCCCTCAAGCTTTATCATCTCGGCTTCCTCGAAAGAAATATCAAGCTTATCTTGCAGGACCCGCGTGACGGAATCTCCCCCCGACATAATATTTCTTGTGAAGACAGATTCTTCGTCCCTGATGATATTGATATTGGTTATGCTCGCGCCGACATTGACCAGGGCAATGATATCATCGGTCGCAAAATCATAGTTCTCCTCATAGGCCGCCTCCAACGCGAAGGAATCAACATCCATTACCACCGCCCGTGCCCCCGCCTTCTCGATCGCATAGGCATAACTTTCAGTAACGTCCTTCTTCGCGGCAGCGATAACAACCTCTACCTGGTTGGGATCGTTATCCCGCTGGCTGTATATGTGAAAGTCGAAATTTACATCCCGGATGTCGTCAAAGGGCAGATATTCTCCGGCCTCATCGATTATAAGATCGCGCAGTTCCGCCTCTTCCATCCTCCGGAAAACAGCCTCTTTAATCATGGCGACATGCCCCGAGAGAGCCGTTATGACATTTTTCCCCCCGTATTGGGACACCTTGACAAGTTCCTTTATCTTTTTGACGAGGGCATCATGATCCCTGATTAACCCCTTTTCTATAATACCTCTTTCCAGGACTACCTGCGCAAAGCGTTGCAGGGCCCACCCCTCCGGGGCATCCTTCAACTCGACAAGCCTGATGCAGCTTGATCCTATGTCGACTCCCGCAACCCTTCTGCTTCCGGAAAACAGTTCTTTTACTGAAAACATGCGGTCCCCACGCTTAATCGATAAATTGATAGACCCTGTCGCCCTGCTTTACCATTCCGAGCTCTCTTCTCGCCACTGCCTCAATGGAGCGCACATCACCCTTGAGGAGCCCTATCTCTCTTTTCAGCTCCCTATTCTCACTGAGAATAGCCTCATTGGTTTCTTCAAGGGCCACCTGTTTTTCCTTTAACGTACGATAGTCCATCAGTCCTCTGTCTCCGAAGATTATGTGGAGCACAATGACAATAATGAAAATCCCGAACAGAACCCTGACAATTTTCATACGGCACCTTTTCCCCACAGGGAGCAACCATCCTGTCTGTTAAATAGCAACAAACATGTCACCTTGATCCTTATCTCCGCGTATGCCGTGGGTTCAAGCATCACACGAGGTTCCGGGCACCCACAAGAACAGGGGCGATATCTACCGGGTACTCTTCAACCCCTCCATACAAAAGGGATTTCTTCTTTCCCTTCGTCTGGGGGGAATTCCCTGTCTGCAACAGCATCTCGGCCATCACAATCCAGGGGGAAAGGATTCCGACACAATACCCTGTCTCCTTGTCTCTCTTTCACCATAAAAAACGGTGTTTTTCACCGCAAAAGCAGTATTTTTTTATATGGTTGACGTCTATTCATACAACTGGCAACCCGGATATCGCATCAGGCCCCGTCGGAAGGGAGAAGCTGTTGAGGTTCACCCAAAAGGAATTCTCCCTTTTCAATCCAATCCTTAAGGATAGAGGCTATCTCTCTTGCCTTATAATAACTGGACATGGGTGCGGTAGGGATGACCCTGCCGTCAAGTTTTACCGTGCCGCTTCTTAGTTCTTTATAGCTTACCTCGCCTATACTCTTTGCGCTACCGTTCGGGTAGTCAACGCCATAGTCGTAGACCTGCGCATAGAGATCTTCATCTTTCACGGCCGTATACCGAACCATTTCTTCATTGAGTATCGGTATGGGCACACCTATCCCGACATAGAGGGATACCCCGTAGCCGAGCATGCTTGCCCCCACCAGCCACCGGGGATCCATCTCCTTGAGGTTCCCTACGGTCGCCAGCGTCCCCGCCCCTTCCTTTGGAACACCGTTTTCACCCCTCAGTACATTCGCGTTGTGCTGGGTGCCGGGCCAGGCCACAAACCCCTGGGCCCCGCAGAGGAATATCCGCGTCCCGATGCCGATGGTCTTGAAGTACGGATCATTAAAGAGGGGGCTGAGCTGTCCCGATGTGGAATAGGTCACGTTCGCCATGTCGGGCCTGAGCACGCCCATATAGGTATAGATAGTGCGGTCTGACATGTTCACCGCGCAGTTGTAATTTTGGTAGGCGTTCCGGGGATTGAAAAGGGTGGCATCCCTGAGATCGTGTATCGTAATATTCTTTTCATACCTGCGGGCGGGGTAACAATCCGTGCCGTAGGATTCGAGGCGCAGCTGAATGGCCTTCCCCGCAACAAGATCCTCCAGGACATGCCCTCCCCCGTAGTTGAATTCGCCCGGATGAATGCTGTTGAGGGGATCTCCCTCAACCACTTCGGTGGCCCCGATATAACAGTCCACAGCGGCTATTCCGCCGTAAGCCGGAACACCGTTGAGCCATACCTTCGAGGCCCGTATCTTGGGAGAGGTATGTCCGAAGTTGAGAAAGGCCCCCGATGAACACATGGGGGCGAAGGTCCCGGTCGTAACAACGTCCACCTCCCTGGCCGCCGCGACAGCACCTTTCTTTTCGGCAATACCTATGATTTCCTCGGCGGTGACGACAACAGCCCTGCCCTCTTTTATCTTCTCATTTATCTCTCTGTAGGTTTTATTGACCGTGTATTTTTTCATCTGACCAGCATCCCTTGCGCACCATACCATGCATTGTGGAAATACAACAAATCAGTAAATAAAACAATAAAAAACCCCTGTCATAGCAACAGACAGGGGCAAAAGACATTGAGTCCACCGGCTTTTTCAATAACCCTCCGGGCCTCTATGGTTATCCCGTATGACCGAACCCTCCCGCGCCCCTTCCCGTCGTCTCCAGGTCGTCGGCTGCCTCCCATGAGGCCCGGAAAACCCTGTGTATAACCATCTGAGCAATACGATCACTCCTCTTGACGACAAAGGGCTGGGCACCATGATTGATGATCAGGATCTTCACCTCCCCCCGGTAGTCCGCGTCTATGGTGCCGGGGGAATTCAACACGGTGACCCCCGCATCCACTGCCAACCCGCTTCGTGGCCGTATCTGGGCCTCGTAACCGGGGGGCAACGCGACGGCAATACCCGTGGGTATCAACCCCCTCTCGCCGGGGAGCAGGGTTACATCACCATCCACCGCCGCACAGATATCCATCCCCGCCGAGGCCTCCGTCATGTAACGGGGGAAGGGAATATCCCCGCCATGCAGCCTCTTGACGGAAATCGCTACGTTGTTATTCAAGGGCATCCTTCCTGCTCAACCGAATCTTCCCGCCCCTGTCGATATCGATGACCTTGACGCGAACCGTATCACCCTCGTTCAGGACATCGGTGACCTTCTCCACCCGTTTGTTGTCCAGCTGGGATATATGCACCAGTCCGTCCGTGCCGGGTAGTATCTCCACAAAGGCCCCGAAATCGAGGATTTTTTTCACCGTGCCCTCGTAAATTCTGCCGATCTCGGGCTCTTCGGTCAGCGCCTTGACCATCGCGACTGCCCGTGCCGATGATTCGCCGTCATTCGAGGCTATAGTGACCGTGCCGTCATCGTCCACGTTCATCGACACGCCTGTTTCACTGATAATCTGACGTATATTCTTTCCTCCGGTACCGATGACGTCCCGTATCTTCTCCTGCTTTACCACCATCGTGGTGATCCTCGGAGCCCACGGAGAAAGATCTTCCCGGGGGGCAGTCATCGTTTCATTCAATTTACCAATAATAAAAACCCTGCCATCTCGGGCCTGATACAGGGCATCCTTCAATATATCTCCCGAAAGCCTGTCGACCTTTATGTCCATCTGCAGGGCGGTGATCCCCTGCTTCGTGCCACATACCTTAAAGTCCATATCTCCCGCGTGATCTTCATCCCCAAGGATATCCGAAAGGATCACTACGTCATCACCCTCCTTCAGGAGCCCCATCGCAATACCGGCTACGGTATCTTTGACCGGGACACCGGCATCCATGAGCGAGAGAGACCCCCCACATACCGTTGCCATGGAGGATGAACCGTTTGAGGATAATATCTCGGAAACAAGGCGGATCGTATAGGGAAATTCTTCATGCGAAGGCAGGAGTGGAAGCAATGCCTTTCGGGCAAGGGCGCCGTGCCCTATCTCTCTTCGTCCGGGGCCCCTCAGGAACTTGGCCTCTCCTACGGAGTAGGGGGGGAAATTGTAGTGAAGCATAAACGTTCTCATCTCTTCCCCACCGATGAAGTCAATCCTCTGCTCATCCGAAGAGGTCCCCAGCGTAAGGGCGACAAGGGCCTGCGTCTCTCCCCTGCTGAACAGCCCGGAGCCGTGAGCTCTCGGGATAATACCGACCTCGGACGTGATCTGCCGTATATCCGTGTTGGACCGGCCATCGATCCTCCGCTTGTCCGTGAGGATCATGTTCCGTATGATCTCCCGTTCCAGATCCTCAAAAACACCCCCGGCCTTGGGGTCAAAGCCGGCCTCATCCTGGCTCAGCTCCTCCACCATCTTTTTCTTGACCTCGGCCCTCTGTGCGTACCGCTCCAGTTTTCTTCCCTCGCGATAGGCCTCCTGGAGTCCGGCATAGGCAGCATCTCTGACCCTCTGTCGGAGTTCCTCACTGATCTCATCCGGTTCAAACTCCCTCTTGGCCTTGCCCACAGCCTGGCAGACGGTATCCTGAAGCTCGATGGCCGGTCTCATTGACTCCAGCCCAAATGTGATGGCATCAAGGACCTCATCCTCAGGCACCTCAGAGGCACCCCCTTCGAGCATGACGAGATTGATATCAAAGG
>Ga0307990_1003239_pt1 | contig 12532 bp, 8 predicted proteins | sample EllFjometagen129_FD_203168 | JGI IMG/M metagenome (GOLD analysis project Ga0307990, IMG submission 203168) | Marine microbial communities from Ellis Fjord, Antarctic Ocean - #129 | ecosystem: Environmental > Aquatic > Marine > Unclassified | place: Southern Ocean | collected 2014-10-08
GGATTGTGTAGTTGAGAGCCTGTTTCCTTGCCCAGGAGAGCTGACAACCTGAGTACGGGAGAAGACCACAATGTACCCACAGATTCTGCGGAAGACCCAAAAAAGCTTATCAATACTGATGATATTTGGCTCTTCACTGATTTTTATGGGAAGCGTCTAGATTTGGTTATTCCGACTTTTGTATGGGTAACCTGTCCGAGGTCAAGGACCTCAGCTACAGTAAAGGCTTTGATCTCTTTAAAGCTGTAGAGCGGGGGCCTTGACCCCGCCACGCAATTTGCGAAATATTTCTTTGACCCATAAAAATCGAGGAAGAACCTGATATTTGGGAGATAAGGGCTGATTTTGCAGGAAACACCTTTCGGTTACTGGGATTCTTTTGTGGTCAGAAGCTTATAGTCCTAACCAACTCATTCCAGAAAAAGAGTCAAAAAATACCGGTTAATGAAATTAAACTTGCTGAAAAACGCAAACGTGAATATCTGACAAGGAGATCGTAATTATGGATGATTTAGATAAATATATTAATGAGAGAAAAAAGAAAAACCCTGACTTTGCAAAGAAATTTGATAAAGGATATGAGCAATTTAAGATAGGTGTTCTTCTTAAACAGGCACGGAAAGAAGCGGGACTAACCCAGGAACAAGTAGCAGAGCAGTTGAACACGAAGAAATCTGCCATTTCCCGAATTGAAAACCACACGGAAGATATTCGTCTGTCAACGCTGGAAAATTTTGCTGAGGCAAGGCACTGACCGCCAAGGAAAAGATTATTCACGAGCAAGGTTTGGTGTCTGTACTTAAACAACTCCACGATGAGCTCGACAAGGCCGTCTTCGACGCCTATGGATGGCCCGCCACACTCAGCGATGCAGAAATCCTTGAACGCCTCGTCGCGCTCAATGCGGAACGAGCCACTGAGGAAGCCCAGGGCAAGATCCGCTGGCTTCGCCCTGAATACCAATGCCCAGCCGGCGCTGAACTCGAACAAGGTGAACTCGCGGTCATAGGTGACAAGAATGCCTTTGCGAGTTTCTCAGTAGCCATTTGCAAATAGTGGAGCTTCTGGCACATAGATATGTCAGGCCTCTTTTTGAACTCGCTAAAGATCAGATAATCATTCTGAGCTTGAATGAAATATGCTTTACGCCAGGTCATTCGCTTAACTCCAACAGCAAAGCATCCTCCCAATTTCCCCAGTTCCCTGGCAAATTCAGGGTTCCAAATTCATCTGGACGAATTAATGCAATCCCTGAAGGTGCCGGTAATCCGTCGGTTGGAGATGGGTCAAAGTAAAATGGCTCAACAGCACCACTGAGACACTTAACAACATTGGACTGGACCTCAATCAAGCGCACCTCTGTCTCACAGGGCATCCAGTAGATTGCCTGTATCTCAGGTTCCACCTTTTTATTGTCTCTCGCAAGCAGCAACGCCTGCCGTTTAATATCTTCCCCGATAAAATCAGACATATTAAATCTCCGTGATCAAAAAAGCATAACAAAATTTGCCCTTCAAAAAACAAGACAAATAAGCAAATTAAAAGTCAATAAAAGAAGAATACTTAAAAACCCGTTGAAAATCAAGGTTACAAACTCAGATCTGACATTCAGATTTCCAAAAATATTGTTTACGTTTACCCTTCATAGGCTCTTCCCAAGCATCATAAGGTTTAGGAGGTCATTACCGGCGGCAGCTTTGATAACTGAGGTTGAATTCTGCATCTCATGGATTATATCGGGGAATAGAAAGCATTTATGAACAGTAATGTCTTTGTTACGCTGAGTGAAAGTATGTTTTGCGCGCCCTCCCGCCCATTCGACAAGCTCAGGGTTGGCAAGCGTGAGAGGCACGCCCTACACCATAAAGGGATATTCAGTTGTAGGACGTGCCTCTCGTCAGTTGACCTTTACGGAACCTGTCGAAATAGCTTGTCGAATGGTTAGAGGGCGCGTATGCAACAGAAACAAAGTAAAAATCTTTTGCAAACAGGATCGGATTGAAAAAGAGAGGTACTAAGTCAGAGCCTAACCCCGAAGAATCTGGAATTTGGCACTATGGCTCTTATGCGCACGCTCTGTGCCATTGCAGTGCCTCGGCGTAGTTCCGCGTCTGCGGTTCGAAGCCGGGTGTTCCCGTGTTGAAATGTTCATTCATGAATAATCACGCAATTCTTTCGACCTCTCTTGACATTGTAAAACACACTAGTTATCATGCAGCTAATTATTACTGATGTTGAAATTGAGTAAATTTGACTGTTTGCGCCCTCAACATTAGGTTGTCAGGCAAAACCGCATCATAATCATCCCAAAAGGAGCAGTTCAAGGTTCCGGGTTCAAGGTTCAAGGTTTTTAAACAGCTCTTTCGCAGCCGGTTATGACCTCTGGTAGCATACCGTATTTGCGCACCCGTTGGGTGAAAACCCATGTTTTTATGAATACGTACCCGACGCGGGCGATTTCGCCGGAATCAGGGGACTTTTCAATCTTGAACCTCTGAACCTTGAACACTGAACCACCGGATCTAGGATCATATGTTAAGCAAAATGACAGAGACAAAATCAGATTCTCCCACAGTGAGTGCCTTTATCGACCGTTGGGCGCGTTCCGGGGCAGCCGAGCGCGCAAACCACCAGCTCTTCATCTCCGAGTTATGTGACCTTATCGGGGTTCCGCACCCGGATCCGGCAACCCCCGACAACAGCGCGAACGCCTACGTCTTCGAGCGGGTAATCACGTTTCAGGATGGTGACGGTAAGACGAGCCCCGGCTTTATCGACCTGTACAAGCGCGGGTGCTTTGTGCTGGAGGCCAAACAGGGAGCGGACGCACCAACAGAGGAACCCATGTCTTTGGCGACACAGGAGCTAAGGCGAAAGCTTCGTAAAGGGCATGGCCGACGAGGAAGCGGCGCCTGGGACGATTCTATGCTGCGGGCTCGTGGCCAGGCTGATCGCTACATTCGCGCGCTCTCCACGGAGGAGGGCCGTCCACCATTTCTGATCGTGCTGGATGTGGGCCACTCAATCGAGCTCTTTTCGGAGTTCTCCTGCACCGGCGGCACCTATATTCCATTCCCCGCTGCCGGTAGTCACCGCATCTTCCTTCCCGATCTGCAACGTCCGGAGATCCGGGAACGACTGAAGGAGGTCTGGACCAATCCTTCTGAGTTAGATCCCACCCGCCGCAGTGCGCGTGTAACCCGCGAGATAGCCTCGCAGCTGGCCAAGCTTGCTGTTTCACTCGAAAAGGCCGGGCACTCTGCGGAGGTTGCATCCTCTTTTCTCATGCGTTGCCTTTTCACTATGTTTGCAGAGGATGTCGGGCTGCTCATGCGCGGCGGCTTCACGCACCTGCTTGAAAGCATGCGCGATACGCCTGAGCACTTTGCACCAATGGTCGAAGAACTGTGGGGCAAGATGAACACGGGCGGTTTCTCGGCCAGTCTGCGCACAAATATTCTCCAATTCAACGGTGGCCTGTTTGCCAACTCAACCGCGTTGGATCTGACAAAAGATCAGGTGCAGCTTTTGATCGAGGCGGCAAAGTCTGATTGGCGCGATGTTGAACCAGCGATCTTCGGCACACTGCTTGAACGTGCTCTGAATCCGGTTGAGCGTCATAAGCTTGGAGCACACTACACACCGCGCGCCTATGTCGAACGACTGGTTATGCCGACCGTAATCAACCCCGTGCGAGAAGAGTGGGAGGCCGTCCACGTGGCCGCCGTGTCCCTGGCAAATCAGGGCGAGATGAAGAAGGCCATTGCCGAGGTCACGAAGTTTCATCGCAAGTTGGTCAACATCCGCGTACTGGATCCAGCCTGCGGCAGTGGCAACTTTCTGTACGTCACACTCGAGCACCTTAAGCGTATCGAGGGCGAGATCTTCGACGCCCTGGATTCCTTTGGCCACCACCAGTCCGTACTCGAAATGGCGGGCGAGACCGTGGACCCGCATCAGCTTCTGGGAATCGAGGTCAACCCACGCGCCGCCGGCATTGCCGAGCTCGTCCTCAGAATAGGCGCTTTACAATGGCATTTCCGCAATCGCCGCAACGTCCAACCAGCGCAACCCATCATCCGTAATTTTCACAACATCGAATGCCGTGACGCACTGATCGAATGGGACAGCGTTGAAAAAGTCCTTGATGCCGAAGGCAACCCGGTCACCCACTGGGACGGCCGCACCACCAAACCGCATCCAATAACAGGCAAAGAGGTCCCCGACGAAACCGCCCGCACCCCGATCTACAAGTACATCAACCCCCGCAAGGCCGAATGGCCCGCGGCCGACTATATCGTCGGCAACCCGCCGTTTATTGGCCCAGCGCGCATGCGCGATGCATTAGGCGACGGCTATACCGAAACCGTGCGGGCAGTCCACAATGATGTCGGCGAATCCAGTGACTTCGTCATGTACTGGTGGAACCACGCCGCCGAGTTGGCGCGCGCTAAGCAAATCCAGCGCTTCGGATTCATTACGACCAACAGTCTGCGGCAGACATTCAACCGCCGCGTGCTAGAAACGCACATGGTTGCAAAGAAACCGCTCTCCCTGCTTTTCGCCATACCAGATCACCCTTGGGTGGATAGTGCAGATGGTGCCGCCGTACGAATCGCCATGACCACAGCCACAGGCGGCGAGTGCCCCGGTTTGTTGCAGAGCGTTATTTCCGAGAAGGCTGGTGATGGCGATGGCTACGAGGTGGAACTTGATTCGAACATGGGTAAAATCTGGAGCGACCTGACAATCGGTGCGGATGTAGCGGGCGCGGTGCCGTTGGAGGCTAACCAACAATTGAGTTGTCGCGGTGTTCAGCTTATTGGATCCGGCTTCATCGTCACGCCAGAGCAAGCCACTCATCTCGGACTCGGAACCGTTCCTGGTATTGAGCAACATCTCCGTGAATATCGAAACGGGCATGATCTTGCGGGCGCACCACGTGGAGTAATGGTCATCGATCTGTTTGGCCTTGGCGAGACCGAAGTCCGTCAGCGTTTCCCCTCCATATATCAGTGGGTGTTGGAACGCGTAAAGCCCGAGCGAGACCAGAACAACCGCAAGGGCTACCGTGATCACTGGTGGATACATGGTGAGCCGCGCGGCAATTTCCGCCCAGCGCTGGTTGGTCTGCCCCGTTTCATTGCTACCGTCGAGACCTCCAAGCATCGCTTTTTTACATTTTTGGATCAGTCCATTTTGCCCGACAATAGGCTGGTCAATATTGCTCTTGATGATGCATATCATCTCGGCGTCCTCAGCAGTAGTATTCATGTTAGCTGGGCCTTGTCGTCCGGAGCACAACTGGGACCGACACCCATTTATGCCAAAACTCGCTGCTTCGAAACATTCCCCTTCCCTGACGCCAGTGACGAACAGAAAACAATTATCCGCGATTTGGCGGAACAACTCGACACCCACCGCAAACGCCAGCAGGAGCAGCATCCGGATCTAACGATGACCGGCATGTACAATGTGCTGGAGAAGTTGCGTGGTGGCGAGGCACTGACCGCCAAGGAAAAGACCATCCATGAGCAAGGCCTGGTGTCTGTACTGGAGCAACTCCACGATGAGCTCGACAAGGCCGTCTTCGACACCTACGGATGGCCCGCTACACTCAGCGATGCAGAAATTCTTGAACGCCTCGTCGCTCTCAATGCGGAACGAGCTGCTGAGGAAGCCCAGGGCAAGATCCGCTGGCTCCGTCCTGAGTACCAATGCCCCGCCAGCACCGAACTCGAACAAGGTGAATTCGCGGTCACAGGAGCTTCATCACCCATTGAAACAAAGAAGCGGGCAAAGGCAGCGAAGCACCCTTGGCCGAAATCCCTGCCCGATCAGGTCCGCGTCTTACGCGAAGCCCTGACCGCGCAGCCTGGTCCTGTCACCGTGGATGCTATCGCCCGCCAATTCACACGGGCCCGCAAGGACCGCGTAGAAGAGCTCCTCGAAACTCTAGTCGCCATGGGTCAAGCACGGGAAGTAGGGGACGCACAGTTCATTGGCGGATAGGCTCTACTTCACCCCGCCATGCATCCCAACGGGGTATGGGGGGGGCGGTATTGAGAAGTGACAAATGCAAAAACAACTCTCATTTTTTGCCGCACAAATGGCATTAAGCTGCAACCTTGGGGGTTGCGGAATAAATTCAATGTACGCAATGGCGAAATAGGACCTCTATACCCGCTTTGTGTAATAGTGCTAACTAATATCCCCGATTTTTTAAATAGTTTGATATAATTTTATTTTAATCAAAGCATAGCAGATGTTATAATTTGTTTAATATTGAAAAGAAGTGTTTTTTTAAGGAGATGGCAATGGCAAGAGCTGATTTATTAACCAGTTTGGTTAAATTCGGTGTTGGAGGAGATAAGGCCCGTTTAATAAAAGTGGTCGAAACCATTATTGCTGAGGAGCGTAGCAAGCAGCATACGGTTTTGGCTGACAAGCTCGAAAAGTCACTCCAGTATACAGAACCAGAACCGCATCCTGTAACAAATGGAACCGTCTCGCCGCTTTCGACACAGCGGATTGATAATCTTCTGCATGAGGTATCGCCTCAGAAACGGTTGGATGATCTGATCCTTCCTGATGAGGTGAAACAGATCTGCCGTGAAGTGGTGCAAGAACACCACCGGGCCGATTTGTTGCGTTCATACAGCCTTGAACCTCGCAACCGGGTTCTGTTGATCGGCCCTCCAGGTAATGGAAAAACATCTCTTGCCGAAGCTATTGCCGAGTCATTGATGGTTCCACTCTATGTGGTCCGGTATGAAGGCGTTGTCGGCACCTACCTTGGAGAAACGGCTGTCAGGTTGCGTCGGCTGATCGATTATGCCTGCACCCGTAAATGTGTACTCTTTTTTGATGAGTTTGAAACGCTGGGTAAGGAACGTGGCGATACCCATGAAACGGGTGAAATCAAACGTGTTGTAAGCTCTTTGTTGATGCAGATCGATTCGTTGCCAAGTCATGTTGTGGTGATTGGAGCCACAAACCATCCAGAACTACTTGACCGGGCTGTCTGGCGTCGCTTTCAAGTAAGAATGGATCTGCCGGAACCGACTCGTGCCCGTCTTGAAGAATGGTTTGAACGCTTCCAACGAAGACTCGACATTAACCTTGGCTATACAGCCGGAACGTTGGCAAAGAAACTATATGGTATGAATTTTGCCGAAGTTGAGGAGTTTGGCACAACGGTTTTCAGACAATATGTTTTGGATAAACCGGACTCGGACATGAAGGAGATCATTAGCCGTACTCTTAAGCACTGGGCGTCTCGTTCTGCGAAAACGGAACAAGATATATGAGGAACTGACCGATGGCAGATTTACCCCTTTTACTTTTTCGATCTCCGCAGGTTGCAGATCGTACGAAACGGAAAATGGTTCCGGGCAAGATCAATATGCCTTCGGCTGGCCGACAAGGTGAACGACTTTCCCCTGTCTTTCAGCAACTTCAATCTTCCTTCAATGCTCGAAGTGTTGAACTTCAACAGACTCCTTCTGGCATTGACCCTGAGCAGGTCCTCGTTATTGAAACTGTAGGTAACATAGAAAACTTTGCCAACGCGGTTAAGAAGATTTCTGGGCTTGAGTGGATGGGAGAAGTCGAGGCTGATGAGATTGCGCCAGATGAAGATTTCTACGATGACAAGCAGCCGGAAAAAGAACTGAGCGGCCGTCTCTATTTGGTTATGAGTAACCAAATAGCACTTACGCAAATGCTGTCACTGTGGACTCAATATCAGGCTGATACATCAATGACCTTTCAACGTGGTCTGACAAAATTTCGTGATGTGTTTCTGCATCTGAAAGATATCCGCCGATGGGGTGTCGAAGATCGGCTGGCAGAACGGGAGGTTTTTGAGATATGGCAGGAGGACCTCGGATTTGACGCCCAGCGAAATGTTCGTTTCGAGGCAGAGCTTTGGTATCGGGAAAGTGATGAGAAACGAGGAAAAAGTGAAAGCATTGTTTCTAGGTTGATTCAGGAACTCGGCGGCAGGGTTGTTACTCAGTGTGTTATTCCTTCTATTGCCTATCATTCCGTGTTAGGAGAGATCCCGGCTCAGACAGCCCTTCAAATACTTGAGCAACCGGAAGTGGATCTGATCAAATGTGAAAACATCATGTTTTTCAGGCCTACCGGTCAAATGGCTGTTGGAAAAGAACCGGTTGAAGGTGACGTTTCTGATTGCGCTTTTGCCTCTAAAGTGCTGCCTGTAGGTGCGCCCATTGTGGCAGTGCTTGATGGTCTTCCTCTTGCAAACCACAGACTTCTTGCCGGAAGGCTGATCGTTGAAGACCCTGACGAATGGTCTTCTGTATATCCGGCCATTGATCGCCAGCATGGCACGGCCATGACTTCGCTTATTGTTCATGGAGATTTAAACGACGGTTCTAAACCATTAAACAGACCTGTTTATGTTCGACCGGTAATGAAACCTAATCCCCAAGATTTTCGGACTCCACGTGAAGAATGTATTCCTGATGATGTATTATACGTCGACTATATTCATAGGGCTGTAAAACGAATGTTTGAGGGAGACGGCGATGCTGATGCTGTAGCACCTTCAGTAAAAGTGATTAATCTTTCTTTTGGTGATCGTTCTCGGCATTTTTCACAAGTAATGAGTCCGCTTGCCCGATTACTGGATTGGTTAAGCGCGAAATATAGAGTTCTGTTTGTTATCAGCTCCGGAAACCATTCCGAACCAATCGATACTGGAATAACAAGCCGTGACTTCGAAGCCTTAAATTCCAGTGAGCGCGAGGCTCTGATTGTCAAAAAAATCTATGAGGATGCACGGCATCGAAGAATTTTATCACCAGCAGAAAGCATCAACGGGCTGACTGTTGGAGCCTTTCATCATGATAATAGTGACAATCCGTATTTGGGTGGATGCATTAATCTTTTTGAGTCGCATCTTCCCAGTCCGGTTTCCGCGTTTGGTTCTGGATATAGGAGGGCTATAAAACCTGATTTCCTGTTTACGGGGGGCAGGGCTCTTTATAATCTATCTTTGCGAGGAGAACAACTGGAGTTTCGTTCAAGAAGAATTGCTCCAGGAAATCAAGTCGCAGCACCCAGCTCGGTGCCGGGAGAGCTGGATAAAGCCCAGTTTTGTTGCGGAAGCAGTAATTCGGCAGCATTAGTTAGTCGAGCGGCGAGCATTTGCTATGATTATCTTGAGTCCGTTTTTGCCGAGCAGGCTCCGGATGTCGATTTTTCTGCTTTCGGAGTTTCGATTCTTAAAGCCATGTTGGTACATGGCTGTAGTTGGAATGAACTTGGCAGCAAACTGGATGAACTACTGAGAACTGATGATAATGGAAGACATATTAAAAGCTGGATTTCCAGATGGGTTGGTTACGGAGTGCCTGAAATTGAAAAGGTATTGGGATGCAACGAACAACGGGCTACTCTCCTCGGGTTTGGCCAATTAAGCGATGGAGAGGCTCATGTTTATAATCTTCCTCTGCCACCATCATTAACTGCCCACCGCGAGTGGCGTAAGTTTACAGTTACGCTTGCTTGGCTTTCACCTGTTGCTGCGACAACACAGCGGTATAGAGGAGCTCAACTTTGGTTTGATTTTGAGGATGGGAAGAAATCACGCGAAAAGCTGAACGGGAAACTCCGTGTAACCGGCATTGGCAGTGACAGTGATGCGACTCGAAGAGGAACCGTTCAACATGAGGTCTTTGAAGGTGAAAGCGCGGTTGCTATTTCCGATGGGGATACTCTTCAAATAAAAGTCAACTGCCGTAAGGACGCTAGAAAAATTGATATACCGATAGCTTATGGGCTTGTTGTATCTCTTGAGGTGGCAGAAGGCGTTGATTTGCCTATCTACAATGAGATTCGTACTCGGATTGCTCCTGTCATAGGAATTCAGCCCTAAAGTTAATGAGCTGCTCAAGTATGGCAACGGGATCTTGTATGTAAATGAGACAATTGCAAAATGTACTCTCATTTTTTGCCACATAAATAGCATCAATCTACAACATCCAATTGTTATTTTATCAATCCACATCTCTACTAAGTGTTGCGTGATAAATTCAATGTCCAATGTCGAAATACGCCCCCTATACCCGCTAAAAAAGAAAGCCCCTTGCACTGGGCATCCAAGGAACTTGAATGATTGGTCATGTTAAGGTGTTCCGTATTTTTGTCTTAAACACCATTCTTTGAAAGAATTTTCGTCTTGGAATTGATTTCTCATTTTGAGAACTTGTATACAGCAATTCCACGAGAAATAAACGAGTGTGAGCAAGTCATTTCTCTCAACATCTGTATAACCACGATGTACGATCATATTTCTGGTGCGTGAAAGTTCTCGCACGCGACAGGCAATTTTTACTCGTTCTTCCATAGTTTTACCCAAGAGGAAAGCTACACCATCATCAGTCGGTGTGGCTGGACAAGAGTATCCTGAACTTTTCCGAATATCGGAATTGTCGCGGACAAATAGTGCCTCGAGTGCAATGTATAAGGAGAGATATCTCCGCGTGCAGTCTCCTTCACGGATGGCACTGGAAATCCACTTGAGAGCCGCAATTATGCTTTCGTCAAATGCGCTGGGGCTTGCCGTTGAAAGTAGTTCACGAACAGAAAACAGACCACGCCCTTCAAACTTCAAAATAGTCTCTGGATTGATGGGGAGCTTAATCTGTGGGTTATTAATGGAAAAGTCTCGCACAAGATCCTTGCTATAAACCCACGTCGGTTTGGGCGTAAAGTACTTCCATTGTCGGCAAGATATGCAAGGAATGGGCTCAGTGCAAGTCAGGATGAAACCTTGGGCGGTGGGACTGAATGCACTTCGATTTTCACAAAGGGACAGCACCTGCATGGCATCCAGCGCTAACTGGATCTGGTTGCAGGCAATCTCTTGTGCGAATTTGGGTTCACCCAGCACTTCAATCTGCGCCAGAGTAATATTCTTATCGACAGGTGCAGGGTGTTTTCCGTAGATATCCTTAATTCTGAGTCGATGTTCATCGACATTCGGGTGACTACTTGAAATTAGTTTTACAGGGCCAAGGCTGAATTCATCCACTTGCAGTTGAATTCCAGAGATTTCGACATATACGACACTCACAGTCGACAAGAGTGACTCAAGGTGTAGCAGAAAGGCAGGTACAGCAGCCTCAAAAACTACACTGTTTTCAGAAAACTCTTCACAGCAGAATTTTTGCAGTTCGCGTATGCACGTATTTAGATGAACTCCTGGGAAACCTGTAGATAGCGCACGGGCGGCGATGTGAAAAGAGTGAGCCTCCTTTTCAGAGAGTTTCCAGATCTGATTACCGAACTGGAAATGCATACTGAACTTTTCACACGGCCTCTCCTCGACAAAGACATCACGAAGAATAGGGATGATTTGATCTGCTATCTTTTTATGTTTTTTTGTCATATTACGATTCTAATAACGGCTTTCAACTGACGGGTATCGGGGTCGTGTATTGAAAAGTACAAATGAAAATTCACAGCACTTAATGTAAAGAGTAAATGCAATCCCTCGGCCAGCCTTTTATTACAATACATGCTTGGCCAACACAGCTTGTAAGTCATATATGCTAACTTTCTTGTTGAATTTCTTTGAGATCGGTAATGGGTCACTACCCACCCAAATTTTCAATTCTGCATCCGAGGGCCCACGCGAAAATAACTTCACATTTTGGTGGCGAATGCATCACGCCTGACATCGTTGCGGAAACCAGAAATATTTCAATATTCCTGTGTTTCCGCGCCTTGTCAGGCATGCGCCTCTACACAAAAATTTGTGAATTTCTTTCCACGCAGACCCTACATCAAAGCTGCCCGCTGTTTCTATGCTGAACTTTGTTATCTTTCCATAGGGAATAGATAAATACTCTGTTTTCTTTCCCGTAATTCCTTGGACATTCACAAGAATCAAACGCTTGTTTGTGAAAACAAATGTATCTCGAATAACTTGAAACCCAACCTCAAACTCTTCATTCTCTGTTAAAAGTTGGCTGTATTTTTGTCCTAATGTAGCACTATCAACCGTGCAGGCATTACCTAATACTCCCGACATGAGACCCATTTTTTGCTCCCTTAAATTTCTTACATATGACAGATGTTGCCGGTATTGAATTCTCAAACCGTCAGTTTTGGTTGATTCCTAAATTGAACAGCGTATGCGACACTCTGGTCATAGTAACTAGGGCGGTATGGAATGTCAAGCGGTGTTATGTATTGTTATGTATTGTTTCCGGCTTCAGTCTTCGTCCCGCATGCGGGGCTAAGCTCGTTGAAGGCGACTCCTATCTCCGGACACGGCAGCGTGGTTGCATGGTGCGGCCGATAGCTGCGCATCTGCTTTGTAAGTTCGCTGCAAACATGCGCTTCATTTTGATCGGTCAACGTGATACTCCCCGATATCTTCAGCCAGTGCCATTTCAAAGGAGTCTTCCAGCTTCCCCGCTTTTACACCTAAAGCAAGATTTGCTCTGGTTAACAGATCAATAGAGACAGACCTGTCGGAGTGCTCCATTTTTGC
>Ga0307990_1003241_pt1 | contig 12531 bp, 9 predicted proteins | sample EllFjometagen129_FD_203168 | JGI IMG/M metagenome (GOLD analysis project Ga0307990, IMG submission 203168) | Marine microbial communities from Ellis Fjord, Antarctic Ocean - #129 | ecosystem: Environmental > Aquatic > Marine > Unclassified | place: Southern Ocean | collected 2014-10-08
TTTACCACGCAGAGACCACCTTGGACTTAAATGACGGCTTGAATAAGTAAACATAAATGCCCTTTCAGTATGTGAGTAAATCAGAAGGGATATCCGTAACAGAGCTTTCAGCACTCAGCTTTCAGCCAAAAGGAATAGACAATCATTCACCAGCTCTCAACCCATAAACTAGCCCACGCCGTGGTTCAGCAACTTAAAACTGAGAACTTAAAACTGAAGCGCAGCGCCCATCCCGAGGTACCGAGGGATCTATTCAAACAAGCAACGCAAAGCGTTTCAAAAAATCTGATAGCTGACCGCTGAATGCTGATAGCTGTTTTTCAAAGTCTATCCAACGGCGACACCACCGTCTCGCCTGGCGTATTTAGGCAATGTAGGTAGATCCTGGTCGTCTCAATGCTCTTGTGACCCAGTAGTTCCTGAACCGTACGAATACTGGTTCCCGCTTCCAGCAAATGCGTAGCAAAGGAATGACATGGGATGCGTTGTTAGTTTTTGGTCATTAGTTCTTGGTTTAACAACAGTTCTTCCTTGAGAACACATATGCAGGACTATAGAAAACTAGAGGTCTGGAAAAGGGCACACCAAATAACTTTGTTTGTGTACAAAGTCACCCAGTCGTTTCCTGCGACTTTTTTTGATTCGTAAAATGCTCTCCAATTTTAGCAAGTCCGTCAGGTCACCCAAAACCAACAACTAAGAACCAATGACTGTTCAATGAGGGCTGTGGAAAGGCGTCTAATCCAGAGTTTGCCAGATACCTAGATATTTCCTTAGGATCAGCCAGCGAACTGGATTATCAACTCCTGCTCGCGCATGACTTGAATTACCTTGAAGAACAAATCCATGAGAAGATGCATGCTCAACTATCTGTGATTCGCAAAATGCTTTCCAATCTGAGTAAGTCCGTCAGGTCCCCAAAGACCAAGAACTAAGAACCAATAATTGCTTTATAGTGGCTGACTCATATTCGTTCTCCCATAACAATACATGATTCATTATCTCACAGGTGCCTTCTCCTTGGTGATTTGACCATATATTGCTTTGTTCTCCAAGGTGCGTCAATAATAATTTTTCGCAAATTTCACATTTCATATAAGTATCCATATTGACAATAGTTACGCTTAATACCCTTCGTTGAGGTAGTTATTTTATGGTCGCCCTCGGCACCCATATCCCGGGGATTCCAATATTATGGTCGCCCAGGGCACCTTTTTTGTGATTTTAATATGGGTAATTTGCGACAGATCAACATGGATTTAAAAACCAAAACTGCGTATCTTCCCCTTTATTTGGCCCGAAATTTTCAATTTTCAAATCCGGGATATGGTCGCCCTCAGCATCCATATCCCGGAGAATCCAACATTATGGTAGCTGAGGGCGACCATTTTGTTTTGTTAATATGCACAAAAAAGGCAGTTTTAAATGTGTGTTTGTCTTGATTTTTCGGATGGTATCACGTATTTTTTAAACCCTGTAGGGAATGTTAACTTTTAAAATTAACCGGGATATGGGTGCCGAGGGCACATATAATATATGTTTTGTCAGGAACATGGGTGCAGGAATCCAATGAGATCCACTATGCCACATAAAACGAAGGTCATAATTCTGGTGGTCCTGCTGGTTTTTGCATGTCTTTTCTTAATACTCCGCTCCGGCAGGGAGCGAAGTCATTACCGCCCGCGCGTGGTACCAGCTGTATCTTCAACGGAAATGGTCGGAACAGCAATAGTGCCAACATTAGACACGCCACTTGCCAAGTCAGGTAACGCAATATGGTGTGCCACTTTTCAAGTCGCATGGAACCACGCGTGCGATGATGTAATCGGCGGCCCGTTGAGTATTGCTAACGCGCAGCCTGTGGCCAACCGGTTAAACGGCTCGACAGTGTCTGAGAAGGTATTACCGCCCGGTAACTACTTCGCTGCCGCCGGCCGACTTGAAGACGGAATTGTCGACACAATACGGGAACAGATGGCCAAGGAGTTCCCCGGCGTGACACCGCCCAACTTTGAGGAGGCGGTTGGGTTCGTGGCCTATGGATACTTGGACACGAAAGCCACGTTTACGAAACCCTTTGTGGACACAGAGCAGCCGCTACGCTTTTTGGATGGGACAGGCGTCGAACACTCCGTAAGCGGCTTTGGCCTGCACGAGGGAACCGACTGGGACTTACTTGCCAAGCAGGCCGCCCAGGTGAAGGTGCTGTTTAGCCAAACCGACGACGAAGACGACGAATCGGATTGGGCCAACCCGATCGCGTTCGCGCTCGATCTGACGGCGGATCAAGCAGAGCAACAGGTGATCATTGCCGTCCTACCGCGAGCGGAGCATTTGCGTGCTGCTCTAGACGACTTGGCAAGGCGGATTGAAAAGTATCCTCCGGATGAGTACTCGCCAAAGCTACTACAGAAGGTTGACACTCTGGGGATTCCGAATGTGGTATTCCATATGAATCATGAATTCTCGGAACTGCAGGGCGTCGATAAGATCATCAAGAATCCAGGAGAGTTCCAAGGCCTACACATCCAAAAAGCATATCAGTCGATCCGATTTCGCCTTGACAAGAGCGGCGCGGTTGTAATCTCAGAAGCGGATGTGTCCCTAGCTGCATCGCCGCGGCATTTCATTGTCGACCGGCCATTCCTGATCGTGTTGAAGAGGCGATCCACAGATGAGCCATATTTCGTAGCGTGGATCGACAATGCCGAATTGCTCGAGGTGACCCAAAAGGTTAACACGGTAACCACTACTACAGACCAAAATAACATTGGGATTCAAGGCACGCCGCTGACGCGTCGGCCATGATCCCATGCGTTAGCATCAATTAATAAAGGAGACATCATTATGAAGAAAGTGTATCGTTTCATGCCAGTCGCATTAGTAATCACAACTGTTCTTATGTGCGGCTGCAATTCAACTGATGACACGCCAATCTCAGACCTAGAGAAGCTCCAAGGGACATGGGTGGGCAAGGAGTTGGGGCAAGATGGTGAAGCTAAAATTGTCTTTTCTGGCGACACCATTGACTTCAAAGGTGCTAATCCTCAGGAATGGTACAAAGGGATTGCCACTGTCAATGCAAAAGTGACGCCAAGACAGGCGGATTTTACGATCTCAGAATGCGCTATGCCGGATTATATTGGCAAAATCGCCAAAGCTATATACAAGTTTGAGGAGAGTACTCTAACACTTGCTGGCTCTGAGCCAGGTGATGAATCACGTCCTACCAGTTTCGATCCATCAGGAGGGATACGTGTCTTTCAGTTTGAATTGAAAACTGAAGCAACGGTGCTTGGGCAATGAGTTCAGAAACTAAAGGGGCCGCAAGTATTAACATTCAACCAAGTGACTATATTGTGACATGTGCTAACATGTCAATCCAGGGCACTTCTTGATCGCGTCGCGATCTGCGAAGGCCCTGATCTTCGCGTTCTGTATCAAGCATGATTAACAACCAAAACAATCCAGTGAACTGGGCAATGCTATTATATGAGTTGTCCGACGCGCATGAAGACCTTGGCAATATTTTCAATGAAATGAATGATGCTGGTAAAATCGATGAGGTTGATTTCCGAATTAGGCTTGGCCACATTTATAGCCACCTGAATGCTGCTTGGAATTCAAGAAACAGAGAAAGCGAAACAACAGATAAAGAGTACGAAGGCGAAAGGCAATTCCCGCGCGGCTTCTAGGGTCAGTCCTGTCTTTAGTACTTTGCCTTGACAAATCCGTATAGTTCGTTTAAATTGTCCTTATGGCTAGACCGATTCGAATTGAATATGAAGGTGCTGTTTACCACGTCACTATTCGTGGCAATGAACGGAAAGCCCTTTTCAAGACAGATGCTGATCGAGAGCGTTTTATTCAAGTACTAGCGGATAGTCTTGAACGATACAGTATTCGACTGTACCTGTATTGCCTCATGAAAAATCATGCGCATTTTATTTTAGAAACACCGTGCGGAAATCTAAGTCGCTTCATGCAACGATTCCAAACGGCCTATACGGTTTATTACAATAAACGCCATCGCCGCAGTGGGCATCTTATGCAGGGACGTTTTGGTGCGTCGATCGTTGAGGAGGATCGATACATTCTCAAGCTCAGCCGGTATGTCCATTTGAATCCAGTATTCATTCGAGCCCATAAGTCTAAGCCAATTGCTGAGCGGACAGCCACTCTTCGAGCGTACAAGTGGAGTAGTTATCTTGGCTATCTTGGCAAATGCAAAAGAGAAGAGTTCGTCGATTATGGCCCTGTATTAGCCATGATGGATGGTTCAAAGCGAAGTGCCAAATCGCACTATCGACGATTTGTAGAAGCAGGCATTTTGAACATTGACTCCGCGGTTATTTACGCAAAACAGCGTTCCCCATTGTGCATTGGTTCTGATGATAGTTTTGAACGTATAAAAGATCGGTATCATGAGTTAGTAGATAGTCGTCATCGCAAGGAAGACGTTTCATTTTCCCGCCAGTTGTTTCATATGAGTCCTGAAACAGTGTTGCCAGTTGTTTGCGATGTTTTTGGTGCTGAGCAGCCTGATCTCTACAAACGCACTCGCAACAATGCCCTTCGATCTGTGGCTGCCAAGTGTTTATGCAAATGGTCAGGCTGCACCCAGCATGAAGTAGGAAAGCTTCTCCAAATAGGGAACGGCTCCTCAGTTGGTAAGCGTCTGAAGCATCTTAATGAATTACTTCAAACAGACAAGGGACTCAGGGGGATTTTGTCCAAAATCGAATGCATATTAGAGTTAAAGCATTAAAGACAGGACTGACCCTAGACCCCCTCAAGGTAGGAATCATGCGTAAACACGTTGTGCGATTATTGTTGGTATTAGGGTTAACAGCGGTCGCGTTTTCTAAACCATACGAAATCGTTGAAAAAGAAAACGCTGTCACCATGCTATATCATGGCCAAACACTTTGGGCCTACCACCATGACCCTGCCGAGGGGAAGCCCTATTTTCATCCTCTGTCTGCGACGGACGGAACCCTGTTCACCGATCTTCGTCCGGAAGACCATCCCTGGCACCGGGGTGTCTGGTTTTCCTGGAAGGGCATCAATGGTGTCAACTATTGGGAAGAGGATCGCAAAACAGGAACGTCTGACGGGGAAACTCGCATTGTTCAGATGAAACGTCGGGTATCGGAGACGCAGACAATTCAGTTAGAGTTTGACATCGACTATGTTCCCACCGAAACTAACGCTGTCGTTATGAAGGAACATCGTCGTGTTATCGTTTCCCCTCCTGATAAGACAGGTACATATAGAATTGACTGGTCAAGCACCTTTCAAGCTCTGGATCAGGATGTGATACTGACGCGTACGCCTCCCCTCAATAAGCCCAATGGTAAAGCATGGGGAGGATATGCTGGGTGGTCGGTGCGTATGAACAAGGGTGTTATGGGAGGCGTCTTTATAAACAGTCACGGTGTCGAAGGGGCTGACCGACAACCTGCGACCTGGATGCTGTTCAAAGCCCCTCAGGGAGGGAGCCTATTGTTCATGGATCATCCCCAAAACCTAAATTACCCAGTCAAATGGTATCTTGCCCCGGATATGCCCTACTTCAACCCGGCAGTCATCCATGACGCCCCGCATACTATTAAAGCGGGGCAAACTCTGCGTTTGTGTTATCGTTTGGTTATTGCGCCAGGCTTATGGGATGACGATCGTGCGTTGAAGGCCTGGAACGCTTGGATAGGTGCGACAGAATCGAAAATCAAACAGGATTGACAGTGAAGGTCGTAAACAGGGCTTTCAGGGTCAGGCATCAACTTAGTCTTTAAGGTTGAATTTGCCTGTAAACGGAGAGATGCTCTACACCTAAATTAACAGAGCAGAGAACTTGCATGAGGTTAGCAATCAGCTACTTGAACGCTGCGCGTGCTGTGTTTAATAGACCCCTCAATCCTTCGGGGTGACAGGTCACATTGAATAGTTGTTCTGCTGATTTGATGGTATTTTGATTTGTTTAGATTCGTATGATTCGTGGACGAAAACAGTTATTGGTTATTGGTTTCCCCGTGCCCCTGTGGCTCCCCCCTGGGGGCAGGCGTGTGAGAACAGAAAGCCATCAGCCCCCATGGGACTTCACTGCGTTCAGCTTTTAGCCTTCAGTGATCAGACATTCTTAAATCGATCTTGCATGGGGCCGGGGGCAGGGATAGGATGTGGGCATGAAAAAAGAACACATTATTCTAGGCGTGATTAATGCGGGATATCTAGCTGTTTTTGGGTGGCGATTTATCTGTCTGCGGAATTTTGAGTTTGTGATTTATGTGGGTGTGGTGCTGGCTGCATTGGTCTGGATAGGGCTTACGCTCAAGCGCGTGGACTATTCAAGCTCCACATTGATTGGCTTAACCCTGTGGGGACTGATGCATATGGCCGGTGGCGGCGTGTTTATAGGGGATGGGCGTCTCTACGATGTCATGCTCATACCTTTGTCAACGTCTTTGCCGATATTGCGATATGATCAAGTTGTGCATGCGTGGGGATTTGGCGTGTGTTCGCTGCTGTGTTATGATCTTCTGAGGCCGCAACTTAGCAATCTGGACCGGATCCCCTTTTCGCTGGGACTGGTTCTGGTCATGGCCGGATTGGGGTTTGGGGCATTTAATGAGATTTTGGAGTTTATCGTGATGTGTGCTGTACCCAAGGCAGGGGTTGGGGGGTATATGAATACGTCTCTGGATCTGTGCTCAAATATGATTGGAGCACTCTTGGCGTTGGTGTGGATTCGAATGAGGAAAGCCGAATGAGCGGTCCTGAAAACAGACACAAATTTTCGCATGGCAAAGAGGTTTTGGCCATGCTCAATCAGATTTCGATCTTTGCTGGCTTGGATGAGTTGCAATTGGACAGATTGTTCAATGAACTGGAAGAGGTGTTTTATGACCAGGGTGATGTGATTTTTGAGCAGGGCAGTGAGCCCAGCCACATTTATATCATTCGTCAGGGGCAAGTCAAGCTGATCGCAGGGGACGAGAATACTGATTTGGAGCTCATCGAATTTGAGCCGGGTGATTGTTTTGGAGAGACGTCTGTGATTGGCATTATGCCTCACGCGGCCTCTGCTGTGGCCAAGGGTGATACAGAACTGCTCATCCTGTCAAGAAAGGCCCTGCTCAATTTCTACAAAACCGATCTTAACCTGTTTACGCTTCTCATCATGAATATTGCCAGAGAGGCCTGTCGCCGCTTGTCCCACACTGAAGAAACACTGTTACACTATGTGCTTAAGCAATAAAAAGAGCCGCGATGTTCATCGCGGCTCTTTTTATTGAGTGTTAAGTTTTTAGTTTTAAGTGTTAGGTTTGTTGGATGGGCTGTCGCCCATGGCTGTTTTACTATCGAGTGACCTCGAATTGAGTGGGGTCGCGGGGATCGTCTATGACATAGATTGCGGTGATTGTGCCCATATGGTGGAAATCGTACAGCTCTCCCACGACCTTTTTGTCTGGTGTGATCTCCACAACCTGCGGTTGCTGCCCCACGTAGCCGTGGCCGCCCCAGTTGCAGATTAGGGTGTTGCCGTTGGATAGTCGAAAGAGACCTGCCACCAAGCGTAAGGGATTGTCTTTCAGGTCATTTTCTGTGACTTCCCACACGACCTTGCCATCGGCATCATACTCGATCAGACGATGGGCATCGCCACAGGCACAGAGCAGTCTTCCACCGGCAATTGGAATCCCTCCGAATGCGTCGGAATGCTTCCATGCTTTGATGATCCTGCCATCGGGTCCGTATTCTCGAATCACGTGATCAAAATATTGTCCCACGAGATAGTTCCCGTTGGGACGCTTGCGAACACATCGCATTTGTCGATGCGAGTTCGTTTCGTTCGATTGGAGTTTGACCGTTTTGATGACCTGACCCTGACGGTCCACTTCAAGAATCTGCATGGGGCCGGATTCGGCGACCATCACTGTGCCGTTCGGGAGGGGTTGACATGCGTGGACTTCGCTGGTGTTCGGCACGCTGTATGTCCAGACGACCTTTTTGGCTCGCGTGACTTCTGTGGCCCCGCGAAGATGTGAAAACAGGATGTTTCCATTGGGCAGGACCCACACATCCTGCGGTCGTTCGGCTGGATACTGCCAGACAATATCCCCGGCTTTGTTGAGGATATGGATTTTGTTGTTGCCATAATCGGCCAGAGCCATTGCACGATTCAGTGTCTTGCGGATCGGCATTTTTGCCAGGTCAACAGCCGCATTCGCCACCTGTTCCGTGCCTGTCAAGGCACACGCAGAAACCACTGCGATCGCCCACATCATCCGAGTTTTCATGAGTCACCTTCCTGTAAGAGCTGACGGCGGATAGCTGATAGCTGAGAGCCATTTTCTATATATCCAGTTTGTCACGCATGTAGTTTTTGACCTGATCCAGGTCGACCTTGGTCTGTGCCATGCTGTCGCGGTCACGTACTGTGACAGTCTTGTGCTCCAGCGTGTCGCCGTCCACGGTCATGCAGAAGGGTGTGCCTGCTTCATCCTGGCGGCGGTAGCGGCGTCCGATGGCGCCCTTTTCATCGTAAAAGGCGGTAAAGTATTTCTTGAAGTCATTGACGATATTATGTGCAATGTCTGGCATGCCTTCTTTCTTCACCAGTGGGAATACAGCGACTTTGGTGGGTGCCAGGGCAGGGTGGAACCTGAGAAGATTTCGCTTCTGGCCGTTGACCTCTTCTTCGTCATAGGCGTCGACCAAAAAGGCCAAGGTGCTTCGGTCTATGCCGGCACTGGGCTCAATCACATAGGGGATATAGCGTTCTTTTTTCTGGTCGTCAAAAAAGGACAGGGGGCCCTTGTGGAAATCTTCAGGTTCATCCACCAGATTGACCTTGGTCAGGTCGCGGCCATTTTCAAACCAGGCATTCATGCTGCGAATGCCGCGTTGGTGTTGGCGCAGGTCATAGTCGGTTCGGTTGGCCACACCCTCAAGCTCCTGCCAGTCGCTTGAGCCGAACGGGAATTTGTATTCCACATCCACGCAGGCCTTGGCATAGTGGGCCAGTTCGTCAGGGTCATGGTCTCGGAAACGCAGGTTGTCTGGATTGATGCCGTGATCTGTGTACCAGGCAAAACGGGTTGCCTTCCATGTTTCGTACCAGGCTTCATCCGTGCCCGGTTCGCAGAAGAATTCGATCTCGGCCTGTTCAAATTCGCGGGTGCGGAAGATAAAGGCCTTGGTCGTGACTTCGTTTCTGAAGCTCTTGCCGATCTGGGCGATACCAAATGGCACTTTCACACGCGTCGAGTCCAGCACATTGCGGAAGTTGGCAAAGATCCCCTGGGCCGTTTCAGGTCGCAGATACAGGGTCATGGTATCTTCAGCATTGGCCCCCATCTCGGTCTCAAACATGAGCTTAAAAGGCATGGGTTCTGTAAATTCACCGACCTTGCCGCAGGCAGGGCAGACCTTGGTGGTCAGGTCATTGACATGGCCTTCTGAGCCGTCTTCGTTCTTGAGGTGATCCACGCGTGTGCGTGAATTACACTTCTTGCATTCAGAAATCAGATCAGCAAACTTATCTGCATGGCCACTTGATTTCCAGATCATGGGGTGCATCAGGATACTGCTATCCAGGCCTACTACGTCGTCTCGCATCTGGACCACGGACTTCCACCAGGCCTTTTTGACGTTGTTTTTGAGTTCGACACCTAAAGGGCCGTAATCATAACAGCTCGCCAGACCACCATAGATCTCGCTGGATTGGAAAATAAAGCCACGTCGCTTACACAGCGAAACGATATCATCAAGTTTTGTCAAATGTGCCATAGCCGAAGCCTCCAGGAATATCAAAACCACAAATTATAAGGATTTGTGCGATAAATACAAGCGGTTCTCTTGCAGGCTTTGCTGTGATCTCTTTTTTGATTCACTCCAATCATGGCTTATCTTCAGAGTCGTTCTGCGGTTACTGTCTTTAGCTTGCCATTGATACGCACGGTGACCGGCCCGGCGTTTTGCCCTGCGATGCGGTAATCCGTGATCCGGCCCTCGTGCCACGCCATGTCCACGCTGTAGCCGTGCCGGGCACGCAGGCCGCTCACCTGGCCCTGCGACCAAGCTGCGGGCAGGGCTGGCAAGAGCGTGATAGTGCCGTCGTGGCTCTGGATGAGCATTTCCGCCACGGCCGCACAGCCGCCGAAGTTGCCGTCGATCTGGAACGGAGGATGCAGACACATCAGGTTGCCGGCGCCCCGGCCAACCAGCATGGCTAGCAGCTTGGCAGCCCGATCACCGTCGCGTAGGCGTGCCCAGAAATTGGCCTTCCACGCCATGGACCAGCCCGTGGAGGCATCGCCTCGCCGTTCCAGGGACAGGCGTGCTCCTTTGTACAGCTCGGGTGTGTTGGCATTGATCTCGTTACCGGGATACACGCCCCACAGATGCGAGCAGTGTCGGTGATGGATTTCTGCCTCCTCAAAGTCTTCCTGCCATTCCATGATGCGTCCTGCCGTATTGACGCGGGTCGGGGCCAGGCGTGCAAGCGTGGCGTCGAGTTGTGCGGCAAAGTCCGCGTCTATGTCAAGGAGGCGTGCGGCCTCGGCAGTACAGGTCAGCAAGGCGCGTATGATCTGCATATCATAGGTTGCGCCGATGCACAGGGCAGTGCGCTGTTTTCGGCCGCTCTTGTCCGTGTAGACATAGGCGTTTTCCGGAGAGTTCGACGGTGAGGTCACCAGCCATTGGTGTTTGGGATCCTCGACCAGCACGGCTGCGCAGAACTCGGCGGCCCCGCGCAGGATCGGGTAATTGGCCTGCAGAAATGCCCTGTCCTGGGTGAACTCGTAGTGGGTCCAGAGGTGCTGGACCAGCCAGGCGCCGCAGGTCGGTCCGATGCAGGCAGGCAGGTAGCTCGGCGCGGTTTCGAACCAGGGATTCTGGGTGTGGTTGGCCATCCAGCCGGGGGCGTTGTAGTAGGCCCTGGCCGTCTTGGCACCCTCTGTGGCCATGCCCTGTAGAAACCGCAGAAGCGGGGCGTGACAGTCCGAGAGGTTGGTGACCTCCGCAGGCCAGTAATTCATCTGAAGATTGATATTGCTGTGGAAATCGCCGTGCCACGGCGTGGCATACTCTTCGGCCCAGATGCCCTGGAGATTCGTGGGCAATGGTGAATCCGGGCGTGAGCCCGCCACCATGAGATATCGGCCAAACTGGAAGTACAGGGCAGCCAGAGACGGGTCGGGCTTTTCTTCGTTGCGTTTCACGCGCTGGGGCGTGGGCAGGGCCGCGTCCGGTCCGGCTGGCAGGGTCAACTGGCAGCGTTCCATGTATTGCCGGTGATCGGCCACGGCATCTCGCAGCAGTGTTTCAAAGGGTTTGTTCAGGGCCGCTGTGAGTCGCCGGCGGGCCATGGCCGCATAGCTCTTTTCAAACAGATCCGTACCGGCAGATACCATCAAGACCGCTTCGTGTGCGCCTTGGATGCGCAGTCCGTCTGGCGTGGCCGAGACCTTGCCGCCCTTGATCCGAGCGCCCAGCAATGCCAGGTAATGCACGCCCTGTCCCCCGCCGCCGGGTTGGTTAAAGGGCAACTGGCCTTCGACCACCTGCCGCGATCCGTCGATACGCGTGGTAGCGTTGCGCTGTCGTGACAACGCAGCCGTGAAACTGAGCGCACCGGGGCGGTTTGCCCTGACACGTACGGCAATGACCTCATCCGGTTTCGATGCCACCAGGTCGCGTGTGATGGTCACCTCGTCCTGCGTATAGCGGCTACTTGCCACGCCCGTCATCAGGTCCAGTTCACGCCGGTAATCGGCTGGGACCGGCCCAGTCTGACTAGCTGGATCGGTTGACACCCCGTCCAGGGCAATCTCTCCCACCTGAAAATACGCATCGCGGGGCGTGAAGGTAAACCGATAGAACCGGTAGGCACCCGGTTGTGCAATCTCGAAGCGCCGGGTCTCGAACCGTTTTTCGAACGGTTTGTCAAAGGAGAGTCGGTCCAGTTCCGTCCATGTCTCACCCTCCACTGACCCCTCCAATACCCACATCTTTGGGTCGCGTGCCGGCACATCGTCCGCACTGGTGAATGTATACCAAGCCACCGTTTGGGCCTGGGGCAATGCCACCTGCCACTGGACTGTGGGGCTGGCATTCTGAACGCACCACTTCGTTCGGGTATTGCCGTCCACAGACCCGGCAATCGTCTTGCCGTCACCCTCTCCGTGACCGCTTGGTGAGGTGACCTGAACCGCCGTTTCTGTGCTGAAGGTGAGTGTCAGATCCGCCAGGATCTGGTAACATCCGAATTGGTTTTCGTCTCCCCATCCCTTGACCCCATCGGCATATCGGAAACTCCGGTTGAGCAGTGCGCCGGCCTCGGAAATGTCCCCGGCAAAGAGTTTGGCACGCACCTCCGGAAGGCACTGATAGGCATCGTACTTATTGGCCTCATACGATCCGCCCGACCACATCGAGGACTCGTTGAGCACAATCCGGTCTTGGTCGACACCGCCGTAGTCCATGGCCCCCAGCCGGCCATTGCCCACCATAGACGATTCGTGA
>Ga0307990_1003242_pt1 | contig 12524 bp, 12 predicted proteins | sample EllFjometagen129_FD_203168 | JGI IMG/M metagenome (GOLD analysis project Ga0307990, IMG submission 203168) | Marine microbial communities from Ellis Fjord, Antarctic Ocean - #129 | ecosystem: Environmental > Aquatic > Marine > Unclassified | place: Southern Ocean | collected 2014-10-08
GACCTTCGCGGCACAAAAGCCCCGACCAACAAGGTCGGGGATTTTTTGCACCTACGCCTTGACAAATGAAACCGGTTACATTACAAACATCTCCGTTATATGAATTGTGCCTCAACAGCCGTTGCGGTGAATGCGAAATAAAGAGAGGAAAGTAAAAATGAAAAAAATCATCACATGTGCAATATTTGTGGCTTTCATTGGTAGTGCGCAAGCCGCAACCATCAGTTGGAACGCAGCATTTGCTACGAACGATAATGCCGTATCCACGACATACAACCTTGTCGAAGCCTACAACTTTGGCGACGCGAATGAAGCGGACAGCCCCACCATCAATACAGTTACCTTTACCGCCGCACCCGACACCAGTGCCAATCAGTCAATCGGCAAGCTGTCTACTCAGTGGGACTGGAGCCGTGCCGATGGTTCTCGCTACGGAGGCAATAACTACGGCGGTATCGAAGTGTCGAGCGTCACATTGTCCAACATGCTAAGCAGCACTTGGACGGACGATGCGTCCGGAAGCTTCGATGAAACCACCTTTACCTTAAACGACCTAAATGTTGGGTGGGACTATGAAGTGCAGTTGTTCTTCTCCAACGACAACAATCTGGACGTGATTACCGCTGTCGATATCACAACGACCGCCGACGTAGACGGCACAGGAGGCCCACATGTCTTCACTGGCACATTCAAGGCTGATGCTGCCACCCAGATATTCGATGTTCGCGCATACGTGGGAGCAACCGACGCCCAGACCGAACAAAACATCAGCGCCTACCAGTTGCGTGCCATTCCGGAACCGGCCACGATCGGCTTGCTGGGATTAGGCGCACTCCTCACCATGTTTATCCGTCGCTATCGCCGCGTATAGCCAAGCGGATTGAAACAGAAAAAGGCCGCCTAGGGCGGTCTTTTTTTGTAACCTTACTTCCTCATAAAACGGAGACTCACGATGAAAAGAAAAGACCTACTCGCAATCTCAGCCTGTGTGCTTTCCACCTTTTCTCTTGCAGGAGCCAAGCCAATTGAAGGACCGCCCCTTCGACAGGCTCAGGGCAGGCCAAACATTCTGTTTATCTTTTCGGACGACCATTCGACCCAAGCCATCGGTGCATACGAGGGCCGCATGACCTCGCTCAACCCGACGCCGAACATTGATCGCATTGCCAACGAAGGCGCGATATTTCGCGAAAGTTTTTGTGCAAATTCCATCTGCCAGCCCAGCCGCGCCACGGTGCTAACCGGCAAACACAGCCACCTCAACGGCGTCACCTATAACGGTGCCAAATGGGATGGTTCCCAAACCATCTTCCCTCGCCTACTGAAGCAACAGGCCGGCTACCAAACCGCACTGATCGGCAAGTGGCACATGCACCCCGATCCGACCGATGAATTCGACTTCTGGAAGGTGCTCGCCTCCTCCGGCGGACAGGGCGACTATTTCAATCCCGATTTCCACACGCAGAACGGCCCGCAGCGGCTTGAGGGCTACTCCACTGACGTCATCACTGACCAATCCATCCAATGGCTGGAAAACCGCGATAGAGAAAAACCGTTCCTGCTGATGTGCCAGTTTAAATCCCCGCACGTACCGCGCCTGCCGCCGGTACGCAATGCGCACCTCTACGACGGCATCGTCTTCCCCGAGCCCGAAACACTCTTCGACAACTATAAAAACCGACAGCCCTATCTTTCCAAACATTGGATGGGGCTCGACGTGGCGAAGCTCGATGCCATCCCCCCGCGCGGCTCCAAGGAAACGCCCGACAACGAGCACACTAAGGCGATCGCGCGCATGACGCCGGAACAGCGCGATGCGTGGCACAATGCCTTCGACGAATGGAGTCAGACCTACTACGACTTCATGAACAGCCCCGACGCCAAGGATCCCGTTAAGCTCAAAAAGTTCCGCTACCAGCGCTTCGTCACCTCCTACCTCCGCTGCGTCGCCGCCGTCGACGAAAACGTCGGTCGCCTGCTTCAATGGCTGGAAGACCAGGGTTTGGAAAACGACACCATCGTCATCTACTCCTCCGACCAGTCCTACTACCTCGGCGAGCACGGCATGGCCGAAAAACGGTGGATGTACGAGGAGTCGCTGCGCATGCCACTCGTCATTCGCTGGCCGGGGAAAATCAAGCCCAGCACAAAAGTGGACGAACTGATCCAGAACATCGACTACGCCCCTACCCTGCTCGAAGCCGCCGGTGTTCCCGTTCCGAACGACATGCAGGGAAGCTCCCTGCTCCCGCTGGCCGAAGGCAAAAAGGTCGATGATTGGCGCGACACCATCTACTACCACTACTACACCAACGGCGAGCACAACGTCCCGCGCCACGACGGCATTCGCACCGAACGCTATAAACTCATCAACTATTATACCGATAGAGCCTTCGAATTGTTCGATCTCAATAACGATCCAAATGAAGTCATGAATCTGACCGACAATCCCGAATACAATACCGTCGTTGAGCTCATGAAAAAGAAGCTCGCCGAACAGCGCAAAGAAAATAGCGTTCCAAATTCAGTTTTTGAAGCCCCCTACATCCACCATGGGGAAATCGCCCGATGAAACGCAGAAACTTGATCCAGACAGCCAGCATGGCCCACGAAGGGAAGACCGGTCGGATCTAATGCAGCACCCGATCAGAATAAGCCATGAGCAGGCACGCCCCAAAAAGCAAAGTACTGGAGAAGGGATTGTGGGGACTTGCATTGCCCATGGTTTTCGAGCAGTTCATTCTCTTTTCGCTACCGATGGCGGACACCCTATTCCTGAGTCGTATTTCAGATAATGCGGCGGCGGCCGTTGGCGCGATTACCCCTGTGATCTTCATGTGCGTAATGATGCTCAACATGCTGAGCATCGGCGGGGCGAGCGTGGCCGGGCAATATATCGGTGCAGGCTGGTATAAGAGGGGCAACGCCACGCTGATTGTGCTGGCGATTCTCACGGGGGTCGTAGCTCTGCTGGAACTACTGGGTCTCCATTTCCTCGGGCCGGCCATTACTTCCCTGATGGGTCTCCCGCCGGAAATCAAGGCCGAGGCGGATCAATACCTGTCGATCATCGCCTTCCTGATGCTGGCCGTCGGCGGGCGGCGGGTCTATTCCTCCATCATCAACGTATACGGCCACCCCAAGTGGAATCTGGCATCGAGTATCCTGATGACCCTGCTCAATATTGGCTTCAATGCGATAGTGGTATTTGTGCTCGATGGCGGCATCCGCGGAATTGCCTTGGCCAGCGTTGCATCGGCCGCCATTGCATTTCTGTTCCAGCTCATTGCCGCGCACGGCTGGCTGAAAATTCGGCTACCGATGCGCTACGCGCTGAGGCGTTTTAGCAACCTGGCGCGCTCCATCGGACGCATCAGTATCCCTTCCTCGATCGAACCGCTTTCATTCAACCTGAACATGATCGTGCTCAATATGATGGTGGCCCGGCGGGGCGCCGTTGCACTGGCGGCGCGCACCTACACCTTCAATGTTTTCCTCATGGGAATCGTGCTCTCGATTTCACTGGGGATGGCCAACCAAACGATCATTGCGCAGCTCATCGGCAAACGCGATTTCGACGAAGCGGACCGACGCCTGAAGAGGAGCCTTAAGGCCGGTGTGCTGGGAGCCAGTGCGGTCGTTTTCCTGATCTTTCTGGCGCACCGCCCCATCATGAGCATCTTCACCAACAATCCCGAAATCCTCGGCTGGGCGGCAATGTTGTTTGCGCTCGCGGCACTCACCGAAGCTCCGCGAGCGGTCAACGTCATGGTGGGCGGCGCGCTACGGGCCAGCGGCGATGCGTGGTATATCACCCTCGTCAGCATCGCCATAACCTGGCTCTTCGCCATTCCGCTCGCCTACTTCCTGACCTTCAAGGCCGGCTGGGGACTCGCCGGAATCTTCACATCGGCCCTCGCGGACGAGCTGACCCGTTCCTTCATCAATTATGCCCGCTGGAACCAGAAAAAGTGGCACCGGTTTGGCGTCATGGCTAAAAAACATTAACCAAAAAACCGCTTCCGTGGAAACACACCGATTAGGAAAAACAGAACTGAACGTAACTTAACAAAACCGACCGCTCTCAATTGGTTGAGGAACAGGGGTGGAGGCTCAGCCTGCCTACTGAAACTGCAGGCGGAAGAAGGCCGAGGGAGGGGTTGCGACGACGCGAAAGGTTTCCTGAACGGTGTTGTCTCCGGTAGGATTCGGTCCGTCGATCAAAGTGGCCGATGCAGAACTCCACAGACCGGTTGTCAGCGAACCGGTTGTCCCGAGTACTGCGGCAGGCAGTGTGAGTTCATTTTCGCCGACGGTTCCAGTGCGACGGGAGAAGGTAAGATCGAGTTGTCCGGAAGAAATTTCATCTAAATTCCAGTTCAGTGCATTGGTGCGACTCGACGACTCGTCCGGCGGCGTCCCGTGCAGAACCTCTTCTAGGTTCGAGATCCCATCGTTGTCAAAATCGGATCCGGCCCACTCGGCCTCCACCCATTCGGCTACATTCGTCGGCTCATAAATCACATAATTGGCAGGGTCGGTGATGTTGAGATAATAGGTGGAATTGGAGCTCCATCTGGAGGCATCAGTAGCCAGATCGAATTCAGCAACGGTGTTGGTGTAATGACGATAAAGCCGTTCCACCACAGCGGGGTTGTCCGCATAAACATCGGTGGTTTCGCTAATGTCGTCGATGATGTGATAAAGTTCGGGTCCGCTTCCCACGTCAATGAGCTTCCACTCGTTGTCGCGTGCGACCCAGCGGCCATTGTGCCACCACAGAACAATGTCGTTGGGCGGGGTTCCGGTCTGTCCGATGACGGCCGGCAGCAGATCATTTCCGTCGACGATGTCGTTGGTTGAGAAACTTCCGTCAGCTAGGTTGACGGCGGTCGGCATCAGGTCGAGACCGGAGACAACGAAGTCGAAGCTGAGCCCTGCCGGGACCTGTCCCGGCCACTGCATACAAAACGGCACCCGAATACCCCCGTCCCACAGCTCGCCTTTTTCTCCTCGCAACGGGGTGTTAACCGATCCATTTCCACCAGGCAGCCCGCCGTTGTCACTGTAGAAAACAATCAGCGTGTTTTCTTCGATTCCATTGTTTCGCACGGCGTCGAGTATTTCACCGGTCGCTAAATCCATGGAGTAGACCATGCTGATCAGCTTTTCGCGCAGGGTCAGATCGGCGGCATTCTTGCTGAACAGGATTTGCGAATGTTCATCGGAGGCGGTCATCGGGCCATGCGGGGCGTTGAACGGAACATAGAGAAAAAAGGGCTCGTGAGCGTGGCGGTTGATGAAGGAAACGGCTTCGCGCCCGAAGGCATCGGTCAGATATTCATCCTCCCGATCGACCGGGAACATGCCGCGCATCAGACGACGGTTCAGGTTTTCGTTTTCGTTTTCGCCTGGAGTATAGCTAGTGGCGCCGTTGTTGAATCCGAAAAACTCATCGAATCCGCGGTGCGGTGGATAGTGCTCGCGGGACTCGCCGCCGTGCCATTTCCCGATCATGCAGGTTGCATAGCCCTGCGCCTGCATGCGATGCCCGAAACAGGTCATGCCGGGCGGTATGCCATCATGCATAATCTCGCCGGTTTCCGGATCTTCCATATGCCAAGTAGCCGGTGTGTCGTGCAGAGCAAAACGGTTCTGATATTGGCCGGTCATAAGCCCTCCACGCGAGGGCGAACAAACAGGACCATTGGCATAGCCGGCGGTAAAGATCACGCCGTTGTTGGCAATCGTATCGATGTTCGGAGTGATGATATCCGTAGATCCCTGCGGTTGGAATCCTGCATCGGCATACCCCAGATCATCGGCAAATAAAATGATGATGTTGGGTTGGCTGACGGCAACCGTATCGGTTTCGCGCACCCAGATAAAACCCTGTGTATAGAGCGTGTCGACATCCCATTCCAAACCCGCATCCAGTGTCGGAAGATTAATAGAAGAAAACGCCCCGCTGATGGCGCCGGAAATATGTCCATCGAGCAGGTCAAATGCATCGCCCGCCTCCAGCGTATCGCTACCCGCCAGCTGAACCACATTCAACGTGCCGTCACACGCAATGGCTCCGGTCGTCGCCAGCTTATCGGCGGCACGTTGGTCTCCGGCGCGGGTAATCTCAAAAGTTGAAACCGAAGACGTTCCGAATGAAATATCGTCCGACATATCAACGAGATCACTAGCCGCGCCATTACTCAAATTGATTCCAACCGCCGGATCAAATTCCAGTGCGATATAGACTGTTTTGGCTGTATATTTGATAGGCATAGCCTTCAGCGTGAACCAGGAGGTACCGCTTGCTCCATCATTCGGCTCAACGGTATTCACGGAAAATGTAACGGAAATATTGGTGATCGCGTCATAAACCAGTCCGCCGCCTGCAAACGGATCTACATCCCATGAGAGCGTATTCATCAACGGAACCATTGCCGTGAGGGCCGCCGTATTTTGCCCCCCGAGCGCCCCGTCCAGAATGGTTGCGACGCCGCTGGCTGCAGTGTACGTGCCAAGTGTTGTTGAAATGACGATGACATAAGAGGCATCGATTTGTGTATTGGCATCCATATTGGCCGTACTGGCCAGCGCAATACTTCCACTAATAAAATTCGGCGTAATCGAAGTCAACTTCGTTGTAGCAGGGTCATAATCAGGATCTCCTGTCACCAACACATCGTTAAAAAGGTTCGGCGAAAGCAAGAGAACCGAATCATCGTCGGACACCAGACTGTCCGCGGTGGTGGCCCACTGTATTCCATCATTGTTGTATTTGATAACATTATTTCCAATGGTTGGAAGCGTCGGATCACCGGGATTGGAAGAGAACACCGGCTCCTCCAGCAGGCTTGAAACCTGTATGATAGTAGCCTCGCTAAAGGTAACCAAACATGTGCATACAATAATGTGAAGAAGTCGTTTCATATTTACCTTTTTATTTAGACCACAACTCGCCGCAATGTTCAATCGCCGCAATCTGTAACCGGTTACATTAATTTATTGCATACAACCTCAAGCCTGGCAATAAATTAATACTACGATAGCTACTGGACACAGGGTTATTTCCTTTGGACGCGTAAGTCGTTGAAAACCAACTCCAGTAATTTGTGCTGAACAATTCGTCTATTTTCCATCCTGACAGATTGGATGAAAACCAATCCAGAATGGCCAAAGCCTAAAACAAGAGCAGTTCTCGCAGCGGCATTTCCGCAAAGAAGATCACGATTGTATCCGTCCATCCAGAGGAGCATTCGGACGCTTACCTTTGATGCGCTGATGGGTGAACTCCACTACTTGGGTTCGACCCGGCCCATTGAGCATTTCCTGCGGCAGGTTGTCGTTGCGGACGACGAATGGATCGCCCCGCTGGCATGGGGTCCCGCATGCTATTCGCTGCAGGATCGCGACGACTGGATCGACGGGCATCCGGCTCAGCGTTCCGAGCGACTCAACCTTATCATTCAGAACCGCCGTTTTCTTCTTTTGCACGAACGCAGGTCAGCACCTAATCTGGCCTCGAAGGTGCTTGTGGCGGCGATGAAAGCCCTGCAGGGCCAGTGGACGCGAATACTTCGGCTACGAACCGGTCCTAGCCGAGACCTTCACGGACCTTGAACGCATTCATGGCACCTGTCACAAGGCCTGAGGCTGGGTCGAAGCGGATGCCCTTTTTCGCCAGACCATCCAGCACCGGCGTTTCATATTCCGTGCAGCCATACGCCCCGATGCATTCCTTGCCAAGGTCATCGGCCATGATGAGGATCAGGCTGGGTTGCTCGGTCACCCCCCCCCATTCGGGCGAGAGCTCTGTTGCGCCGACAGCTTCTTCATTGCAGACGCGGAAGCGCACCCAACCACGGCCAGGCAAACCACCATACAAATTTCTCTTAAGGGGTATGCATTTAACTCAACCGCCCACCACATGTTGATTTTTGCCCCCGATAATGGACTGGCGATCCTGCGGAGCGCAGTCGGTGGCTAACTGCGCAAGGCGATAAAAGATTAGCCCGCGGGCTCTGGATGCACGACGGTTGAACCTGAATGTAAACTCATCAAGATAGTAGGCAAGATGGTTCGGGCGGATTGCTCCCTGATGAATTCCAAGCCACCACCGATCAAGCTGGGATGCAATACGGTGGACACGGGGCATGACAACATGGGAAGGATCCCCGCTTGCGCTAATATTGACGGCATCATGGCTATAGCCCACTTTTTTCACGACGGGTTCAGTTGTTTAGCTGCAATGTGCGTGTAGTTCAATACAGGTTTTGGCCTGCCGTTCGAGGGCGACCTCATTAAATGGTGATATGTGCGAAGACCTCAAAGCGGACATCGAGAGCTACCTGCTCAGCGCACCGACACCGGGCTGGATAAAAAGCCGCGAGCTGTGCTCCCGCTTCGACGTCTCCGAGCGTCAGCTGCGCAAGGCGGGCGACCGTGACGGCCTCGCCAGCGAGTTCGCTATTAGTTCGGACAAAGGCTTCAAACACATCGAACGGGCCACCACGCGCGAGTGGCTGGCCTTTAAGCACCGAATGCGCAATCACGCGATCGCCGAGATGATCCGCACCCGCAACCTCGACCGCCGCCGCGCCCTGGTGAACAAGTCCGTAAAGCGCCCGGCCTTCACCTTCCAAAAAGACACCGGCCAAGGAGTCCTGCTGTGAGTAACGGACCCGCAAGATATCGATCGCTCCCCAAATGCGTGACGGTACCGAGGCGCCAACGTGAGCCCCGGCTCCAACTCAGAACCCCTCTGTTTAGTAATAGTAACGGCCCCCAGTTAAGCTGCTCTGATTATGCCCTATAAAAATCCAGAAGATAAGCGCCGCTGGAACCGCGAAAAGTCGTTTTCAGACTCTTGGTATCGGCACCTCGCTGCCGAGCGCCAGCGCCGGTACCGCGCCCGGAAAAAACGGAAGGCGGCCCGCGATGCTTAAATTAAACAGCCGTTTCAATAAACCGGTAGAGCTGGCAGGGAACGCCTATGACTTTTTTGCATTCATTATAAAGCAGCTCAAATGCTCTGTCCTTGGTTGTTTCGTCGCTTCGGATGAGCTTCCTGCCGCAGGCACAAGAATCTTTCAGCCACATTGTTCCGATGTACGAACCCGCCCCAGTGTTCTGGATCGCTCCGGTTCCATAGATGAGGGATTTTTCTTCATCGATCAGTATTACTTCTATTACTCGATCACTCATTTTTACTCCTTTTCGCTCTGGTTAAGTGACCGGGGCAGGCCAGGCGGCTGTAACCGCCTGAACCGACGATATACAAGATCGCCACGAATAAACGCTGCCCCAGTCGGATGTCAAATGCCACGACGGTAGCAGGAAAGGAAACGTGATGAAAAGTGTATTGACGTATCAGGGCGGGAAAAGCCGTCTGGCCCCCACCATCGTGGGCAAGATCCCAACCCATAAATGCTATGTAGAGCCGTTCTGCGGTGCCTGCTGGGTTTTCCTGAACAAAGAACCATCCACCGCCGAGGTGATCAACGATCGCGACAGCGAGCTCGTGACATTCTGGCGAGTGCTGCAGAACCACCTCGAGGAGTTCCTGCGGTACTATAAATTCTCGGTGACCAGCCGGGCGATCTTCGAGATCGAGAAGCGCAAGGACCCGACAACCCTGACCGATATCCAGCGGGCCGCCCGGTACTTCTACCTGCAGCGCCATGCGTTCGGCGGCAAGGTGGAAGGCCGCACCTTCGGAACGTCGACCACGGGCGGCGGACCGTTGCACCTAACCGATCTGGAAGAGCGCATCCTCGAAGTCCACTGGCGCATGAAGCGTGTATATATTGAGAACCTGGACGCCTGCGCATGCATCACCAAATATGATCGGGCGCACACTTTCTTCTATATTGATCCGACGTACTACGAAACCGCAGGCTATGCGGATCCGTTTTGCCATGGCGACTACGAACGCCTGCGAAGCACGCTCGATGGAATCAAAGGAAAGTTTCTGCTCAGCCTCAATGACCATCTGCAGGTCCGCGAGATATTCAAAGGGTTCAAATTTGAGACCGTCACTCTCAAATACTCCATCGGCCGCTCAACCGCCAGCCGGGGAAAAGAGCGCGGCGAAGTCCTAATCCAGAACTACTAGCTTTATCCCTTAACAGATACTGACAGCCGCGTTAGCGCGGCTGTCAGTTGCGGGGCGCGCGCTGTTTGCTACAGTTCTTGTTGGGTGAGCTTTGGCGCCTGGTGATGATCAAGTATCTCCAGCACTTCATATTTGTCATTAATCATGACTCCGGTCCCTAGGTCGCGTCTTTGGTAGATTCGCAATCGGGCGTTAAGTGTATCCCCAGGAGCGATAGTGATCCGATGGGAAGTAAATTCGCTATAGAATTGGTTGTGGAGGATGGGTGCCGAAATGCGAAAGCCTTTCCATGAGAACTCCCAGCGCCGACGGCTCTTTTCGAGGATAGCACGAATGATCTGTAGGTCAGCGATTTCATCCACGACTTGTTGGGTATCATCTTTTTCAGGGGGGATCGCAATGCGTTCGAGTTCGCTTCTAGGGATCGGAGGAAGTTCGTCTTCCTCTGATTCATTAGGATCGATAGATACAGACTCAATCTCTGGATCCTTCAGGACGGCGTCGAAAGCTTGACCGATCTTCTCTTGAAATCGAGATGATTTTTAAACCTGCTGTTCGGCCTCGTACACTACACGAGGAACTATAATTCTCTTATCTCCCTGCTCAATTATGACCTCGCCTGTATTGACGATGACTTTGACGCTCTGGTCAGGGGCGAGCGTCTGTTCGTATATATAGCTCGCGATGACCGCGAGTACGATGGTCTGCAGGGCCTGGCTGCTGAAGATGTTTTCGGCCGTCTTGTAGACGCCCCGAACTTTCGCCTTGAAGCCTCCATCCGCCAGAGTTTCTACAACGACTTCAATCTCATATCCTGGGTTAATCTGACTGTTGGCCTCTTTGGCAGCGTCAGCGAGAGCAACAAGCGTTGTTGCGAGTGTGTAGGCATTGATGGAATGCTGTTGCTTGCGCATGTGTAGTACGATCGTATCGCCAACGGACCTCAGATCTATTTCAGACATCTCTCTCTCCAAGCATTCAATATATTAATTAACGAAACCTGTCCTTTGTATCGTCCAAAGGTGTCTCCCGTCAAAATGTTATCAAGACATTATGCGGTTTTGAGTCATGAAAGAGTGCGGAGAAGTCCTGATCCAAAACTTCTAAACCAAAAAATGCACAGCGCTTTCCCATGGGCGGCGCTGTGCGTTTTGTTCTATATTGCCACCCTTATCAAACAGTGAGGCAGACCTATGGCAAATCCGGAGCACGTAGCAAAACTCAAAGAAGGCGTCACCGCCTGGAACCTCTGGCGCAAAGAAAACCCCTATATCGGGCCGCGTCTGGATGGCGCGGACCTGAGAGGCGAGGACCTGAAAGGCGCAAATCTGTGGGCCGTGGACCTGAAAGGCGCGAATCTGACGGGCGTGGATCTGACGGGCGCGGATCTGACGGGCGTGAGTCTGATTACCGCAAACCTGAAAGACACATGTCTGATGGATGTTAAATTTAGCTCCCGTCATATTGGATTTTATAAGAGAGGAAAAGACACGAATCTGATGCATGTGGAATACTCTTTCCGTCGTCTGGGACATTATAAAGGTATGCGATTAGATGGGTGCTATGGTAGCGAGCGTTTCAAGCGTTTTACCTCGCATCAAGCCTTCATTGAAGAGCTCCAGAAATCAGGTTGGAGAGGAAAGATTCTGTACTGGATTTGGTTTATTCTTGCTGACTGCGGCCGCACTCCCTGGGCATGGATGGCGTGGTCGATATTTTTCACGCTATCTTTTGCCGGGGCTTATACATGGATGGGATCCGGTGCATTCACATTCAGCAATGAGCTTCATTTGCCGTTTAATTTTCTCACGATGCTCTACTACAGCATCGTAACCTTCACCACTTTAGGTTTTGGAGACATCGCTCCGGTGTCTGGCGCGGCTGCAGCCTTTGTTACCACCGAGGTGGTCGTTGGGTATGTCATGCTCGGCGGGTTGATCTCATTCCTGTTCTCGAAACTGCTTCCACGCTAACCATTCAAGGCCGTTGCAAACGCTCTGCAGCCCCAGTGCATTATAAGGGAAGTTGTATCAAAGCGGCGTTATTATGCCGGTTTCATTGCTCGACCTGTCTCAAACAGCAAAAAAGCGGCCTCAGCCGCCTAAGTCGTTGATTTTCAGGCAGGTTCAGCCTATTTCACGATAATTCAACCTATCTCAAAGTCACCGCTATTTATCATTTCAGTCCGTTGTAGCCGCTCCACCCATCGCTACGAATTTCCGCGCCCTTCTCTACGCTGTCTACGACAGACGCATGTAGGCTACTTGATGATACATCAGGAATAACGGACATGCGTATTCTGCCCATCCCTCGTCCCCGAACTTCAACCGCTATCGCAACAATCGATTTTTAGGCGATCGGAACACGCGCCCCGAAAGATCGTTATTGAAGAGCGTCTTCATGGAAGAAG
>Ga0307990_1003243_pt1 | contig 12522 bp, 9 predicted proteins | sample EllFjometagen129_FD_203168 | JGI IMG/M metagenome (GOLD analysis project Ga0307990, IMG submission 203168) | Marine microbial communities from Ellis Fjord, Antarctic Ocean - #129 | ecosystem: Environmental > Aquatic > Marine > Unclassified | place: Southern Ocean | collected 2014-10-08
AAGCCTTGCCCTGGTGTTCTCGGCCCAGTAGAAACTTTCTCCGGCATCCTTGAGATAATATGTTACCCTGACCAGGCCTTCATATGGCTCCAGCCGGGAGAAGGTCCCTGTGCGTCCGGCAAAAAAGCTCCTCCGCTGAGAAGCCATGAGGGATTCACGCTGGGCCTCAATGAGTTCCACCGCCTTCTTGTAGTGCTCTCTGGCTTTTCTGTAATCGCTGAGACCTTCATAGGAAAGCCCGAGACCAATGTGGTCGGCAATGAGAAATCCCTTTTCGGCGGACTTCTTCGTTTGGGATAAGGACTTTTGGAATTGGGTGAGTGCTTTGCTGTGCTCGCCCCGGAAAAGATAACAATGCCCGATACCGGAAGCTGCGTCTGTTTCTTCGAAGATCCTGAGTGCCCTGTTAATCTTGCCCTGAGATAGATAAAGAACCCCCAGATTGTTGTAGGTTGTGGCCGTATCCAGGTGCTTATTCCCAAGAACCTCCATTTCGATCGCCAAGGCCTTCTGGAACAGAGGCTCGGCCTTGGCGTAATCTCCAATGGATTCATAAAGCATCCCCAGGTTGTTGTAGATTGTGGCCGTATCTACGTGCTTATCCCCAAGGGACTCCTTTCGGATCGCCAGGGACTTCTGGAGAAGGGGCTTGGCCATGGCGTAATCCCCCATGGATCGATAAAGCATCCCCAAGCTGTTGTAGGTTACGGCCGTATCCAGGTGCTTATCTCCCAAGACCTCAATACAGATCGCCAGGGACTTCTGGAGAAGAGGCTCCGCCTTGGCGTAATCCCCCATGAAGCAATAAAGCCCTCCTATGTCGTTGTAGCAGATGGCCGTATCCAGGTGCTTATCTCCCACGACCTCAATACTAATCGCCAGGGCCTTCTGGAGAAGGGGCTCAGCCATGGCGTAATCCCCCATGGATTCATAAAGCCCCCCCAGGCTGTTGTAGCAGGTGGCCGTATCCCGGTGCTTATCTCCCACGACCTCAATACTAATCGCCAGGGCCTTCTGGAAAAGGGGCTCCGCCTTGGCGTAATCCCCCATGTATTCGTAAATCAACCCCAGGTTGTTGTAGCTTGCGCCCATATCCCGGCGCTTCTCTCCCTCGACCTCCTCCCAGATCGCCAGGGCCTTCTGGAGAAGGGGTTCAGCCTTCGCATAGTCCCTCATGCATACATAAAGCGCCCCCAGACTGTTGTAGCAGGTGGCCGTATCCCGGTGCTTATCTCCCACGACCTCAATACAGATCGCCAGGGCCTTCTGGGCAGCGCCGATCGCCTCTGCGCAACGTCCCTGCTGAGCTTGTTGCACCACCCAAGCGTTCAGCCGTTTCGCATCCTCAAGGGTTGCCCCTAAAACCGGGGCAGGGCACAGGCAGATAAATGCCACCACGATGCACGCAAAGCTCATTGATTTTTTATTTCCTGTCTCCTTCATCACGGCACTCCCTCCTTTCCATCCTGAAAAAAGAGGAAAACAAATCTGATATCGCGGCTTCACAATTTTCTTCTCCCTCGTTACTCAGTGAGGTAATGGCCCAAGGTATGGCGTCCTGGCCTCTGGGCCCAAAGCCAACAACCCGCCAGCCGGTTCTGGCTCAGAGATCACTCCGAGGGATTTTCACAGAGAGCCTTGGACTGTCGAGTTAGAGGAATAGGTAAGCGAACTTCCGCTTCAACTCTTGACAATCCATCGGACACTTCTTCCTGTTATCTTTGATACGACTTCTCCTGTATGATGGTCGCTTCGGTGTCGAGAGAGATGCCACTCAGCTTCAAATCCTCAAAAACATTCAATCCTCTGTATGCTTCAAAACTCGGACGGTAGCGGAATGGCTCAGTAGCCTCACAGTAAGTGTAAACACCTATAGTATTGTCACCTTGCTCACGTATTGCCGCAGGCTGCGGATAAAAGTGCCCCGGCTCCAATTGGGTTATGTCTGGCACACGATCCGTACGCTCGAAAGGCAGATTCGCTCGCTTGCGCTCAACAAAATCATCGTGAGGCGGTAGAACAGACCAAACACTGCAAACAAGTTTGCCCTCTTGCCAGAGAAGAACGGAAAGCTTCAGTATTCCTTTGGAGGCATTGCGGGCACGGATGCGCAAACGATCGGTATATCCGTCGGTGTTCACCGGATAAAATGTTGAGACTCCAGGGTTAAGCACCTCCTTCTTCAGCGTGCGGATCATAAGCACACCGCCGTTCTCGGCATAGATGTATGCGTCCATGACGCACCGCCCGAGATCTACAGGTCTACGGCCCGTATTCTTCACCTCCAACTCAATGTGGTACTGTGTCGGATTCAGGCTCTCGTGGCCGCCCCCACTAGGTAGAATCCACTTGCAGATGCCCTTGGGCGTGCAGGCTACAACTGATACGATATCTACTCCCTCGGCGGCCTTCTGACTCGAACATCCGCAGAGAACTGCCATTGACAGGATGACAAGACAACAACACGCATACGTAACGTTAGGGTTTCTCATCAGCATCTCTCCTTTCTGTCGAATAGTGTGAATAGATGGAAAACTTTCCATCCATTGGCCATATGTGACTGTAGATTTGCCATCTACTGAGATCAGAGGACCTCAAGATGGACTGAAGATCTCCTATCTTCTATGTTTCCATGTCAATATCCAAATAGTATGGGAAACAAAGAGCAACACAAATTCAAACCCGTTTCGAAATTGAAACCGATGGATCAGATGCCTGAGGTGTTACGCCATGACCATTACGCCTATGGCGCAGAAAAAACCTTCTGTGATTGAATTATTCGGTACATCACATTTCGGGGTGGTATACATATATCAGGACGTGCCCGCCATTTCGCACAACTGTCTGGAATAGCATCTCACACCAGACCCTCATTGTTATCGAACATATTGCAAAAATTTCTCACTTCTCACCCACCAATATAAACCCTGCCCAGAAAAAGGGGTGCCGGTAACCTGCCTTGCGCAGCTCAGAACGTGCCTGTCTCAGCAATGGTGAGTCGTGTGGCTACCTCTCTGTCTTCCACACATCAAATATCTCGTACCGTTTTGCTCCCTCAATGGCTTGCTCACTCACTTTCTCACCGCCTATGCCGTACGTGGACAGAGCGCGATAGATGATCGTCTCACCGTTGCTCCCTCGCGCGTAATGAATCTCCTGCAACTGTGCTCGACCAGCTTCTTTGTACCCCTTGAAGACGGCCTTCGCAATGATCTCATCATCCAGGAAGGCGTCCGTTCCGACACACATATGCTTGCTTCTATCCCAGATGAACTTGATCCTTAGCTCTCCTTTGTTTCCAAGATCGTAGATCTTGGAAACAAAGGAATCCCCAGACAGTAGGGCTTTGTACGTGGCGGACTTCCGAAGATCGATCTCAAGCGCTCCCTTCTTGGGTTCTTCTTCACGGTCTGCTTTGTCCAGAACGGCGGGAGCCTGACGCGAAGTACTGGACGGATCTGGTTTCTCAGTGGAGGACTGCTCCTCCCGGCCACATCCAGCAAAGACTAGAAGAAAGCACAGTGTGAGTGCGAAAAAGCATGAAGCGTATTGTTTCATCGTGACCTCCTTGGTTGTTTGTGCGAAAACTTCACCATAGCGACGTGCATTGAGCATCTGCCTTCTTATGCATGGACCTCCTCTCTTTGGTGCCGAACATAATAGCATCCAGCAGTCCTGTCGGATGGTTCGGGATAATGGGAGGAGGAAAAAGCCAACAAGAGACAAACCAACAAATCACAACAAATCACATCATGTAAATGAGCTGGTAACACTTACGATCCATTTATTCATCGATACTGCCTATGTAGGTATTACAACCTCCTCATCTAACCTGGAGCCTTGAGAATTTAAATCAGACACCTCCCACAAGGAAGCCAGGAAGTATAAAGGAAGCCATCAGGAACTTGAATAAATCTTTAAATCTCATTTTCTTACCTCCTCTTCTCTAAGGGTCGTGATACAATGCCTTTCAACTATTGTTATCGAACCTATTGTAAAAATTTCTCATTTCTCACCCACCAATATAAACCCTGCCCAAAAGAAGGGGTGCCGGTAACCGGCCTTGCGCAGCTCAGAACGTGCCTGTCTCAGGGCATTTAGCCTGTCCTTGCCTGCCTTTAGGTGGGTGAAAAATCTCTCTGTAAGGAGATTAGTGGATTCATCCTCCACACTCCACAGACTCATCAGCACAGCCTTCGCCCCTGAATAAGAATCAATAGAACTGTTCCAGGAAATATGGCTGGCAGCTTGAACGTACCAGATCTCTCCATGATAATTCCCTCTGTGACCCACACATCTCTTTGACAGCCGGTCATCCTTTCTATTCATGCTGAAAGGCATACTCTTTGTAGAAACAGCCTTCCACCCCTGCACTCCGGGCATGATGTCTTGCCTTTATCCTCTCGATCAGCCTCTTACAATACGTATCTTTCTCCTTCTGCCCGGAGGCATTTTTGAACTGCTCAAACAACTCTTCCAGGTCCCTGGAAGGCCATCTAGAGGCCACAAAATAGAGGGTCTCCTGGCCGGTATTCTGATCCAGGATAAACCTTTTCTCCCCAGAAGGTATCCGGTAAGTCTTCCCGGCCCTAAGGGGGTTCTTTTCAGGGGTGGCTCCAGAATTGGGGAAGAGCTGGTCCAGGTTGTTGTGTGAGTCGAGTTGGTAGATATTCAGATAACAGGTATCACCGGGAATAAGATGAAGCTTGAAACCGCTTCCTGATGGGATACTTGCCTCCTGGCCCTGAACCGACCCTTGTCCGGGGGGGAGAATTAGCTGTATCGGGACAGACAGTTTCTTGCCAATCCGATCCAGAAGGGTATTGATCTCCTCATTATCCGGGAAAGACATCCGGAGGCCTTTAAGTTCCTTTCTTGCCTCCAGGTATTTCCCTCTGACCAAAAGGTTATTCTCGATTTGTTTCAGTTGATCAGTTATGTTTTCTTCTGGAGGGGTTTCGCTATCCGGCCAGAGAGAACTTACGTAATCCTTTGTCTTTATGACATATGGCGATACAAAATTGATTATGTCTTGATGAAAGGAGATTATCAGAATAATTGCTAAGGGCATTACCGCCCATTTCCACGATACTCGGCCAATTCGCCTGAACCATGACAGCAGCTTCTTTAATAACTCATAACATGCCTTTACTGCCCGCTTAATAGATTCTAACACCAGTAATAGATTGCCCCGGCTAAATTCTGTTTCAATACCTTCACGTTGAATATCTATTTCTGAGGCTTGTTCCGGGGAAACATCAGGTTCCTCCTTATCAACCCGTCCTCCAAAATCTTCCCGTCCTTTCTTTTCTTCTTCTTTTTCGTCCTGCTCCTCTTCACCTTCCTCCTCCTCTTCTGGCAGGGATTCTATTCCCTCAAAAAACTCTCCTATATTCTTGTATTCTCCCATCAGGGCCTTTTTTACTGGCAGTGATGCATCTTCGGGTATGCCTTTTAAAGGGATGTCTTTTTCCAGGAAATAGAGGATAGCCCCAAGGGAATAGATATCGGTAAAGGGGCTCTGGAATTTTTCAGGGGTATCGTGCCAGGGTGGCAGGAAATGCTTTTTTTCCGTGGCAGCCTCTCCGAGCCTTAGAATAGGGGAGAGGTAGTTGGCGGCAGTGCCAAAGTCGGTCACCTTTACCGTGCCTTTGCCTATAATGATATCCTGAGGACAGAGACCTCCATGGATCAGGTCGGCCCGATGGAGGTGATTCAGGCCCTGGCATATTCTTCTGAGGATATCCTTTATTTCAGGCCAGGTTCGGTGATATTTCTTCCATTCGGCCAGATCATTTCCTTCCACATATCTGCGAACCAAATAGGCGCGTTTACCTATTTGAGGGATCTCAGCAACGGCCACCTTTGTGCAAAAGGAAAGGCAGGTCTGGTTAGCAATTTTTCCTTGTGTAATAGCATCCCGGGGGCACATCAAATAAGAGAAACCTTCATCCCGGGCAAATATATCATCTTTGAAGATCTTAAGAACGACTTTTTGTTTACCGGAAGTCTCTGCAAGATAGGAGAAATTCAGCGATGATTCTCCCAGCACATCACTTACATCATATCCCTCAAATTGCGCTCCTATCTTGAGCATTCTTCCATCCCTTTTATCCGGCCGGCCAAAACCGCCATATCTATCGGGCCTTGCAGATTTCGATATCCGACCTCTGACATCCGATCAACGACCACTTAGTCCAGCTTATCGTCCACCCCTAATTTTCTCTTTTCAGGTCCTCATCAATTTCTTTGATCTTTTCCTTATTGTAGTATACCTCAATATGAACACCGATCTGGTCGCTTCTGGCTACCGTCATGCGGACTTTTATTTCTACTTCGCCCTTACGGTGGGAAGGCAATCCGTTTACTTCTATCTTTCCGACCCCCATGATTCTTCCTTCTTTTATGCCTTCATCGATCAAAACACCAGGCCAACCACCTTCTCTTTCAAAGACTTCAATGCTAAGTAGCTTGCAGTTATCCTCCGGGGTAATAAATAACTTGGAGTAGGTTGCAGGTAGCGGTGCATTACTTTTGACAAGGGTGACGAATTTGCCGGCATTGTTCTTTATCCCAAGGTCATGGGCATATCCAGGGGGAATGATTACGATTTCTTTGGAATATTCCAGACGTCCATCCAGGTGGGCGGCATAGATAGTTGCGCCCATTGCGACAGCCAGACTTTCTGATATATTGCTGTAGATCTCAGCATCTAGAACAACCTCCGGGATGAGCCTTTCCTTTATCAACGGGATACGGGTAGACCCGCCAACCAGGAGCACTTTTTCTATTTTTGGATATCCCCCCTTCAGCAGGGTATCGTTCACTATATCCCGGATATCATCATAGAAATTTCGTCCTCCTTCTTCACCTCTAAAAACCTTTTCAAACTCGTCCCGGCTTATCTCCCTGTCAATATGTCTTCCGGGAAGGATCTCGGGAACAGCCAGGAGGGATTTTTCTAAGTCTGCGAGTTCTCTTTTGCACACATCGATGCCCTGAATTAGCAGGGCCGTGGCCCGAAGCCTCTCTTTACCTGTTAGGGCATCAATGTTTAGCCCCTCTTTCTTAAGCACATAGTCCATCAGGGCATGATTAAAATCCATCCCTCCGAGTTTTGCATCCCCGCTGGTAGAAAGACCTCTGAAGATCAGCCTGTCTTTTGTCTCTTTAATCTCAAACAGGGTAGTATCAAAGGTGCCACCGCCCAGATCAAATACCAGGATGGTTTCGGGTTTATCCTGCGTGAGATGACCCTTTAAATAGACAAACGTATAAGCAAGTGCGGCAGCTACTGGTTCCGGCACCAGACCCAGAAGGTTCAAACCGGCTGTCTCTGCCGCCTTACGTGTATCATCAATCTGGGGTCCCTTAAAATAGAAGGGGTGTGTAACCACTACCCCGCCAAAGCTGAACTTCCCGGCGGGGAATTTTCCATTTATCTCATCACGAATCCTTCCCAGGATAAAAGATGAGATCTCCGCGGGAGTGTATTCTTTGCCTCGCATGGTGGACCGATAGTTGGTGTTGCCCATCTCGCGCTTTATCTCCACCACTCCGTTTTCGGGATCTTCCAGATACCTGTTGTAGGCAACAGAACCTACGATAATATTTCCTCCTTGTTCCTGATAGACTACAGATGGTATCTCCGGCTTATTCTGTATCCTATCCAGACCCTGGTATATATCCGAATTTCGCCCATCCCATCTGGCAATACATGAATAGGTAGTTCCCAGGTCTATTCCTGCAACCGGGTTGTGCTCATTATCATAGAGACTTTTTTTATCCTTCATCTTTTTCCCCTCCATCGTTTCTGACCACTATTACCTCGGCCGATCTGATAGGGAAGTGGTAATAGTTCCAGCCACTCCTTACGACTTCCAATATCCGGTCATCTTTAAGCTCGGCACAAGTGTCGTGTCCCAGGGCCATATGCCATTGTGGATCAAATTCGTTCCCTCGCTTGACTCTCAACCGGCGCAGTCCGGTCTTCTTCACGAAGACCTTCATAAACCGGTAGCACTTTTGATATGCTGCAAACCATTTATCTGTCAGTTCTTTTTTCACCTGGTATTGAGATAGGGGCCTTTTCAGCTCCTCTTCATCCCATATGCCTCTTTCCAGGCCGTCTATCACGGGGATAAGATAATCCCTGAGAAACCCGGCCACGGCCTGCTTCAACTCTTCGGTCTTCTGTCTAAGCTCCCTGTTGATATAGTAGTTTTCGTCTCGCACTTTTTCTTCCTTGTTTTCCACATCTTCCAGGAGCTCTACAAGCTTTGAGGAAGGCCCCTTTTGGGGGTCTGTCAGAGGATCAAGCTTTGCAATATAGCTCTGAGTAGGGGATCTTAACCTCTTCAGCCTTAATCCCTTAATGCCATCACTCGCAATCTTATCCATCACGCCCTGACGCTGTGGCAGACGTTCCAGCATCCGGCAAATTATTTCCAGGCCCTCTTTACGGTTGCTAAATATGTCCTGAACCTCCGCGGGAGCCTGGGTGAAAAGGACATCTTCATTCAAGGAGGAGACTACTCCTTTTATCCCTTCCATAAGGGAAGGAAGCTCTTGAAATAATTTCTGATACCTTCTTGCCCAACTGCGCCATTCCCTTTTTCTGCTGGTAAACTCTTTTCTTTCAGTACTATATACCTCTCGCTCTATAAGGACGAATTCTGCCAGGGTTAATACCAGCGCTTCTCGAATCTCGTCATCTGTAGCAGCGCTTCCGGCCTTATCCCAGACACTGTCGCTTAGCTCTGCCCAGGTCGGTCTCTCTTCAACCATGTTCCTGTCCTCCCTATTTTTTAATAGCTACTTCATGAAAGACACCGTTTTCATCCTCAAGTTCAGCCCTTACCTTAAGCAGGTTCTCTTCAGTCATCTCCATGCTCACCTTGACATTTCTGTACTCTTGTCCCTTCTTGTCTTCGGGTATGACCAGAAAAAACTCCCCAAGAAAGGTTCCATCCGTGGTAAATTCAACCGGGTCAAGTGATTGGTAGATAGAGACCCGCACTGCTTCGGGGTCGACTTCAACAGTCTGATATACCTTTTCTTCCCGGGCAGGCAAGTCTGTGTTCTTATCAATCAATTTGCCGAAGCGCTGGTTCAGGAGTTCTACTCCCAAGAAATGCGAGGTGCGATTCTGTTCCACAATACCGCCCGCACCATACAGGGCTGCCCCAAATGCCACTATAGTGGTGGGGTCTATATTAGACCAGGGTTCTTTACCAAACATCTCCTTGATCATATCTTTTACCATAAACATCCGGGTGGAACCCCCTGCCAGTATAATGCGATCTATCTCATCCAGGCCCTTGCCGGCCTCCTTAAGTGTTTCCTCCACCTTTTCTTTTGTTTGTAAAAGGAGAGCCTGCGTGGCAACCATGAAATCTTCACGGGTTATTTTCTCTTCTTTTAGACCATACTCCTTGCCTGCCTCGTCCTTGATGATGGAGGGCTGATCCACTGTGGTGCTTTCAGCTTCAGATAGTTCTATCTTGGCCTTCTCAGCCAGTTCCTTCAGTTTCTGCTGAGCCCCTTTTAGTTTCTTTATACTCATACCCTGATCCTTTTTAAGGTCAAGGACATCAATACCAGAGTCCTTTTTGATCTTTTCAGCAAACCTGTCCATTAACCTGCGGTCAAAGTCGTCACCACCCAGCTTTGATATGCCCCCTTTTGCCAAGACATCGAAATGGTTAGCAACATCGGAGTCGGCTGAGGCCTTGACCTGGAGGATGGATACGTCAAATGTCCCACCGCCAAGATCATAAACAAGGATCGTTGTATCCGAATCTCTGTTAAGGGCATAAGCAATAGCGGCGGCCACCGGCTCTTCTAAGAGCGTTATCTCTAATCCCACCATATCCTTTGCTGCTCTTATAAGTTCCTCCCGTTTGTTGGCCTCGAAGTTGGCTGGTACACATAGAATAGCCCGCTTTACAGTCCCCTCAAGGTCTACATCTGTCTGTTCCTGCGAACCTTCCCTGAGATAACTCAGGATCAGGGCTGTAATATCGGTCGGGGAATAGTCTTTGTCGGCATGGGTAAATTTCCACTCGGAATTACCCAGTTCCATCTTGATAGATGAAACCGTCCTTTCAGGATAGAGCAGGGCACTCCTTTTGGCCTGAGCTCCGATCAACGGGCCCTTACCAGACCTAAAAGTTACGACTGAAGGGACAATTTCGCCCCCTTCTATCTTCAGAAATTCGGCTGCTCCCTTTTTATAAATAGCAACTGTGGAGTTACAGGTACCGAAATCTATGCCCAGGGTATAAGGGCTAACCCTTTGTTCAGGATATTTCTCATTTTCCATGTTTCTTCCTCCTGTTTTTGAATTTTGAACAACATTAATTGCAGACTATTAATAGCCTGCTGACACTACAGGCAACCCTCTTCCCCATCCTCCAACCTATCTAATTCCCTGTCTACCCAGAGGTATATAGGCTCACTTGTGCCCTCCCCCCCCATTTTGCCTTCTGCCTTCACATTGAGAATTCCGTCATCATCTATGTCCATGGTGACGGTTATCTGGGGCTCGCCTGCCGGAGCAGGAGGGATTCCTCGAAGCAGGAAGTCGCCTAAGCATTGCATTCCTTCATCCTTACAAGAGCCAAGTCTTTCTTTACCGGGTTTTGCAGTACGGTATATCTCTATTTTGACCTGGGTTGCGTTATCAACTACGGTACTGTATCCACCCCTTTTCCTGTTGAGCGGGGTTTTAGTGCCTAAGGCCACAATTTCACTAAAAATCCCGTGTACTAAGCTCATCCCATCTTTTTCCCCCATGGTTTCAAGATAGCGACCGGCATCTTCGGGAGGCACTAAATCAGTTACTGCAATACCGAGACTATAGGGGTATAGCTCCTGAAGACTATCCGTAAGCTCCTTGAGGGTGGAGACCTTAATCACTTCTCTGATCTTCTCGTCACCCTTCTCATAGATCGCCATGTACTGGGCAGCCACAATGGCTGCTCCCCTGCATACCATCTCCATGACATTTTCCGCAACATAGGGCTCTTTAATGGTCTGTGCCACCTTTTTCCTCACCAGGGGAATATGGGTGGACCCACCTACCAGGATTACCCGATCTATATCCTCTTTTCTCAGTCGGGCCTTGTCCAGAGTCTCTTTCATGTCCTTTACAGTGTTGTCCACATAACTCATAATCAACTCTTCAAATGTATCCTTAGTTACTGTTACCTCGAGATGATGGCCTTTGTAGAAATTCGGTATCTCTATTGGGGCCTCCTCAGATTCAGAAAGCTCCTCCTTTTTCTTTCGGCACTCCTCTTTTAACTTTTGTCGAGCAGCCAGCATCTCCGCATTTTTTGGTTCTTTGTTTAAATCAATGCCAGTCTCTTTACTGAACTGCTCTGCGACATAATCAGAGAGGACCCGATCAAAGTCATCGCCTCCAAGCTGAGGGTTGCCGCCAACGGCCTTCACTGCAAAGGTGTTCTCCTTCACCTCTAAGATAGATATATCGAAGGTACCACCACCCAGGTCATAAACAGCAATCGTCTGGTCTTTGCCCTGGTTCAGGCCATAAGCAACAGCCGCGGCAGTAGGCTCAGATAAGAGCCTCAGCACCTCAAACCCGGCCAATTCTGCTGCCTTCTTGGTGTTGGCCCTCTGGTCATCATTGAAATAGGCTGGAACCGTTATCACGGCCTTGTTTATAGGCCCAAGTTCTTTCTCGGTTTCCTCTTTTATTTTCTTTAGGATGAATGAAGATATCTGGGCCGGGCTATATTTTTTCCCGTACTGTTTATAGCGACACTTCAGCCTGCCCATATTACGCTTTGCTGACACGACGGTATGTTCCGGGTCAATCATCATCCGCCTCTTGGCACTGCGCCCCACAAGATAATCGTCTTCTCCCTGGAAGCAGACCACCGAGGGGCAGATAGGCTCTCCTTCCACCGACAAGGTGTCCACCTTTCCCCTTCTTAGGACAGAACAGGTTGTATTGGTGGTCCCCAGGTCAATCCCGATATAATACTCCGGCATGATTACGTCCCTCCTTTCTTTGTTCACAATGGTTGTTCATATCTAAAATGTTGTCAAAGTGCCCTTTATTTCTTAATCGAGTCATTGGTCGGATTTTCTCATGGAATTTCAATCCAATAGAATTTAACCTACATTTGAAATTGTTCCTTCTGAGGATCTTCAGTATTTACCTCTCTCCCACCAATATAAACCCTGCCCAGAAAAAGGGGTGCCGGTAACCTGCCTTCCGCAGCTCAGAACGTGCCTGTCTCAGGGCAGTCAGTTTGTCCTTGCCTGCTTTTAGGTTGGTGAACATTTGCTCTGTAAGAAGGTTAGTGGATTTATCCTCCACACTCCACAGGCTCATCAGCACAGCCCTCGCCCCTGCATACTGAAAGGCCCTGCCCATGCCCATCACACCCTCACCGGTAAGGTTCTTGCCAACACCCGTGTTGCAGGCAGTAAGGGCCACCATGTCGGCATTCAGCTTTAGATCCATCACCTCGGTCATGGTCAGAAAAC
>Ga0307990_1003244_pt1 | contig 12522 bp, 10 predicted proteins | sample EllFjometagen129_FD_203168 | JGI IMG/M metagenome (GOLD analysis project Ga0307990, IMG submission 203168) | Marine microbial communities from Ellis Fjord, Antarctic Ocean - #129 | ecosystem: Environmental > Aquatic > Marine > Unclassified | place: Southern Ocean | collected 2014-10-08
TAAGAATGATGTTTAAATGCTTCATGTTCAATAATTTTTCGTAAAAATACAATTTTATCTTTTGTATGACAAATTTATTAAGAATTATCAACTAAGCCTCTTGTAGATTTGTTGATTTTTTCTTCAGTTTTGAGCGCTGTGACAATCTGGTCAAGCAATCCGTTAATAAATGCATTGCTTTTTTCTGTACTGTAAAACTTACTAATTTCCAGGTATTCGTTGATTGTTACTTTGATAGGAACATCGGGTAAGTGTATAAACTCTGTAATTGCCAGCTTCATGATAATTCTGTCGATGATGGCAATGCGCTCCACATCCCAGTTTTTACTGTGATGGTCGATTAATGTTTCGAATTCCTTGTCGTATTTCATTGCATTAATAAGCAACTGTTTCCCAAACCGACGGTCTGATTCGCAACTGTACTCTTTCATAATTAAAAAGGCATCGTTGGTTGGGCGTTTAAATCGCATGATGGATTTTTCTAACAAACTGCTTGCAAACCCGATATCATCATTCCAATAAATGCCATATTCTTCAACTAGACCGTCTATGGTTTCGTTTTCAGGAAAATATTCGTGAATAATAAATGCAATGATTTCTTTGTGATCCTGTAAATTAACCTCCGCTTTTATCATGTAGCGTTGATATTCAGTTGTTGAAATGAAATCTTTCCACAAGTCTTTAACTAAGCTTTTGTGGGCATCAAACGGAATACGTGGGGCTTTGGTTTGTTTTTTAAAACAGTCGGCATTGCGAATTCCTTCAATTACCGGATTGTCGATAAATCGTCGATTCGGATTTAAATCTGCTTCGGTAGGAAGCTTCTTTTCCAATGCTGATGCCATTTTTTGCTCAGCATAATCTGCCATGTAGGTTATGATGGACAACAATTCATAATACAACTCCAATGTGTGGTGAACGCTGTTGTCCAACTCCTTAACCGCAAGTTCTAAATCGCCATTTTCCCTGAGCAGGTTTGCATAATACACCTGCATAACTTTAATTCTTAGTAATCGTCTGCTAATCATTCTTGAGAACCTTTATAGCGTACAAAGTTGTGCATTTTTTACTTGTTTTGCAATTTTTTTTTGATTCCTTTTTCATTTTATCAAAATCATTTTTATATTTGTCAGTGAAGACCAATAAAGCTAAGGTGATGGAAGGTAATGAATCAAAAGAAAGACAAGAGATTTTCTCGAATGTTGTTCGGGCTGGAAGGCGTACATACTTCTTTGATGTCAAAAAAACCAGAAAAGGGGATTTGTATTTGACGATTACAGAGAGCAAAAAAGTGTTTGAAAGTGAAGGGAAATTTCATTTTGAAAAACACAAATTGTTTTTGTACAAGGAAGATTTTGAGAAATTCTCAAAGGCGCTGGAAAATTCTGTGAGTTTTATTGATGAAAATGTTGAAGATTTTCTCGAAAATCCGGAGATGGAAAATCCTAATCAGGAATTTCAAACGGACGAACAGGTTGACACGAAAACAGATGAATCACATGTTGATAAGGGGGAAGACAATGAAAACTCAAACCCCGATTTTACCGATGTTGATTTTGATGATTTAGATAAAGATTAAATCAGCTTACAACGCATAAATTAATTCACAGGTTTTTACTAGCCAGTGCTCATCTACTTCGTTGAAACTATTTTTGGTTTCGCTGTCAATATCCAATACACCTATTATTTGTTTTGATGCATTATAAATCGGAACAACAATTTCAGATTGTGATTTAGCACTGCATGCTATATGACCGGGAAAACTTTGGACATCCGGAATAAGTACCGGTGCTTTCCTGTCAATTCCGGCCCAACAAACCCCTGTATGTGCTTTGAGTTTTAAACATGCCAAAGGCCCTTGATATGGTCCCACCAAAAGCTCGCCATCTTTATTCAGCAAATAAAATCCTGTCCAGAAATAACAGTCAAATTTATGATGCAAAATTGCGGAAATTGTCGCCATGCGCGATATTGGATTGTTTATATCTGCAATTAAATCAATAACTTGTTGATAGACCCGTTCATATCGTGCGGCTTTTTTATGATTATCCATTTTATTTTCTTTTATACTAAACAAAGCTACTGATTTTTGGTTTCTTTTAAAAATGAAAGATAATGAAAAATTTAATAATTTTAATGGCAGTTATGATGACAGGGGCACTACAGGCACAGGAATCTTTTTATGATTTAAAAGCCAAAGATATTTCAGGTGAGATGATTGATTTTTCTCAGTTTAAAGGGAAGAAAGTACTGATTGTTAACACAGCGAGTAAGTGTGGGTTTACGCCACAATATGAGGGTTTGCAAAAATTGCATGAAGATTATGCCGGCGATGATTTTGTAATTGTCGGATTTCCATCCAATGATTTTTTGAAACAAGAGCCTGGTACGGAAGATGAAATTATGGCGTTTTGTGAGAAAAATTACGGTGTTGAATTTCTAATGATGTCAAAAGTTGTTGTGAAAGGGAGTGATAAGCATGCTGTGTATCAGTGGTTGACCCAAAAAGCAAAAAATGGAGTGAAAGATTCAAAAGTTTCTTGGAATTTTCAGAAATACATGATTTCCGAAACCGGTGAGTTGATTGAAGTTTTTTCCTCAAAAGTAAAACCTCAGGATGAGAAAATAGTGTCGATAATTAAATCTTAATTGACTGTAAACATAAAAAAAGCGAGCATCGAATGTATTGGAGCTCGCTTTTTTTAATTTGGTAATTTATCCCGCATTATTCAGGCGATTATACCAATTTAATTTCATGCGACACCCAATTTTAGGCGTTAAATAATCTGCGGGGACAAGCTGTATTTGCCTAATTATGAGTGAGTAACAGACTATTTGTGTTAAGCGCGGTGAATAATCCGGGTTATTTACTCACCATGCGTGTGCAATCCGCATTCTTTTCCTGAATTATTTTCCCACCACCAACGACCGGCGCGGAAATCTTCTCCGGGTTTTATCGCACAAGTACAAGGAGCACATCCGATACTGACGAATCCTTTGTCATGTAGGCTGTTATATGGTATGTTTTCTTTTTTTAGAAAGGTTTCAACATCTTCTAATGTCCAGTTAATGAGTGGATTAATCTTGTAGAGTCCGTAGCCTTCATCCCATTCCAGTATTTGCATGTCTGTGCGATTTTGGTTTTGATCTTTACGAATGCCGGTAATCCAGCATTCCATATTATTTAATGCGCTTTTAAGCGGTTCTACTTTACGGATATTACAGCATTCTTTTCGGTTTTCAATCGATTCATAAAAACTATACGGTCCTTTTGTACTCAGCAGTTTTTCCACAGCTTCGTGTTTTGGAAACATCACTTCAATCTCTCGATTATAACGTTCGCGAGTTCTGTTGAATACTTTGTAAGTTTCTTCAAACATACGGCCGGTGTCAATTGTCACCACACGAACGGGAATGTTGTAAGTAAAAATGTAATGTGTGAGTACCTGATCTTCAATTCCAAAACTAGTTGTAAAAATGAGTTTTTCTGGAAATGCTGCTGCAATAATTTTTAGCGTTTCAGGTATCGACTTGTTCTTAATATTTGCTTGTAGTTCCGCTATTGTTTTCATTGTATATTTTTTGGAGCTGTTAATTTGATGCGTTTGATTATTTTTCTTCGAATCATTGAGTTTCTGCGAATTATCACCCGCATTCTTCCCCAACGAACGCTTGTCCAGGCTCTTTCATGAAGAAAATATAATAATAGTTTAATTCCTGATTCAGCCACTGCCACGCCGGTTGCTTTCTCAATTGCATGAGGATCTCTTCCGAAAAAGATCAATGCCAGTGCAAATGTTGTTGCAGATGCAATAACCCGCCAGGTTATTGCTTTCAAAACACTTTTTACAGGTCGATCCCGAACTGTTGAAATGCGTTCTGCTTTTTGTTTGGCCTTGCGCTTGGCTCGTGCTGCTTTATAGGCTTCTGTTTTTTTATCCATAATTGTTTTTTTATCGCAGCAGATATTAAACCGTGAAAATAGAAACTATTCCATAAGTAAAAGTACTTATTTTAAATCGGTTGGCTGTCAGGTAATTGGCAAAGTTTCTGATTTGCTTAGTGGTTACAGGAAAACAAAGCCTTATGAAATTTGTTAATACAACATTAAATGATATTTATGAAAATTATATTTGTATTATTGATGCTTTGGATATCCAATGTTGAACTTATGGGACAAACAGAAAACAATTCATATAGACAGCTTACTGACGAAGAAAAGCGCGTAATTATCCATAAAGGAACTGAACGTCCTTTTACTGGTGAATATGAGGAATATTGGGAGGCAGGAACCTATGTTTGTAAACGTTGTGGTGCAGCATTGTACCAGTCTGAAACAAAGTTTGATGCTCGTTGTGGATGGCCGAGTTTTGATGATGAAATTCCAGGAGCCGTAAAATCTGTTCTGGATGCGGATGGGGTCAGGTCTGAAATTACTTGTGCCAATTGTGGTGCGCATCTTGGTCATGTCTTTATCGGAGAGCAATTTACAGCGAAAAACACACGTCATTGTGTGAATTCTATTTCTTTAGAGTTTATTCCGGAAACAAAGACGGATTAATTTGGCTGATGATTTCACCTGTTGTATCCTAACAAAGCTTCAAAATGAACATCTAAAAATCAAAAGTTTATGATGCCTATTAACGGATTGGAATATCTCTAAATAATATCGTTTGCAACCATGGGGTTCACGTTCACCGCATTCACTGATTTTTTGTTTTTAATCCGAGACAGCTGGGTGGGCAAATAGCTGCGGCGACCGACGAAGGAGGAATTCGCCGGAGCTGTGGTTGTGGGTGTCCGGATTAAAGATTGATTTTTTGGGGATATATTGTCTTACCAGTTTATTGGTATACTCACTTAGTCCTCTTTCCTAGGAAGAATACGGGTGTGCAAAAAAGAATTCTGCGAGTAATTTTCCAGATATTTTACGTTTGTTCTTACAATAGAGTAAAAAAAATGGCCGGTAAATTATTTTCACCAGCCATTTAAAAAATTTGAGAGAATCGTTATCTTATCAAGTTAACCATTCCGGTTTCCATGACTTTTTCGTCTTGTTCATCGATCCCTGAAACAATATAAATGTATGCGCCGGTAGGACACAATTCCCCTGAATTTTGAACCGTACCATCCCATCCCATGTAGTAATCTTTAGTTATGAAGATGGATTGATTAAGTCTGTTCATAATGCGTAGTTCAAAGTCTTCCAGAGGCTTTCCTCTGATATAAAAGACATCGTTTTTGCCATCATTATTTGGCGTGAAAGAATTCGGGATGTAGAAATTCGGCTCGTTCACGTTAATGGTAACAGAATCCTGATTTGCACAACCGTGAACATCTTTGCCAACAACCGTATAAGTGATGGTGTCATCGGGTGAAACTTCAGGTCTGGCAATGAATGGATTGCTCATTGCAACCACTGGGGACCACTCGTAATTAACACCGCCGGTAGCGTTGAGGTTTGTCTTTTCCCCGCGGGAAATGGTTTGGTCTGCACCGGCATTTATGTCGGGCAGGGGATGAACGGTTACTTTGACTTCATCACTTACCGTATCACAGCCGGCATAAGAAACGTTCAGACGATAGGTTGTTGTTTCCAGCGGATTTACAACCGGGTTTGAAATGTATGGCTGACCGATGCCGTTGGTTGGTGTCCAGTTGTATATCTGACCTTCGATATGTCCGGTACCAATCTGCACGGAATCGTAAGCGCAAATGCTCACATCCGGTCCGGCTTTGGCAATCACCGGTGGCAGCATGGTTACACTCACAGAATCTGTGTTAGTGCAACTTGTGTTGGCATCGGTTACCGTCAGATGGTAGGTCGTGAATTCAGACTGGGGTGATGCGACGGGTTGCGCGGCAGTGGCATCGTCCAGTGTTGTGGCAGGTAACCAGTTGTAATTGTGGTCTGCCACTTCAGGTGTGCCAAGCTGTACGCTTCTGTTTGCACAGATGATGGTGTCAATGCCGGCATCAGCTACCGGAAGCGGATGCATGTCGATTGTTTCAACAATGGAATGTGAACACTCATTGTTTGACACCGTCAGACAAATGGTTTGCTCACCACCTTGTAAAAACTGAACACCGGTTGGATTCTCAGACTGAGAGCCGTATGGTGTACTGTATCTGCCAAAATTCCAGTTGTATGTGTACTCCTGACCGGTACTGCCTTCGTTGACAAAGGAAACGGTTTCCCCGGGACACAAGGGTGCTATGGATGAAAAGGCTGCCTCAGGTGTCTCATGAATGGTAACCGTCCGGCCGATTTCATCCTGACAACCTGTGGTGTTATTGGTAACCGTCAGGCTGATTTCCTGTGTTCCGGCTTCTGTGTACACCACGGTGGGTTCAGCTTCTGTTGATGTTGGCGTTGATGCGGCAGCACCAAAGTCCCATGCGTAACTGACATCCACGCTGTCGCTCATGTTATGCATTTGCAGCGGCTGTCCGTTGCATTGCGGTGCGTTGGTGGTGAAATCAGCCACAGGGCTTTCCGGTATAGTGATAGTCTGACTGACAGTGCGTGTGCAATTTGTCGTGCTTATTGTCAGTGTCACATTTTTAATACCGGAGCTGTTGTAAACAACCTCCGTCGGATTTTCTGCATTGGAGCCGGCAGGTGAAGCGCCTTCTCCAAAATCCCAGATATAAGCATACTCTGCGCCTGAGCTTCCGGTATTTGTGAAGTTAACGCCTGAATTAACGCATTCCGGAGCTGATGAATTGAAACTGACATCCGGACGCGGAAGTATGTTGATGTTTTTCTCTACATAATTGCTGCATCCACTTGTCGAATTGCTCGCTGTCAAACGGACAATTTTACTGCCCGGTGAACTGTATGTAATTGTTGGTTCGATTGCGGCGGAGGTTGCAGGAGTAGCATCGATACCAAAGTCCCAGGCATAGTTCAATGCAGCATCATAATCCGCTATACTGAACGTGACTTCGTTGGTTTCACATACCGGAGCTGTGGATGAGAAATCAATCACAGGAGCCGGTGAGCTTTCAATCACCAGTGTTTCAGTCTGGGTTGAACTGCAGTTTGGTGTGCTTACCGTGAGCGTGATGGTTTTATTGCCATCGCTGCTGTAAACAACGCCGGTCGGGTTTTCTGCCGTTGAACCGGAAGTTGATGCATCGGTTCCAAAATCCCAGCTATAACTGAATTCTTGACCTGAAGAGCCGATGTTCGTAAAATCAACTTGCGAGCCACTGCATACAGAACTTGTAAAGTTAAACGAAGCCAGCGGAGTGGGATAGATGTTGACCGTTTGCGTTGCCTGATTCCAGCATCCGCTGCCGGCATTCGTAAGGGGGAGCTCTATGCTCTGCGTTCCGTTGGAGCTGAAAGCAATGCCTATGGGATTGGTAGCTGTGCTTGTGCCGGGTGTGGCATCTGCGCCAAAGTTCCAGTTGAAATACAGGCCTGTGGGATCTCCGTCAAAACTGAAATCCACAGCTTCGCCGTCGCATTTAGGTGCAGTACTGCTGAAGCTGACTTCCGGTGCCGGTGAATTTTCAACCGTCAGATTTTGTGTAGCGGTTGAGCTGCAGGCATTATTGGAAATGGTCAGCGTGATTGCATGCGTTCCGCTGTTATCAAAGCTGATGTTTTGTGGATTTTCAGCGGTTGAACTGGAGGACGATGCATCCGCACCGAAATCCCATGCGTAGGTAAATCCGTCACCTGAGCTGCCGGTGTTGGTAAAGTCTGTCGGTGTTCCAATACACAGGTTGTCAGTGAAACTAAAAGATGCAATCGGCTGTGGCAGAATTTGAAAACTCTGCGTTACTGTACTTTGACAGCCACTACCACCATCGGTTAAGATTAGTGTTGCTGTTTTTGTTCCGGCAGAGGCAAAAGAAATGCCTGATGGATTCTCAGCTATGCTGTTGACCGGTGTAGCATCCGGAGAAAACGACCAATTGAAAGTTACACCTCCGGAATCGCCGGTATTGATAAAGTCAATAGTCTCGCCTTCGCAAGCCGGTGCGTTATGGCTAAACGCAGCTGTTGGGCCCGGTAAGATGGTGACTGTATTATATTCAATTCGTGAACAATGGTCGTTATAAACAATATGCTTCACGAGTTTGTTGCCGGGTGTGTTAAATACAATCTGTGGGTTTTCAGTGTATGCTTCCTGTGGATTAGCATCGGTTGGGAATATCCACTCATGTGAAAAGCCTGAGCCGCTTGATCCGGTAGTGGTAAACTGCACCGGTGAGCCAACGCAAACGTTGTTGGTGAAGTTAAAGCCTGCATCCGGACGGTCATAAATGTTGATATACTTGGTAACCAGAGCAGAATCCATTCCACAGTTGATAATGATTTGGAGGTCAACCTGTTTTAAGCCTGGCGTTGACCAGCTGGTCATTGGATTTTCATCTGCGGAAGTAGCCTGTGATGCGCTTCCATGAAATGTCCATTCGTAAGACACACCTGTACCACTAGGTCCCGCATTTATAAATTGGATATCTTCCCCAGTACATCCGGGGCCATCATGCACATAATCAGCAATCAAAGTGTCCACATCAGCGCCAAAACTGTTGGCTTCCAGAAACACACCCGAATCGAAAGCTGCATCCAGAGCATCGGCAACCACAAGCTTGATGTGGTATTCCTGACATGGTATCACAACAGCTTCGGCTGTAAACACATCGGTAAGGCCATCAAATTCGACATTGCTGCCACCTATGTTATCCACATAGTAACCTGAATTGCTGTTTTCTTCAGTGCATGTAGTGTTGGAGTCGCCATTGTTAACTGTAGCGATGGCAACCTCTGTATTGGTTCCCGGAACAAGAGCAATGTTGTAATTGGTGTAATTTCCACCTGAGGGATTTGGTCCTGTCAGGAGAAAAGCAAAGGCATCGTTAAAGTCACAAACCCATTCCCTGTACTCTTCTGACGCAAAGAGGTAGTTAAAACGGACGGTATCCGCCGGGGATTTGAAATCAAATTCAATTACAGCCGCATCGTTGGTGCCAATGCCAATGATGTTTTCGATGTCTGTATCCCCGGGTGCTCCGTTGTTGCTAGAGGTGCTTCCAGAAGAATTAGGGCCAGTGGCATCTGCAATATCACCGGTTGACATGATAACACCAGCATCCATTGGGATCTCAGACACCCCGGCCGGAGTAGTTGTAAACGAACCAATGGCTCGGTTTGCACCGGTTGAGCTTATGTTATAAACTTGCACGCCATCTCCCAATAGAATTTGTTGAACCAGTTCCTGATCAGTCAGAGCATCTTGAATGTTAAGCTGTGCTTTGGCTGGCAAAATACTGAGTAAAAGTACTAGCGGAGAAAGTGCAATTAAATATCTAATAAAATTCATAATTGTCAGGTTTAAAATAATTTACGAATGTCGTCGGATTGGTTAAAGTAATAGGAAAGGCTGATTTCATGTGTGTTAGCACCAATTGCCATATTGCTAAGCCCTGAATTTGGTAAATCATAGCTATATCCAAGATAAATGTGCGCAAATTCAAAGCCTACCATAAAAGCAAGGGTATTGTTTGCTCTGTACCATGTTCCGATACGAGTAATAAAATCATCGTTTATCGCATAATCAATATATAATCCACTGGCAAGTTCATAAATGCCATTTTGGGATGTTCCAATTATGTTTGGGATAAAGCTAACTTTACTGCCTTCAGGCATAACTTTTACGCCGGCTTGAGTTGAGAATTTTGTAAAAAGTAAGCCTTCTTCCTCTGTAAAACTCATGTTTGGTTGATTAACATGATAAGCTGAGAAACCGGCAAACGCATTGATGTTAGCTGGTTCAGTGGGTTGATAAAACCACATGAGACCAAAGCCTGCATCAATATATGATACAGATTCATTCATTACTGTTTCACTACTCGGATTTGCGGCTTGATAACTTCCTACTTGATATTGGTCGTCAAATGTGAGATTGCCTATCTCAAGATAGTTTTGATTAAAACCGCCATAAATAGCAGTGCTGAGAAAGTGTCCGCTTTCGTTTATTCTTAAATTATATCCAATAGCAAGCATTGCTTCGAGATTGTTGAACGCACCTGCTTGATCATTCATGACATAAATTCCCAGGTCAAGTTTGCTACCATTACCTTGTTTGTAAATTGGAGCTGTGACTGTTACTGCAGCAGTAGTATAGCCGTTGTCAATTCCTGCCCATTGTGACCTGTAGGTTAGTTTCCCATTAATACTGTTTTCAGCACCCATTGTTGCTGGATTAACCTTCAGAGGTGCTGAATAGGGTTGAGAAAAGCGTACATCTTGAGCAATTGCTGCAAAACTAAATAAAAGTCCTAATAATATAATTGATATCTTTTTCATAATCTTAATTTTTATCTGGTTTATACCTGTTAAAACTTATCGGATTAAGTTTATCATTCCTGAATCGTTAAATTTCTCCGCATCACTGAATTCTCCTTTTGTTTGGTAAACATATGCACCGGTTGGTACTTGTTTTCCTGTTCCCTGAACGGTGCCGTCCCATCCTTCAAGGGGGCTTTTGGAGTGATATATCAGTGCTCCGTTGCGATCAAAAATGTTAAGTTCAAAATGCACAGTTCCTTTGCTCCTGATATAGAAAACATCATTTCTGCCATCATTATTTGGTGTAAAGGCAGATGGTATGTACAATCCCGGGATTCTAACCAGGATCATTACATCATCGATGTTTACACAACCGTAAACATCAGTTCCTGTCAGGGTGTAAATGGTTGTGCTGTCCGGATTAGCCATCGGATTGTATATCCAGGAATTGTCCAGTGATTCAGCGGGTGTCCATTCGTATTGAACGCCGCCTGTGGCAACCAGCTGAACAGATTCGCCCTGAGCGATTTCTACTGTGTCTTCGCTGTTTTCACCGCTGGCCTTAATGTCAGGTAGTGGATGTACAATGACCCGTACATTATCATTTACGGTATCGCATCCGGCATAATTCGTGTGCACGGTGTAGGTTAGTGTTGATTCCGGCGTAACAAGCGGATTTGGCCGTTCGCTTTCTGTCATTCCGTCAACAGGTGTCCAGAAATAGGATTGTCCTTCAATCAGCGCTGTCCCGATCTGAATGCTGTCGCCGTAGCATATTTCAACATCCGGTCCGGCATCTGCGATGGCTGGAGGCAACATGGTAACACTGATGGTGTCCATAGCTGTGCATCCGGTGGCACCATCGGTAACAAGTAGTTTGTGATTTGTGCATCAGGGCTTGCAACCGGCTGGGCAATGTTTGCCTGATCAAGGGTTGTAGTAGGATACCATTGATAGTTGTATCCGCTGATTTCGGGAGTTCCGATTTGTACGCTGGCATCGGCACATATTGTTGTGTCCAGTCCTGCGTTTACTTCGGGATACTCATGAATATCAATATTGTCTGTGTAGCTATTTGAGCACTTACCATCTGTAATGTTTAAGGTGATGGATTTGGTTCCGCCAATGGAATACATAACACCAGTAGGATTCTCTGCTGTTGAATTGTCAGGATTGGCATTTTCACCAAAATCCCAGCTATAATTCCACTCACTGCCGCTGCTGCCGGTGTTCTGGAAGTTAACACCTTCGTCGCCACATACCGGAGCGTTGCTGGTAAAGCTGACATCCGGTGTCTGATTGATGGTGATGGTGTGCATGAAGGTGTCTGTGCAACCTGTGGTTGTGTTGGTTGTCACAAGCTGTATTTCTTTAGTTCCTTCAAGGTCATAAACAATTCCTGCGGGATCTTCATCGGTAGAAGCAGTCGGCGTGGCATTTTCACCAAATGTCCATTCATATGAAACATTGACAGAATCACCGGTGTTTGTGAAATTAACAGGCAGTCCGGTACACTGTGGTGCTGTGCTTGTGAAATCTGCCACAGGTGTCTCCAGTACTTGAAGGTTGTCTGTTGCTGTGTTGGAGCAATTGGCGTTGCTAATGGTGAAACTGATTTCTTTGGTTCCGCTGCTCATGTAGTGTACACCGATTGGGTTTTCTGCATTGGCTGTTGCCGGTACGGCACCTGCACCAAAATCCCATGCATAATTCCAGTCTTCACCAGTGCTTCCTGTATTGTTAAAATCAAAGCTTTCACTTAGGCAAAGGTTGTCACTGTGCGTGAAACTGACTGTAGGTGTCTGGTGAATTGTGATGCTTTTTACCATTGCATCAGTGCAGCCGGTCGTATTGTTTGTGGCAACCAGCTCAATCTCTTTTGTTCTGACAGTGCTGTAAACTATGCCTGCAGGGTTTTCTGATGTGCCGGTTGCGGGTGTGGCATCAGCGCCAAAATCCCATGCCCATGACACATCGGTGTCGCTGCCTGTGTTGGTAAAATCAACTGTCAGGCCGGTGCATTGGGGTGCTGTGCTTGTGAAATCCGCTACTGGCGTTTCAAAAACCTCTACGGTCTGGCTGGCAGCGTTGGAGCAATTGGCATCGCTGATGGTCAGTTGTACTGTTTTGATTCCGCTGCTGCTGTAATGTATGCCTTCAGGATTTTCAGCGCTTGCGCCTTCGGGAATGGCACCTTCGCCAAAATCCCATGT
>Ga0307990_1003245_pt1 | contig 12520 bp, 9 predicted proteins | sample EllFjometagen129_FD_203168 | JGI IMG/M metagenome (GOLD analysis project Ga0307990, IMG submission 203168) | Marine microbial communities from Ellis Fjord, Antarctic Ocean - #129 | ecosystem: Environmental > Aquatic > Marine > Unclassified | place: Southern Ocean | collected 2014-10-08
ACCAATAGTAATCAATCAATTTATTGAGGGATACACATCTAGTAATTCTGAATTAGATGTATTTACAATTACTCCAACTGAAGATACTTTAATAACTATAAAATTGTTTAATAGTAACGATCAAAATTTCATTATTAAGCTCCTTGATGGAACAATCCTATTTAATTATTCCATAAATCAAGGCAATAGTGAATATTACGAATTAGAACTTACTGCAGACACAGCTTACATAATAGAAACAACTGGAATAGAAGGTTATTATCAATTTGTAGTCTATTCTAACTAATATTTAGATACGAAAACCACCACTTTAATTTAAGTGGTGGTTTTTTTATTGTCTAATAAATAAGGTTCGCTTCAATAGTCGATCTTTACATCAGTGATATAACTAGCCATGTCATTTTTCATTCAAGGCAATCATTATAATAACCACGGTCTATCTGTATTTGCACAGTTATAATTTTCATCACTTCATAATAACTAGTATCATCACCTAAAAGTAAACTGAGATTGTCTCTTAATGTGGAATACTCATCACTGTTATAATCAAAGAGAATTGTTTCGCTTCCTTTTACAAAACTAATTGTCAGATTCTCTAAATCGATTTCACCGCTATATTCAGGATTAGTATACCCAATTAACGTATCGGAGATTGTAGTAAATGTAAATATATTTGTATCAATCTGTTTTATTGTATATTCAATAGGAGCTATATAGGTTGCATCAGGTAATGAGATACTTATTTCATTGTGATTCTCAAATATGTATTCTTCATATAATACTTCTCCTTCGTCTTTTACAACCATTAATTTAATATAGTCGACGAAATTATCAGGATTGACTCTTACATATGCGTTTGCCCCTAGTATTGTAGAATTCGAATGGAATATATAGAAATCTTCATCTGTTGTGTATTTTGTAGTATCAAATTGTAACATTTTTAATATACTAAGTACCAAACCATTTGGCTTAAGAGTGAGAAAATACTCATTATATGTGACTGGTATTTTACTATATGAATCTCCATCTTTCTCATATCGAACCATACACATTGATGGCGTAGTGCTAGTTACTAAATATATTTCTTCTTCTAAACTATAGTAAATACCTTTATCCATTTGTTGATTCATACTAATAATCGGATCAACGTTTCGAACTCTTGTCATCTCAACAGATGTTAAAGAAGCATCATTCAAGAAAGCAGTTTCCATACTCGTTTCTTCAATATTATACACAACCTCTAATTCTTCATCAGTTCCACTACATGATGCCAACATTATTGTTAAAAATACCACTACTAGAATACTTGATATTACCTTTCTCATTTTCAGTACTCCCCCCTTAAAAAGTCCAAACAAGGACTATTCATTTTTACCCCTTGGTTTCTTATTTTTAGTATACCATATTTTTTTATATATTACAGATTATGTATTGTCCAAAACAAAAAAGCCCAAAAGGGCTTTGTTATTGTATTTATAACATGTTTTATAACTATTTAGGTTACTACTCAGAGTAACATTTTTAATTGTAACTTATTATTATAATTGCAACTATATGGATTTGAATAATTTGTATATATCGTAAATGTCTCTCTTTACTGCATCGTAAACAATATTCAAATCAACATTCCCATATTCATGGACGATGCGATTTCTCAAACCATTGATATCTCTCCAGGGTATTTCTATATGAGTATTCTTAAAAAGTGTTGTTAGTTTTAAAATATGTTCAGAAATTTGAATAAACCGAAACATAATGGAATCTAAAAGAACTTCATCCTTTTCAAATTCTTTCCTGCCGATATCTTTAGTATGCTTTATTAAAAATTCAATTTCGATTAAAACCTTATCTACATAGTATCGATCATTTTTTAAGTTATCCATAAACTTTTACTCCGTCCTTTAGTATTTCATTAAGTAAGGATGGATTCTCTTCAAGCGAAGGCAACGTAATAACTTCGACTTTCTTTTTTAACTCTATTCTTAATTCTTCCACAAGGCCATAAAACTTCATTCCTGTAACCGATGTTGACATAAGTAAATCTATATCGCTAGTTTCAATTGCAGAACCTTTTGCGTAAGATCCAAAGAGAAAGCAATATTCAACATCATATTCGGACAAAACAGATGTTACTATATCTTTAATCTTATTAATTGAAAGTAGCCCATGTTCCTCATCTATCAATCCATATTTCTCTAATTTTTCTGTAATATATAAATACTTAATATTGCCCTTTTTGGATTTATCATTTTCATAATTTACATATGTTCTTAATGGTATATTCATCAGTTTAGAAGCTTCTTTTTGTGTTAGATCTAGAGATTTTCTTAGTTCTTTAATAGACACAGTATCACCACCTAATGCTAGTATACAATAAATTGCATACATTTTCAATATAAATATGCAATAGTTGCATATTATTAAATTATATGTACGCAATTATTGCATATACTTCTTTCTTAATACAACATAATCTAATTTGGAATGATTCAATACCAAAAACTATGTAATTCTTAAAATATGTGATATTTCTGTGACATTCATTTAATACAATGGATTCATAACGTGCAACCTCGTACTAAATGCACAGATATTAATATTACATAAAAGGAGCGATACATATGAAAAAAACAATAACAATAATAATGATGGTGTTTACAATATTCTTGTTTACAGCATGTGAAAAAGAAATAGACTTAACAGAGACTTTAATAGAAGTTGTTGATGTCACTGATACATCTGAGGAATACTCAGAAGAAGAAATTATAGTTGAATTAGATTCGATTATTGAACAAATCAGAGAAGGTGAATTCGTAATTAATGAAACATATTCTGATTTTGTATATGATACATTCTATTTATTTGAAAATGATAGTGATTCATTTACAATAACAAAAGGTGGAGTTTATGTATTAGAAGGAACGTACACTTCTACCATTACAATTGATGTAGATGATGAAGATGTTGATTTAATATTGCTTAACGCTACAATCTCAGTATCAAGCGGACCAGCTATCCTAGTTCTTAGTGGTGATGAGATTACTATCTCATCTCCAATTACTTCAGTAAATGTAATTGAAGATTCTGATAACCATCCATTAGACGAAGAGGGTAAGGACTATAATGCAGCTATTTATAGTAAATCAGATTTAGTATTTAATGGTAGTGGAACACTAACAGTAAATGGTAATTATAATAACGCAATTAATTCAAGAGATGATATCAAAATAGTAGATTTAACATTAAACATTAATAGTATTGATGATGGAATCATTGGTAAAGATTACATAGCGATAGATGCTGCAACAATAACAGTTGATACTATTGGTGATTGTTTATCATCAACAAATGATGAAGATACCAATAAAGGATTTATCTATATTGAATCAGGCACATTTGATTTAACAACAGATTCTGATGCATTAGATGCAGCAAATAGTATAATCATTTATGATGGTACATTCACAATTGATGCGGGTGATAAAGGAATCCAAGCAACTGGATCAATTCAAATTGGTAATGGAACATTCACTATTAACGCACATGATGACGCAATCAATAGTGATTCAGAAGTATTAATATATGATGGAGACATTACAATTACAACAGGTGATGATGCAATACATGGTTTTGACCTTGTACAAATTGAAGGTGGAACTATCAACATTCTTGAATCATATGAAGGTATTGAAGCTTTGGTCATTGAAATTAATGGTGGAACTATTAATATCGTAAGTAGTGATGACGCTTTAAATGCTACTACTGGTGGTGGGCAAGAACATGGACCACAGTATATTAGTTTAGGCGGGACTATCACAATCAATGGTGGAATTATTCAAATAAGTTCTACGGGTGATGGTGTTGATGTTAATGGAGACGCAACAATGACGGATGGTTATCTAGTTGTATATGGGCCAACAACTGACAGAGAATCAACAATCGACTTTGATGGTACATTTATCGTCTCAGGAGGATTAGTTATCGCAATAGGAAGTGACGGCATGTTACAATCTCTTTCAGAATCAAGTGAACAAAACTCTCTAGTCTATGCAGATGGTGAAAGCTTTAACTCAGGTACAACAATTGCATTATTAGATGCGGATGGGAATACAATTATTTCCATTGATGCAATAAAAACATTTGAAGCAGTTGTTATTTCTTCAGAAGATATGATACTTGGAAACACATATACCTTAGAAGTAGGTAATGATTCATTCGAGTTCACAATAAATTCAAGTGTAACATCAATTGGATCAGGTGGAAATGTAGAGGGTGGTGGATTGCCACCAAGACCGTAAAAACACTAGAATGATGATAGATAGCAAGATATTATGATTCAAATAAAAAAGCCCAAAGGGCTTTTTTTATAATATATATATCATTTGCTTATGAGGCGTTATCAACTACAAAAAATCTTCTCTTTGATACATAATCCTTACAACTTCTGCTTGTTCTAATTCTTCATTTATATTGTAAATGATTAAATAATTATCTAAAGAACATTTTCTTAACCCATTAATTTCAAGTTTTGCATCATCAATAACTGGATAAGCATAAGGAAAACTTACAATAGAATTTAGTTTCTTTTCAAATAATTCTATTAATCTTATTGGTCCTTCTGGATACTTAAGTTTATAAGTAATATAGTGTACAATTTGCTCAAAATCAATAACAGCGTCTTCGTAAACAATATACTTATTTACCATATTTCGCTTTCATTTCCTGAATAAACATTGGACCTTCCACAAATTTACCTGTTTTCTTATAATCTCTAATAGATTCATTAATTAGTTCTATGGTTTGATTACGTGCAAACTCTCTTTCATAGACATCCATGCTCATTAAAACCATAGATCCATATCCATTTTTTGTAACGAATACAGGCTCATTACTCTCTTCTACAAGTTTAGAAATAGTTGCAGTGTTTTTCAACTCTTTAATAGGTACAATACGTGGCATAATATCACTCCTTTTTATATACCATAATTATACCATTAAAATACCATACAAACAATTATTTAATGAAATTCAGTTTTTCTTGATTATCTTCAGCTTAGAGTTATTGAGATCCATACTTAGAGTTTAATTAAGCGCTTGTTAATAAATTTGATAATGATTAACCTAGCATTTACAAGGTAGATCAAACCAAATTCAAAAATGAATTTAACCAGTAAAAAAGAGCTCTTCCCCATTTATTTATGGAGAACAAGCTCTTATGACTCTTTTTATTAATGTCTTTTTTTAAGAAACCAATTCCGTTTTACGACTTGTTTTTAATCATTTAAAACTAGATGTAGAAATTCGATTTTTACCATTTGCTTTACTTAAATAAAGTTGATTGTCTGCAGTATATATTAATTTTTGTTTATTTCCATTCTTAGTAGGAATAGTACTCGCTATTCCTATAGACACAGTCACTTCTTTATCAATATTAAGTGTTGTATTAATGGTACGTAAACATTTTCTAAAAGCATCTCCAAAAGCAATAGCGTCATCTTGTGTACAACCTGGCAAGATAGCAACGAATTCATCTCCACCATAACGAGCAACAAAATCATGCTCAGTACATTTTTGTTTAGATAGCATTTCTGCGACAGATTTAACAACCTCATCCCCAACTAAGTGACTGTATTGATCATTAAATTCTTTAAAATCATCAATATCGATCATTAGTACTGAAAGTAAGCTTTGATGATTCAAAGATTCTATCCATAGCTTGTTATATGTTTCATCAAACAAACGTCTATTAGGTATACCAGTTAATCCATCCTGCTCTGACTTTGACTTCAATAATTTATTTAACTTTGCAAGTTGTTTAGTTTTTGTTGCATTTTTAATGGCAATCGCTAAATAAGCTGCCAATGTTTGCAATAAATCTTTGTGTGATTCAGTATATGCATTTTTTTCTTTTGCTTGAATACTAAACACACCAATAACTTCTCCTTCAACTATTAAAGGAGAATACATCGCTGAATTCATTAACTCTCCTCTTGTAGCCGAAAGACCTTTAATATATTTTTTATATTCCTTTTCTATATCATTAATTTTCACTGTTTGCTTGTTTAAAAAGCTCCAAACCATCCAGCTTTTTTTGTTTTCTAATGATAGTGTAAAGCTGTCAAGCATCTCTCCGTTTTCATTGTTGAAATCAAAACGAAGTACATTTTCTTTTTCATCAAAAAGTCCAACATAAAAGCCTTCGGCACTCATTAGTAAATTGACATTATCATAAAGTTGTTCAAAGATGTCATCTAGTTTAAGCATAGAGGTTATAGATTGTCCAATATTACTAAGTACATGCATACTTTCATAACTTTTTCTTAATTCACTTGTTAATTGTCGATACACCTTTGTTTCCTCTAAAGATACTGATAATCTAGATTGATAATCGATACTTTTGATACGTTCTTTTCTTCTTTTTTCTTCTACATCTTTATTCGCATTATTGTATGCTTTAAAATATTTTAATGTTTCACTTCCCATATGATGTTTTTCATAAAAGAGTGCCATTTGTTCATAAATACGAGGCATCATTTCATCCATGCCAACTTCTCTAGCTCTATCAAGTGCTTTTTGATAGAATTGTTGTGCATCTTCAAATTGATCCATTAAATCATATGAATTACCTAGTTCTATTTCAATGCGGAATAAGATAAATAAATCTTTACATTCAAGTGCTTTTTTGGCACCCAATAATAAGTATTTGATACTTTGACTGTATTCTTCTTTCTTTTGATATATGGAACCAATAGAGTGATAAGCATGTGCCAATAACAATGTTCTCCCATCACTTTTTCCATATTCAATTGCGTTAGTAACAAATTTAATAGATTCATCTATATTACCTAAGCTCAAATGTACATTAGCCATATTTATACTTGCAATGCCTTGTCCATATTTAAAATTAATTTCAAGCGTTTTATCCAAAGCTTTTTGATAATAATCAAGCGCAACACTATAATTATTTATATCCTCGTGTAGTGTACCTAAATTATTTAAGACTTTTGCAACCAAATCTCCAAATCCATTATCTTGAGCTATATTTAATGCATTATTGTAATATGTTACTGCTTGATCCAATATTCCTATTGTAATATATACATTTCCAAGACCAAGTAAAGCCTCTACCTTCGAATATGTTTCCTGAATTTCGTCACTCAATTTTAATGCTTCACCAAGGTGATCAATTGCTTCATCAAAATTTCCATTAATCCAGTGACAACGACCAATACCTACATGGCTTCTAGCAACATAGCGTGGTAAATTATGTTCTTTCGCTAATTCGAGTGCTTCTAAACATAACATTAATGCTTCTTCTGTATTTCTTTGTTCAGCATCTTTGGCCTTGTTAATCAGCACTTCAACATATTCTGTGATTGATTGAGTTTGATTATTCATTTTATTCATTAAAAACACCTCCATTATTACTATTTATATACAAATATTTACTGGTGTATTAAAAAAGCAGAGCAAATACCTCTACTGTGAAAAATATCCCTATATTTGCAAATATAGCAAGCATCTCTTTTCAAGAATAAGCCCTATATCTTTGCGTCCTAAGTTTTCACATTAGTTTGCTATGTCAAAATTATAACATAGCCTTATTCCAAATACGAACTAAAACAATTTATAAATAGTATAAAATGGCTTTAGAAAGCAACAAAAGAATATAAAAATCTTAGTTTATGAACTAAGATTTTTATTCCTTATTCTTAAAAGATATTGAAGATTGTATTGAGATAATAAATGACAATCACAAAAATTATCGTGAGTAAAGGTACCAGAATGAGAAATTTCTTTTTGTGTGTTTTATGATGAAATAACTTCATACCAATAAATGAGCCGATTCCACCACCTGTAAGTGAAAACAATAACAAAACATTTTCTCTTATTCTCCATTTATTCTTGATTGCTTTTCTTTTATCTGCACCAAACATGATAAATGCCACAAAATTAATTAAGATTAAGTATATGATGAATATTTTCATATTGGTCTCCTTGTTTTTGAAAACTTATATTTCTATTCTGTAATCCTATTATTTAATTAGATCTCTAATATTTTTCATTTCCTTTGTTTGATTAGTATACCAATTCGAAGCAAAAACACGGTAAAGTTTCCAATTTCTTGCTTTTAGATATTTTTCTTGGTGGATTAAGTCTCTTCTTGAATTCGTGGTTTTAACCTCATCTACATCACAAATGATTCCTAGTTTATAAGATAAGGTTTCACTATCGTATACAGCCAAGTTTATACTATATCTACCAATACCAATCGAAGTCCTTACTATATAGTTGTTTCGTTCTAATCGTTGTTTAATATCTTGAACTAAGTCCGATAAGTTTTCTTCGCTACTATTAGCACCTTCAGTATGTAATTGATTTAACACTTCTCTTGCTAAATCTGGTTTACTATTTGAGATATAATAACAATATCTCATATAATCTTTAAGTAATTTTGGTCCAGTACTTTTTAAATCTTCTACTTTTAATTCTTCTGGATATAATGAAGAAACAAAATAGATTTTTTGTTTGGCTCTACTAATTGCAACATTTAAACGATTCTGTCCACCATCATTATTCAACCAACCAAATCTTCTTCTTACAAAACCATCAGTGTCTCTTCCATATCCCATTGAGAAAATGATAATATCTCTTTCATCTCCCTGGACATTTTCGATATTTTTAACAAATAGGCTTTTATCTTCTCCATCTTCAGTTCTATAGAGTTCTCTTTCAAATTGTTTTTGATATGTTCCGCGTTTAAATAACTCTTCATCAATGTGATTTGAAATCAAATCTCTTTGGGTACTGTTAAATGTGATAACCCCAATTGTTTCATTATTTTTACGTTCTCTAAAAATCTTACGTAACAATTTTATGACTGCTTTTGCTTCTTTAATATTTCTTCGATTGTCAAATACTCCATCTTTAACATGGATATATTCTATTGGTGGAGTAATACTCTGTGTTTGATTCGGTGAAACGATCAATTTACCCTCATAAAATGCATAGTTTGAAAAGGCAATCAATTCCTCGTAAACAGAACGATAATGGTAGTTTAAGATTGTTTCATTGTATTTATAGCGAGCTAAATCAAGTAGACTTTTTGCATCCATTGAAATATCTTTTAAACCTTCTTCTTCAAATAGTTCATCCCCATCTTCTAAACGACCAATACCTAGGGAAGATGGTCTTAATTGTTTTGTATCTCCTGCGATAACAACTTTTTTAGCACGATAAATTGCTGGGATACCTTTTTCAACATACATTTGTGATGCTTCATCAAAGATTACTAAATCAAACATTCCATAAACCAAAGGAACAATTGCACTTACTACTTCTGGTGTCATCATCCAAACTCTAATATTATTCATTAGTTCAAGTTGATATTTACTAATAAATGCTTTTATGCTTAATTTACGAGTGCTATCAAGCATTCGTTTAATATCCATAATCCTTTTAGTATTAGAAAAATTAAGAGCATGTTTAAATAACTCCATCTCAAAGGATTCAATTGTTACTAGTTTCTTTTCTTCGATTAAATTGTTTAATTCATCAACTTTTTCTTGATACTTTTCTAAAATATATAGATATTTTTGATTTTTTGTTTTAAAGTCTTCTAGATACCCTGTAAAAAAGGCATCAAATAGGTAGTGACGCTGTTTTGCGATATCAGGGATATCTTTTAAGAGTGGATGGTGAAGAAGCATGTTAAGGAATTTAATATCGTTCTCAGTGAGTTGTGCATGTTTGGTTTTTAATTTATCGAGTTTTTTGATGTTTTCAAAAACATAGTTATGTAATTTCCCATCTGATAACAACATTTTAAAATATTTTCTGTTGAGTGATTTTTTCTTTGTTAAGAAAAGGATTCTTTTTTCATTGTTCTCTAAAAATAATCTTTTTATAGATCTCTTTTTCCAGAAACATGCTTTATGGTGTTTTTCCTTATACTCTAAAAAGTCGTTATGGAATTCTTCGAATTCTATACGATTACTTCTATTAATTTTTGTTTCAAGTTTTAATAATAACGGATATTCGTGACTTATTGTTTCAAATGCCAAATAATCATTTAAATTACTATATTTATCAAATGTTTTTTCTATTGAATCTAATTCCTTAAATATTAATTTAGTAAAAACACTTTTAAACATCTGATGTATCCTTTTTGGACTAAGCTTATTAATCACATCTTTATCTTTAACATATCTACTATATAGTCTATGAATCGGAACATCTTGAATTCTCTCGTTATAAAGCAAGTCAATTGATTTATCTAGAGTCTCTAAGATTTCATTTATATTTTCTTCCAATTCGTACACATCATTATTTATTGTTCGTTGTGGTGGCGTTGGATCTATAAACTCTTTTAGTTTGCGGTAAAAATCTTGTTTATTTTCTGAATCATCAATAAACAAAGTATATTTTGAAGCATTCTTTAATCTTGAATAGATTACATCTAACGCTACTTTCTTTTCACTTACAACAAGTACATTTTCGCCTTTTAAAACACTTGCTGCGATTAAACTTGTTATTGTCTGGCTTTTTCCTGTCCCTGGTGGGCCCCAAATTACTAATTTTTGTTCTTTATTTACCAAATCAATAACTTTTTCTTGTGCATAATTCATATCATTTATGTAAGAAAGTCTTTTTTCATCTACAGGCTTGTTTGCGATTCTGTAATTTAGATCTTTTTCAGCAGAGTATAGATTTGTTTCATCAATTAACCCGCTCAAAAGATCATTATATTTGCTTGAGTCTAAGATTGAATTCATATCTTTTTGAATCATTGATGAGTATAGTTTATACTTTCCAACTGTAATATATTCCAATACTTCAAAAATACCTTTTCTATGATGTTTTGTGAACTGATCTTTTTGTTCGTTTTTATATGGGATATATTTAAAATTAGGCTTTGTGTTCTTAATATTTACTCCGTTATTCCTGTAATATGGGATAACAATATTGCGCAAAGCATCTTGACTAAATGATGTAATAAATGGTGTATTTGAATCTATATCATTTTTTTCCATTTTTGAAGTAATTAGTAACAAATCGCGATTAAAAATGATATCTTTATTTTTGTCTTTTATAATGCTGTATTCTCGTTTGTTTCTAGTTAATTTGACAGGAAAATAAAGTAAAGGAGCTTTAATAGCGAAATTATCCTGTTTAAAAACACCCTCAATATAAGGATATGCAATGTATAAATCATATGATCCTGTTTCTTTTTCACTCATGTTTGTTTCTCTATATAAAGTAGTAATATGGCTCTCTAGTTTATCTCCATTCATTGAAGATTGAAATTGTAATTTCAGTTTTGAAATTCTTTTATTTGTCAAAAAATTGATCAATTCTAGATTGTCATCTAACAAAGATAAATCAAAACTATTTTTTTTAGTTATCTTCCCCATATATAAATTGGGATTTCGTCTAGAAATATTTGTTAGACGATCTTTATAATGATCCAGTACTTTGAATGCATTTTTAGATACTAATACTTCTTTCACAGATTCGTTTTGATGTTTAAGAATCACATGTAAAAAACGAGTTGCATATTCATCCATAAAGACTTTTCCGACCCCAGAAATAGCTAAAAAATCACTTATTTTAAGTGGAGTTTTCTTTGATATTTCTTCTAAAACTTTATCCGAACATACAGTTGGTATTTTACCAGTTCGAAGATTCTCTTCTTCTTTTATTTGTTCTCTTAATATATCAAGAGATTCTAATAACTTGTTTTTTCTAAGTGCCATGACCTCACCTCAATTAGATGTTATAAATAGTTTATCATTTTTGTCACAAAAATCATAATAGATATTTTATTACCTATTATTTTTATCCTTTTGTTTTTCAACAAAAGTGTTATTATTAATGTGGATATATATTTGTTAAATTATTAAGGAAGGTGTTCCATATGTCAGTTAATTTTATGAAAGATTTTGATTTTAGTAAATTGGATAATTACTCTTTTGGTGGCGCAGTTAAACCATCACCAGATCAATATGTAGGTGAGTTTCTTGTACACTTAGGTGAATACACTTTTAATTTTTATGAAAGGGACACCGTAGATTATTCAGAAACCGATTATAAATTTTTAACTAATAATACTTATCACAAAAAGAATATATTGGTTGTGTTAGAAAGTCCTCATCGATTTGAATACGACGAAGACAATAACCCTGTTGGTTTAGCTATGAGTAAAACTGGTGATAATCTTTTTAAATTATTTACTTTTGCACTAAGTAAGAGTTGTCTGAAAATTAGTGATGGCGAGTATAATATTATCTTAACTAATGCTGTTCAGTATCAGACAAGTTGTGGTTTAAATCCAATTGATCGTAAACTCAGAGATAAAAACTTTATTGATATTTACGATAATCATGGTGGTGAAGAAGACTTTAGAAAAAGAATCTTTCTCATAAAACCAAGAATAACAATTAACTTGTGTACTGGTGGTAGAAATCTTGAGGGGCTAAGAACAAAAGTTAGTAACTCACTAATAGAATTCGGATTAAAG
>Ga0307990_1003247_pt1 | contig 12514 bp, 8 predicted proteins | sample EllFjometagen129_FD_203168 | JGI IMG/M metagenome (GOLD analysis project Ga0307990, IMG submission 203168) | Marine microbial communities from Ellis Fjord, Antarctic Ocean - #129 | ecosystem: Environmental > Aquatic > Marine > Unclassified | place: Southern Ocean | collected 2014-10-08
GTCAACTGCAACAAAGCTGAGAAGTCGTTAATGTTATTGCCACTTAAATTTAGTTCAGTCAGATTCACCAGCTGGGATAAACTAGAGAGATTGGCTATCTCATTGTAACCTAGATCTAATTTAGTCAGGTCTGTCAACAGAGACAGACATGAAAGACTGGCTATCTGATTATGATCTAGATCCAATTCCGTTAGGTTTGTTAACTGAGAAAGGGCTGTAAGGTCATAGATAAAGTTATCGTATAGTTTGAGGATGGTAAGATTTTTGGCATATTCAATGCCTGTCAAATCAGTGATGCGTCTATCCTGAGCAGAAAGAGAAGTCAAGGAAAGCATATCTATGGGGGTGGGATCGAATATACCCAGTTCCTCTTCTATAACCGTTTTTAGTTGAGGATCTGAGAAATCAACAGGGGTTTCCGCTTCATCCAATACTTGGATATCATCAATACCCCAATATCGACCCCATCGTGCATTGTAGTAGCGCCATCGAAATTGCACTTTAGTGTGACCTGCTGCCAATGGGGACACATCCAACTGAACGACCCCTGAATAATCCTCGCCTCTGTATTGTCTGAGATTCTGCCATGAGCCACTATCGACACATATGTCAACGTCTCCGATTTCATTGCCCTGGTAGGATGAGTCGAAGGAGTGCCTGAAGTAGAGTATCACCTTATCGCAACCGGAGCAGTCAATGCTGGGAGAAACGAGTATTTCATTCATATCAACCCACCCAGCCCATAAGCTGTCGACAATCATGAAGGTATCAGCCCAGTTTTGATTCGATCGATTGCCCGGATTTTCCGAGGTCCAGGTGAAACCGTCTAAGTAACCATCAATAACGGTCCAGCCAGCAGGAAGGCCTTGATTGAAGTCGGCTTCATAGAGAACTTCTGCATGTACTTGGGATCCAGTGGACAGCCACAGAAAGACAAGTGTGATGGCTGTATGTAGGACCTGTGATTTCCAGAGGTTTCTTTGTGGTATGGCTCTTGCTTTATGCATGGAATCGCCTCCGTCCAGCGGCCTCATAAGTATTCCTCCTGAACCTTGCATACCAATCCCTGTAGATCTCTTGAAGAATAGTATAGCATATTTGCCTGTAATAAAGAATGCCTCACTCCTGTTGGTTCGACAACTTCTGCAATCGAATACGCGTCAATCTCTGGTGCCAAGTCTCATCCTCAGTATTCACTTGAGCCTGCAAACATTGATTGTATGCTGCAATAGCTTTCTGCTTGTTTTGGTGTTCTAAATGATGTTCTGCAAAGATAAACTGCCAAAACGATGGATCCTCAGACAAAAGCTCTGTAGGTAGTTCTTGTTTTTTTGCATCAAACGGCCTTGTATCCAGTAAGAAGCGCATGGCTAACTGATTGCGTGATCCTGGTATTTGATAGTGAGGGATGCGCTGTGCTTGGGAATTGCCATCGTGCCATCGCTCCAGGAAAAGACCAAAGACTGCCATACTCATTATATTGTAATCTTCTGCACTCTGCTGTTGATAGAGCTGCTGTCTACATTCCAATTCTCGATGGGCCGACCGCGCCTGACCATAAGAATAGATCCCTATAAAACCTGTGCTGAGAATGATGACGGTAAGTAACGCCATTATCGTAGCGGCTACGCGATGACGTAAAATGAATTTTCCTGCCAAACTCCAAACATTCAGGGATCGCGCTTTAATTGGGCATCCTTGAAGATAACTCTGGATATCATGGCTCAGATCTGCAACAGACTGATAACGTTTGTCCGCTTCTTTTTCTAACGACTTGAGTAAGACAGCCTCAAGATCCAGATTGATTTGTGTGTCAATGATCCTGGGTCTCTGCGGTTCCGTATTTTGAATATTATCCAGTACCTCAAAGAGTCGCCCGGAAACATCGTAGGGAAAGTGATCTGTAAGCAGTTGATACAGGATGACACCCAGAGTATATACATCTGTGCGCACGTCCACATTGTCAAGATCGCCAGCGGCCTGTTCCGGGGACATGTAGGCAGGCGTGCCCATGAGATCGCCATCAATGGACACAGTGCGATCCTGCTGCTCTTCAAGCAGATCTTTGGCAAGGCCAAAATCAAGGACATGGGGTTGTCCATCCGGCGTGATCAGGATGTTCGAGGGCTTGAGGTCACGATGAATGATGCCGCGTTGATGGGCGTATTGCACGGCCGTACAAATGGTATGTATGAGTTCCAGGATCTGTTTTTGCGTGAGTTGTTCCTTCTGAACGTACACATCCAGGTGTTGCCCCTCGTCCAGGAGTTCCATGGCATAGTAGTAGGACTTATGATGGACACCACTATCATACACGCGTGCGATATTGGGGTGTTCCAGACGTGCTGCCAATTCGACCTCTCGTTCAAATCTTGCCAGAGCCCGTTCCGAATGGAGTGCTACCGTATGGATCACCTTTAATGCCACGAGTCGGTGCGTACTGATTTGCACGGCCCGCCAGACCGAACCCATGCCTCCATCGGCCAATCGATGAAGGATTTCATAGTCTTCAACCTGGGGCTTCTCTTCTAAAACCGTGGGTGCTGGGTCCGATGTGGGCCGGCTGACAGTCACAAAATCTTGTTTTTCAGGTTCTTTACTCATCAGTACTATGCGTTTTAGGTTTGTTGTTTTGCTGGCAGATACCCACTGCATTCTGGAACAAATCCACCAGGTCGGGTGTTACCCATGGGCTATCAATCAGTTTCTGAAATGAATCTCTCAGGTTGGCATATGGGAAGGTGGTTATTTTCTTGTGGTGATGGACCAGTGCACTGGCAATGGCCGCATAATAAACCACTGCGGCTACGTCATGCTCTTCTGGTGACTGAGCGGACTCTACCAGCGTTTTGTTGAAATCCTTGATTTTGTTTAAAATGGAAATATCGGTGGCAGGATCGGCAAGCAGGGCAGCAAAGGACTGATCTGTGAAGAGTTTCATCTTTTGACAGCATTCAGCCAGTATTTCGGGCAAGAGTTCAGACACAACGTGATCCAGGGGGAGTGTCCCGGACAGGTAATCCCGGAGCATCTCTGCATTGCGATGATCAGGCGAAACAGCCTTTTCATTGCTTTGGGTGTCTGAGCCAATGTTAAAGAGGTTGGCGAGTTGCTGTTTATTGAGATGCACTGAACTGGGTAGTTTTTCGCTCATATCAGACAGTCCTGTTTATAAGTGTGATCATGCCATAAGCCTTGCTATATATGGTTTCAACAAAACATCGTTCATCCTGCGCCATCTTCATTAAAAAAACGCAATATTTCTTGCAACTCATACTCAGCGTCAGCATCAGAAGAGACGAGATCGCGTAGTCGTCGCCTTAGAATCGAACGAAAACGGCGTTTTACGGTCACGATCATGTTGGAAGCCTGTGATTCATCTTTAATCCCCAGGGTCACACACATCTTTTCTAGAGGAATCGGTTCTTTCCCCTCCATGATGGGTAACAGCACTCTTTGATGAAAGATCAGCCAGTAAGCCGAACGAGAGCTGCTACAATACTCTTGCTGGGCCTCTGCCAACACGTCATCGAGCAGGTCCGTGATCCATTGGTGGTAAAAGGCTTCCTCAGGTGTGGCCGCAGGGCTGTGAATGTTTAAGTCTACTAGCTTTGCAGGATCAAGATGTACGACGCCTGCTTCAGGACATCTTTTTTGTCGGTTTTTCCAGGCATCTGCATTTATCAGAAACCGTTTAAGAGTGACAATCAGGAGCCCACGGAATGAACCTATGCAACTGTCAGCCCTTTCCAGTATTTTACCATCCAGGACCACATCGCAGAAAAATTGTTGGGTGAGCTCCTTGGCATCATCATTCGAATAGCCTCGTTTTCTGATGAAGCAGTATACGGGTTTCCAATACGCTTGGGCGAGGTTGCCGATGATAAGCTTCCGGCGCGTCAAGTCATTTGTCTTGGCACTTAAGATGACTGACCAGCGGGTAGACGGGAACGCGGTGTTTGCTCCCCCGAGAGCTGTATTGTCCCACCTATTCATACAGCCACAAGTATACTATAAATTTGAGCTAAGACTATACTTAAAAACAGGATACGACCCAGAACATCGTTGTGGTACGGAAGATATGGGCTATTTCTGCTGTTCTTGGCATGGTATTCTTGCTTATCCCTATACGTCTTCCCACTTCAATTGACTTCATAGTCCACTGATCAGGTTGTCTTTAGAAAAGGTTTTCGATGCGTTTCAACACATCTCCGAGTCTTTTCCTCACGTGGGCTCTCCAGTGGGCTTATTTCTGCTCCATGGCCCGGAGCGTGTTGCGAATCTCCATGGAGTCGGGTGACAGGGTTTGCGCCTTGCGCAGAAGAAACAGAACACACAGAGATGATTCCCAGTGCCTGCGAATGAGGGGATTTGGACAGGAAGTTTGGAAGGCATCCGCAAGGTCGTGAAGGCCTTTAGAAATTGCCAGATTGCGTTCGCTTACGAGTCTACTACTTATGCATGAATTGTTCAGCTGGAAGTTTCTGTTCTTATGGGCTCTCGCAGATACAGACATTCGGAAACCTGACAACATAAAAGATAACTTTCTACCATGAAGATCCATGGCGAGGCCTGCGGCCTCAACCAGACTTCTGAACTACGGAATTCGCGGAAAACGCGGAAAAGAAAATCTGAGGCGAGAGCCCTTCAGCGTCATTTAACGTCTTTCGTAGTTTCAGAGAGAAGTTCGTAGTAGAGAAACCGTCTCTCTTGCGATGTATTTTTTTGATCTAACTAAGATCCGTTCATAAGCTGTTTTTGATGTAAATGTTACGGTGAACTCCGAAAACAAAACGAGCACAAAAAGCAACAAGATGCTTTGTTGTAACATGAAGGGCAGGAGCCAATTCGTAGTAGATTCCATCACGATCACACGCCACCACCCTGCTACGCTTCGCGTGCCACTGCGTGGGAGTCCTGCGTCAGTATCCACTTCGGCAAACAAGTTTCCCACGTAGACTCAGACTCGGCCTCACATGACGGCTTGGAAACGCAATTGAATATACCCCGTCGATTTGGGCGTTAATAGGATGGAAGTTTCTGTTCTCACTTGCTGTCGCACTTTCGCATAAACCAACCGAACTTCTAAATGGCCTTGCCTTTTCACACTTCCCACTTCAAACCTCACACCTCACACTTCAGCGCAGCGCCCAGCTCTGCCCATAGAACTGGCTGTCATTACGGTTGTACTGCAAATTCCCCTTGACACCATCTCCGGACAAGGGGATAATCACTATAGATCTACAGGAGATTGCAAAATGGCCCATTGAGGAGCCAGAAAAATGGAGAACTAGTACGCTGTTCATCAGTAGTGCCTCTTAAAGTAGTTAAGTATTCGCTTTGTAGTAAGTGACGCGAAAGGGATTGTTCCCCCAACGCTTTTAGGAAGTATATTGCGGCTTTGTAGGGCTGCATGCTTTGAAATGTCACGAGATTAGGGAAAGATCAAGTATGAGATTCTTGAAATCGTCATCACATGGTTTAGGGGGTGGATTGCGGAGATTTCATGAAAAACCAGGTGACAAAATCTGTCTAGACCTCGCCGCTCTCCCCTCTGCTATTGTATATGGCGCATGACGATAGGGAAAAGTTGTTTGTGAAAACTGTTGAATTTGTAGGATTGCCTCGCAAAAACGAAGAGACTACCATATATACAGTAGCATTCTCGTCACGAAAGGAGATAACACAGTGGCTGTACAAAAGGCATCCGCGTTACCAAGAAAACGCTTCTTCATTGAGATGTTTACAAGGGATATTTCTCTTGTTGACTGTATTCTTGACTTGGTGGACAATGCCATAGATGGGCTAATACGACTGCAGGATATCGACCTGCTCGATGGCTTACTTGTGGAACAGGATGCATTAACCCATGCAGAAATCGCTCGTTTGCCAAATATCTCAATCAAAATTTCCCGCAGGCAAGTTGTTGTTTCAGATAACTGTGGTGGCATCTCTTTCGCAAACGCAAAAAACGATGTTTTTAATTTTGGCCATTCCTCAAGTAATGAAACCTCAACACAAAAAGGACAACTGGGGGTTTACGGCATAGGTCTTAAACGTGCCATTTTTAAACTAGGAAACTCTTTTGAAATGTCATCCAATACCAGTAAGGATGGCTTCATTGTGGAGATTCCGAGCTTAGACAATTGGGCTCTTCATGATAGCAGACTAGAAGACTGGACATTTCCAATTCAAAAAATCATTGGAGCAGTTTCTTCAGAGAAAGCTGGGTCAACAATAAAGGTGACTAAGCTTCGGGAAGAAGTGGTTACCGCGATCTCTAGTTCCGTTTTCATTAACCGCTTAGTTGAAGACATTGGACAAGTCTATGCGCTATTCTTGAATCGATTTGTTACTATAAAGATCAATGGTAAAATGGTATCGCCCATTCCTATTCCCATCGGACAATCTGAGGCCGTCTCTCCTGCCCATAAAATCCTTCAAGAAGGCAGTGTTACTATCAAGCTAATTGCAGGTCTCGCTGCAAAAAATTCCAAAGAGCAGTGGAAAGCAGCCAGGGCTGGCTGGTATGTAGCCTGCAACGGAAGACTAGTGGTTGTAGCTGACAAGTCAGAGATTACAGGGTGGGGATCAGTCTCCCTACCGAACTTTCATACAAAGTATCGAGGATTTGTTGGGTTAGCCATCTTTCAATCCGCCAATCCACTTGACCTGCCATGGAAAACCAGTAAACGAGGGCTCAATGAGGAAAACACTGCCTATCAAAGGGTGCGCAGCCAAATGCGAATTCTCACCCGCTCTATCCTTAGTTTTCTGGACAGGATGTATCCATCAGATTTGGCGGAAGAGCCGAGAGAACGGGCTATTGCTGATGGGGTAACCTCAACTGATGTCCGCAGGGTTATGAATACACCTCAAACCTCTTTCACAGTGGAGAATTCAACTAGAAGAAAATCTGCGTCAACCAACAAAATCCAATTCGCAGCAAAGAAAACTGACATACAGAAAATTCGAAAGCATCTATGTGACCCAGAGATGAGTGCGGTCAAAATAGGCCAACACGTTTTCCAGTACTTCCTAAAGAAAGAGGGCTTGGAATGAGCAATTTCTCTCACAGTTTCAACCAAGTACACTACGGGTTGCGCCCCAACAAGCAGGTTGAAAGACGAATGCTGGTTGATGGGCTACAGCTCTTGGCCGAAGCTGGTTTTGGAATCAGAGATTATCCTTATGTAGGCATGGGATCCGTTCATTTTGTTGATTTTTCTTTGTTCCACAAATTCCTGGGTATCGAAAACATGGTAAGCATAGAAGCATGTGAGGACATTGAGAAGCGCGTTCGTTTCAATGTGCCTTTCAACAAGGTTGTCGAAGTGAAGACAGGAACAACTATTGGGGAGCACATCACCTCTTTGCCGGATACGGATCCTCATCTGGTGTGGCTTGACTACGACAATGTTCTCTCTGAATCGATGCTCCAGGATATTGCGCTTTCGGCCAGCGCATTGGCGCGTGGCTCTATCCTGCTCGTAACAGTAGACACTGAAGCTCCAAGCAACATTGGTGAAAGGAAGAGCGACACCAAAGACAACTTGGACATTTCTCAACAGTACTTTTCTGCTCTGAATCATGTCTATTTCAATAATCTACCTCTTGAAGAATATGCGAACGCAAACCTTCCCAAGGTAAACATCTGTGGTATTACTAAGGCAATCGAAGATGGAATACATGGTCGTGCAGAGGAGTTTTTGCCTCTGTTCAATTTCCTTTACGCTGATGGACACCGGATGCTTACGATTGGCGGAATGATAGGAAACAAAAAAGACAAAACTCGTATCAAGCAGAGCCGGTTTGCAAAAGCTGATTATACAAGGTTGTCGTTGACTTCTGTTCCTTATGAAATTAGAGTTCCAATACTAACTCGGAAAGAACATATATTTCTCGAATGTGAAATGCCCAGTCCTGACGGTTGGATACCACTAGATTTTGAAATCTCCAAGAATGATATTGAAGCATACCGACGAGTATATCGTTTCTGTCCTAGTTACGCGGAGCTTTTGTGCTAGGTGGTCCTTGAGGGTCAGACCGGGGGCAAGGAGCCGGTGACGAGACGCCAAGGTTCTCGAAGGTAGGAAAGCAAGAAGGTAAGAAGGGACGGCGGCCAGTGTGAAGTGTGAAATGAAATGGGTAGCTCGCTACCTAATACACTGTTAGGCTGTAAAGGGAGATATTTTCATGACGAAAAGGATAGATCATTTCCTTTTGGAAGACATTCACTGGAGTCATTCTCAATCCGATGAGATTAGAAGCGACAGAATGCCGACACCGCCTAAAAAGACATGCATAAAAAAAGTAGTCGTAACCTGTCTGTCATGTAAGCACACTTGGTCTTCTGGACCTCACGGTAAAGGGCGTTTCATCAAAAATTTTGGAAGCATCACATTGACCTGCCCTTCATGCAGCGTGGAGGAAACAATCAGAGTTGGAGACCTTTAGAGTCAGCCCGTCGGCCAGGGGCCGGCAACGAGATATGAGGTCGCCTATCACTTTTTCAAAGAACAGAGATCAGGCGAAGACTTGCGATTTTTCTTAGGAGCTCTCACTGACTCAACGGTCCACAAACCTTTCTGCTCCCGTTTCGATTGAACTTTATCTGTGAAAAGGCAGTTAAGGTTTGACCGAATGCGCTCCAGATGTTCTCTATCATCGACCAAATTGTCAAACCTTTTAACCATGTCGCCAAGTGGCCCAATTTCACAGCCTATCCAGCGTCGTCCTATTATTTCGGCGACTGCATATGTTGTTCCCGAGCCCCCAAAAGGATCGAATACCAGGTCTTTTTCGTCAGATGCCAGCTCAATGACACGGTCAAGCAATTTTACGGACAGTTCATTCGATGATTTCCTCCGCTTATATTTTGCATGTCGTACTGGAGGTATGTCCGTCCAAACATCTGGAATGTTGACACCTTTGGGATTCATCTTGTTCTTATAACCGCCATAGTCCTTTAAATCACCACAACAGTGAGGGCATACGGACATCGGTAGCCTGTCAGGATGAAATACAGTTGGTTTTGGACCTTTACAGTAGTACAAGAGGGAGTAATGGGATGGGTACAATCTGCTGGGTATTGGCAAAGAGTATTTTATATCAACAGAAATCCAATGCCTGAATGTGAGACGATGATTCAAAAAACCGGCTAAATGAGTGTTCCATTTAGGCAAGTTCCACACAAATAGACTTCCACCTGGTTTTAATAATCTGACACATTCAGAGAGCCATTGCTCACACCAGTTGAGATATTCATGGGTCTTAAGATCATCATTCATTCCCGAGGGATATAGCTTGTCTAAATTAAAAGGAGGATCTGCAAAAACTAGGTCAACAGAATTTGACTTCATATGTCCCATTAATTTCAGGCAATCACAGCGATAGAGTTCACCTAGTTCAGTGGAAAACTTGGGAGTGGGAGCTGCATACTTTTTGCTTTTTTTCGATGGCTTTCCATTTCTGATGGATGCCATTTCTTGAGCATTATTTCTCAGAAAGTCAGAGACCTCAGAATCAGACACCCCGAGAAGAAGTTTATATTCAAAAGCTGACATTCCCGTTGACTGGCTAATAGCAGAGAGTTGATCCTCTGAAGGCAACAATCGCTTAGATATACAATGGCTGAGTTCCATGTACTCAAGCCCTGTAGCCTTCGCCACATGCCTTAGTTTTGAAGAGTTCACCTTGGCATGAATAATCATGTCCCGTAACACATTGTAGTTGTCCATAAATTGCACCTCGCCGAGAAAGATAACACAGATCTTTATGATATGCAACTCCTTTTGCAGACTGCAGAGGCACGCGAATGCATGCTTAGACGCCGCCCTTCGCATAAGGCAAACACGACGAATCCGCATCGGCCTTCATGATCTCCATGTTAAAGCCTTTTTGTCTTTGAAGTTCAGTTTTCCGTTTTTTATCTGTGTGTATCTGGGCTATGATCTGTGGCTCAAAATAGTTTTTCGTTTTTCGTTATTTGTTGTTTGTTGTTAGTTTCAATCCGCGAAATCTGTGGAATCTGTGGCAAAAAAAATACTATCAGCCTTCAGCGGTCAGCACTCAGCTGTTTGAAACACCCCCCAGGGGCTTCGCATTTGGCTCAGCTTCGCGTGCTAAATTTAATAGACCCCTCAATAACTTCGAGGTGACTGAACGAACCAGAAACAATGGAAGATTGCCGCACTCCGTTCGCAATGACAACCATTTTATGGGCAGAGCCGGGCGCTACGCTGAAGTGTGAGGTGTGAAGTGTGAGGTGTGAAAAGGCAAGGCCATTTCGAAGTTCGGTTGGTTCATTCGAAGTCGTGACAACATGTAGGAACAGGAAACTTCCATCCGATTTACGCCCAAACTGAAAGGGCATATTCGATTACGATTCCAAGCCGTCATCCAAGTTCAAGGAGGGCTCTGTGTGGTAAACGTGTTTACCTTAACAGAGACTGACGCAGAACGCTCTGCTTCAGCAGAGGCACGCGAAGCGTGTATTGACGGCGCCCTGCGCAGAAGCCAGACGCCACGCATCCGCATCGGCCCTTCCAGTTCTTCCTGTAGAAAATCCTGCTTGAGTTTTATTTTCTTGGCGGCTTTGCGTCTTGAGCGAACCATGTGAGCGGGCGCGCGTTAATGCGTTTATCGCTGAGTTTTCAGTTCGTTTCTAATCCGCGAAATCCGTGTCTAAACAAAAAGTTGTCAGCCTTCAGCTCTCAGCACCCAGCTGTTTGGAACACCCCTCAGGGGCTTCGCCTTTGGCTCAGCTTCGCGTGCTAAGTTTAATAGACCCCTCAATAACTTCGAGGTGACTGAACGAACCAAAAACAATGGAAGATTGCCGCACTCCGTTCGCAATGACAACCGTTTTATGGGCAGAGCCAGGACGCTACGCTGAAGTGTGAAGTGTGAAGTGTGAAGGAAAAGGCAATGCCGTTTGGAAGTTCGGTTGGTTTATTCGAAGTCGCGGCAGCGTATAGGAACAAAAAACTTCCATCCGATTTACGCCCAAACTGGAAGGGCATATTCGATTACGATTCCAAACCGTCATCCAAGTTCAAGGAGGGCTCTGTGTGGTAAACGTGTTTACCTTAACAGAGACTGACGCAGAACGCTCTGCTTCAGCAGAGGCACGCGAAGCGTGTTTTGACGGCGCCCCACGCATAAGCCAGACGCCACGCATCCGCATCGGCCCTTCCAGTTCTTCCTGTAGAAAATCCTGCTTGTAGAACCTTGAGAGTCGGCCCCTTGAGGGCCAGCCCTTGAATTAAGCCTTAAGCTTGAAGGCAAACCGTCCCTTCCGGTAAGCGAGACGCCGAGGATAAGACGGTAGGAAGGTAAGATGGAAACAAGGGCTGCGACAGGAAGGATGAAAGCTCCCCCTCGCTCTCCCACCGCATTGATAAAGGCGCCCAAGAACTGCGATAGTTGATAGCTAAATTGCCTTTTTTCTCAAAAAGGTGTAATTTTGAATCGCAAGGAAGGAACGTGATGAGGTCTACGCGTACGAATAAAACCTCTGCGTGCGGAGGGAGAGGGAGAGGGAGAGGAAAGCGAGATATTGCAGCACAGAGGTGTAGTCAATGTACATATAACATCGAGACAATGCAAGAAAATTATTTCAATGCCATGGTGATTTCGGGAGCCTGGAAGTGTCAGGCTTTTTCTTGAGGTATTGGCCACAACTAACTCCGCAGAAAAATGAGGCGAATACCCTTTTCTGGGGTACATCAACTGTTTTGTGGTGGCTTGGAAGAATAATCAATAAACAATGGAAGATTGCCGCACTTCGTTCGCAATGACGACCAGTTTTATGGGCAGAGCCAGAACGCTGCGCTGTGAGGGGTGAGGGGTGAGGGGTGAGGGGTGAGGGGTGAGGGGTGAAGTAATGAGCCGCTGCGCGGGCTGAGTTTAATAGACCCCTCGATACCTCGGGGTGACAAAGTCGGTTTGTGGGTTCATTTAGATTGCATGAGCCATTTCTCTTCCTAACTTCTTTCCTTCTCTGTGTCCCCGTGCCTCCGTGTGAGATAACCCCCATTCGAGCGAAGCGAAAACCATTCGTGAAGATTCGATTGATTCGTGGTTAAAAAAAGCTTTCAGCGGTCAGCATTCAGCTCTCAGCTCTCAGCTTTTTAGAGCCACTGCGTGGGCTGGTTGGATAAATGCCTCAATGCTTCGGCATGACAGGGTCAGTGCGTGGGTTTGTTTAGGTTGCGTCAGCATCTCTCTGAGCTCTGTGGCTCCGTGTGAGATCGTTTCTCGTTGTTGGTTTTAATCTGGGCGATTTAAGAAATCTGTGTCAGATAAATTTGGTCTTGAGTGTTGGGTGTTATATGTTAAGCTGGTGGCAGAAAATCGAACGCTCTGTACTTACGTGTTAATGGGAGAGCCAACATGAATACCATCGCCAAACCCAAAGCCTATACCATCCTGGTTCGTGAGATTACCTCGCTATACAATCGTGCGCATCGTGCGCTGGTGGAGTCTTATTGGGAGATCGGTCGGTTGATTG
>Ga0307990_1003249_pt1 | contig 12506 bp, 17 predicted proteins | sample EllFjometagen129_FD_203168 | JGI IMG/M metagenome (GOLD analysis project Ga0307990, IMG submission 203168) | Marine microbial communities from Ellis Fjord, Antarctic Ocean - #129 | ecosystem: Environmental > Aquatic > Marine > Unclassified | place: Southern Ocean | collected 2014-10-08
AGCCAAAGAGCGCCGCAATAGGCGCTCTTTGTTGTAAAAAAGTTTTTGCGGTTAATTAGTGCTCTAGATGATTTATTCTTGCGAGGTCTCTTTTTTCTTCCCAAATTTTATTCCTTTTTTAGTAGCAATTAAGAAAGCTATAATTAAAGCAACTAAAGCAAAAATCCAATAAATTAAATCCATTTTTTTAAACAAAATTAAATACTTTGCGACCTTTTATCTTTTTATTACTCAAAAACTTTACTCCTTTAATAATATCTCATATTCTAATGCGCCGTCAAGTGGAAAACATTTTGGATAATTCGTAAATATTTCCAGCTCCCATAATTATTACTATTTCGTTGCCTTGAATATTTTTTTCTAAAAATAATTTTACTTCTCCGATGCTGGGGATATATAGGGCATTTTCTTTCTTTTCTTCTTTTTGCTCCCTAATCGCTTCTATCAACTTCAAGGAACTAACCTTTTCTTTAATATCTTTTTCTTCTCTTCCAGCTACATCATAGATAGGAATAAGAATAATTTTCTTTATCTTTGCCTCAATAAAAGCTTTGACTAATCTTTTGAAAAGATAGAATGTTCGTTGGTATTGATGAGGTTGAAAAACAACCCAAATATTTCTATCCGGCCACTTCTCTTTAGCTGCTTTTAATGTGACTTTAATCTCTGTCGGATGATGAGCGTAATCAGAAACAATCGTAAACTGTTTATCTCTAATGCTCGCTTCTTTTATATCAAATCTTCTCCATGCCCCCTGATATTCTGCAAGCGCTTTAATGGATATTTTATCTGAAATTCCTAAAGCTCTAGCCGTTGTTAAGGCGCCTAGAGCATTAGAAATGTTGTGATCTCCAGGAACCTTTAATATATTTTTAATTTCGTTTGCATCAGGTAAACTCAAAGAAAATGGCTTTATGTTTAAATTTTTAATACCGATTGTCTGGCTTATCTTTTTTGCGTTTTCATCGTCATAGTTTACCACCAAACATCCATCTTCGGGCAAATGATTTAAATAATCATGGAAAGCACGAAAAATATTTTCTAAACTACCAAAGAAATCAATGTGCTCTTCTTCGATATTAGTCAAAACAATAATATCGGGCCGATAGTTTAAAAAAGATACTTGATATTCGTCTGCTTCAATAACTAAATAATTAGAGTTGCCTAATCGAAAATTACTGTCTCCAAATTCTTTCAATTTAGTGCCCAAAATTACAGTAGGATCTAGACCAGCTTTTATAAGAATCAAAGAAATCATTGCCGATGTTGTACTCTTTCCATGGCTGCCAGAAACAGCAATAGTAAAATAATCTTTACTTAATCTCCCAAGGGCTTGAGGATAACTTAGAGCTTCAATCCCATATTTTTTTGCCTGTTCAAATTCTGGATTATTCTCTGACACCGCTGGACTAAAAATCACTAAATCCAAATCTTTAGAAATATTTTCTTTTCTATTTTCTCCTATAAAAAGTTTTGCTCCTTTTTTTTCTAGTAAATCAGTGATTTCGGAGCGGGCCAAATCAGAACCAGAAACTTTTGCTCCTTGCGATAAATAATACTGAGCCAAAGAAGATACCCCTATTCCGCCAATGCCAATAAAATGAATTTTCATAAATTAGATTAATGATATTGATTCTAAAAGCGTATATTTAGGTCCAGTTTTCTTTAATTGGCTTTCTACTACTTGGATTGCATCAACTTCAAAATTCAAATTTAAATCCTCGTTAACCTCTATATTTTCTCCGAGTTGCCTAAATTCAAAACTTCTAATTCTAGCCAATGTAATGTGAAAAGAAAAAATACGATTCTCTTTTATTTTATACTGATAACTGGATAAATTAAAAAGAGTATCTTCTAAATCAGTATGAAGTCGAGACAAATCATTATCTTCTTCCCCTTCTACCCAAACCATTCGCGGAGGAAATTTCTTGGGCGGACCATAACAAATTTTATTTAATTTAATCGATATCGGATTATGCCTGGCAGCTACTTCTTTTACGGTCTCAATAGTTTCTACGAGCTGATCATCGTCAAGGTTGCCTAAAAAGCTTAAAGTGATATGGATGTTTTCCTTCTTGACCCATCGAGCAGGCAAATTAGGATATCTATTTGAAAAATTAAATAATTTTTCTTTAATATCCTCGGGAAAATTAATAGCAATAAAAACTCTGTGTAGCATATTATCTAAAATTAACACAAAGAAAGTGGAAAATAAAGGCCCTCGTAAGAGGACCCGCCCAGATAAAGTTATCCCTTCTCGTAGCAATCAAGGCAAAGAGCTTGGTAAAGTTCCTCTCCACCAACAACAACAACTTCATCGTTAGCAGAGGCCGGCTTGCCGTTAATCAATCTTTGGCTACAAGTAGCTTCACCTCCACATTTTACACAGACAGCGTGCAGTTTGTCTACGTCATTTGCTAAAGCCATTAAAGCTGGCATAGAACCAAAGGGTTGTCTGGCGAAAGTGAGATCTAAGCCAGCCACGATAACACGCTTGCCTTTCCTTACTAACTCCTCGCAAAGCCCTGGTAATTTATCAGAGAAAAACTGCGCCTCATCAAAAGCGACCACGGTAGCAAATTCAATCGCATCTACACCCGCGATAGATTCCAACACGAAGAACGACTCGCTCCCTGAAGCAAGGGGATGAGCAATAAACTCTCGTCCATAATGAGTCATAATTGCCTGCTCGCTGTAGTGGTTATCAATCCTTGGCTTAAATATAACCACTTCCTTATGAGCGATCCGCACCCGCTCCAAGCGACGAATAAGCTCTTCTGTTTTACCAGAAAACATGCCACCAGTAACCACTTCTAATCTACCACTCTTTATTAATCCCATTATCATTCCTTTTTTACTTTGAAAAAGAACCATCCCCAAAAGGGCTCAAACTAAATCTTCTATATTCTTTTTACAGTAATCCATAAAATTGTCAAAACTTGATGAATCGTCCCGGAGGATGCATAAACGCATGAAGATGGATAAAATACGTAAAAACACTTGACAAAATTCCTAAATAATATATAGTCATAATGTAACACGATATAATAATATACGAGATGTGCCTCCTGGCACTTTCGGATCCGGAAGGAATACTCGAGTTAAGTGTGTTACGAACCTTCTTCTGGAAAATCAAGCACATTGTCAATAAAAATGAAGGACTTCCCCCTCTCCTTCAGTCGGCCGCGTCGGGGTCGTATCGCATACAGATACGACCCCATGAATATTTTATTACAGCTATTATTGCTGTTTTTTATTTTCAAAATTATGCTAGAATTAATAAAAGAATATCATATTTTATGATTAAAAAATCTAACAAAAAAAAAGAAGAGAAAGAAACAGCTATTCAAGAAATTGTTAATCATTACTTTTACAGTAAGGGTTTGGTTTTGAAAGAAATTAAAGAAAACGCTAAAAAAAGAAAAATAATATATTCCAGGTTTACTCGGCCAGCTAAGCAACTTCTAGAGTTGGCTGGTTCTGTTAAAAAAGCAAAAAGAGCCATAGATATTGTGGCTAAATGGGCGAATTCCAGAAATCTAGATTATGCTATTGAAACTGTATTTAAAAAATGGCTGGAACTAGACAGATTGAAGCCCAAAGAAATAGTAAAAAAACCCTATTTTAGGGACGATCCGATGATTTGGTCGGAAACAAAAAGAAAATGGTTTGTTATCGATAAAGATGGACAATGGTTGGAATTCGCTGGAGATGAAAAAGAAATTAAATGGAAAATTGCAAAAAAATAGCGTTCATTGATGTCGTGTTTCTAAAACAATCCTCAATTGAGGATTGTTTTTTGATTAATCACATATACAATCTTGACAAGACCCAATTTAGGATTAGGATTAATTTATTAAGCTTTTCTAAATAGCTCGTTTACAAAGGAGACGACAAAATGAAAAGAATTCTCAAGCATTTTTTCAAAAAAACACTAAAAGGCCTTGGTTTGATATTGCTTTTGGGAATGATTATATGGTTAGTAAAACAAGGATTTAATTTCATCAGCCCGATCGTCAGTTGGTTTTTGTCCTTGGTAAAGATAGACCCAAAATGGCAAGCTTCCGCTATGTTCGGCTTGCTAATTGTAAGTGGGTACATCGCTGGCCACATAGGACAAAGATCACATATCGTACAAACACTGTTGATGAAAATACCGTTTCTCCGAAAGCTTTATTACGAAAAAATTCGCGGAGGGAAACCAGCCATTATCATTCCTGATGGAAAAACCTGCATCCAGGCAATATATATGGGCCCGCAACTTATTGAAATCCTCGGAGAAAATCCGAAAAAGATTCATTCCTCGCGCACAATATTCCAAACTTTTCCAGTGCCAATCACTGGTTATGCGGAATATATTCCAGAAGAATGGGTGTATATGGTCACCAATATTTCTTTGTCGGAGTGGCTAGCCAATGATATAATGGGTCTTGCTCGCGAAATTCAACCAGGCATTCAGGCCTTGCCCCTTGTTGAATTCCGAGAAAAACATAATTCAAAAAAACGTCGCGTGTAAATCCACGCGACGTCTCTTTTTTTACAAAAGAATCCTTACTAATAATAAAACAGGTATACGCTTTATTGATTGATTCCTAAAAGTTCAACTTCAAAAATTAGAGTAGCATTTGCTGGGATAGCACCGGAAACACCCTGCTCTCCATATGCTAAGCTTGATGGAATGGTTAACTTTCGTTTTTCTCCAACTTTCATCCCTTTAACTCCCGTGTCCCATCCTTTAATAACTTGACCCGCGCCTAACGTAAAAACAAATGGCTTTCCCCTGTCTATGCTTGAATCAAATTTGGAACCATCCTCTAGTGTCCCCTTATAGTGAACTGTTACGGCGTCCCCGTCTTTCGCTCCCTCTCCGCTCCCTGGTTCTAAGATTATGATATTTACTTTATTGTTTTCTTCTAAATTTTTTGTGTCCATTTCTTTATAAATATTAAATGATTCTATTGTTTCCTTAAAAACATTTCTATATCTTTCCCAATCTTTTAGACCGGTATTAAATGTTATTAACCACATGTTATCACCTATTCCCTTAATAACAACCATAAAAATTTTAAATTCACTCCCTTCTTTATAAAGTTCTCCTTCTATCACATAACCGTCTCTTTCGTTAATTTTTTCTTCCGTTACGGAAATGACTTTAAAATCCGGCTGACTGACCTTTATTTGATCTTCCACACCGGCAACATATGTTTCTGGATCAATTCCTGGCATATCTTCGTAAGCAACGGCAAAATAACTTTTAAAGCCCATATTTTCTAGTGCTACACCTTCATTCTCTTCGTTAACATTGGAAATCATGGCCGAGATACCAGACACGCCGACTATTTCTTCCCATCCTTCTGGAATGTTGATAGAAAATCCGTCTTTCTCAAGAATTTCTTGTTCCTTATTGTTGTCATCAAGTTCAAGTTCTGTATTTCTATTATTGAAATGAATAACTATGCCAACAATCAATATGCTTAAAATTATGGTTAAGCCAATAAAGATAGTTTTTTTGTTCATGTCTCTTTTCTTAATTTTTAATATTCCTATTCTACCAACTCTATATAGAATTGCAAATATGTATAGAATAAAAAAGAGAGCATTATTTTGCTAATGATAAATAATCTCTTTATTCTTGAATTTTAATAACTTTTTGTTTTGATTTTGCTCCTGATACAATTTTTACCTGCGTCATCGGAATCTTAAAATGCTTTGCGATCAATTTTATGATTGCTTTATTGGCACGCCCTTTAATAGGAAATTCTTTTATAAAAACCAAGAAATGATTATCGTCAATCTTTTCAATCTTCTTTTCTTTAGCTTTCAACTTTGCTGTAACAAAAATTTTCATTATTCTTAAAATTAATGTATTCTCTTTCTCCGCAGTAAAAACAAAAACAAAAGAACAAACAAAAGAAAACCTGCTAGAAATAAAATTTTAGTTGAAGGCAATTCTTTGTTTTCAAAAAATCCCCTAATGGATTCAAAAATTGATGCTTGGGCCCTATTTGGATCTAAGGGAAAAATATCTTTTGAATCAATCACTCCGTCCTCATCAGTATCTACTTTTAACGGATTAGTGCCGAGCTCAACTTCTTCTTTATCTGATAACTCATCTTTATCTGTATCAATGATTAAAGGATCTGTTTCGTAAATCCATAATTCTTCCTCGTCTTTCAATCCATCGTTATCATCGTCCTCATCAGTATTGTCCCCAATGCCATCTTTGTCACTATCTTTTGACTCATTACTATCTAAGGGAAAAATATCTTCTCCATCTATTGCACCGTCACCGTCTGTGTCTGCAATTAAAGGATTTGTGCCCCAGATAATCTCTGTATCATCAAAAAGACCATCATCGTCGTCGTCAGGATCATAAAAATTTCCTATCCCATCTTCATCAGTGTCTGTGTCAACAAAAAAATTCTGCTTAATAACAGAATTATTTTCTATATTCTCGTCTATCGGACTGGTCTCAACAATATCGACTTCAATTTCATAAGTGCCTTGCTCAACAATCCAATCAATAAAAACATCATCATAAGTGTTTGTGCGTATAGAAATTGGTTGTGGCTCGGCTAATTTCTCGCCATTATTTAAAAAAATAACCTCACCATAAACATCTTTGTCGCCAAGATTAAAAACCCGAGCAAAAATTCGTATTCTCTCTCCTTCTATGGGTTCTTCTTTGGAAAAAACCACATCTGAAGCGCTGATAGATAGATCGGTCTTGGCAAAAACGAATTGAAAAGAAAATAGAACAAAAATTCCTATTCCTAAAATAATAAAATTTAATTTTTTCACTTTACTAAAAACATAAAAATAATCTATTTTGATCTCTATGTATGTTAACTAATTTTACTCCCACAAAGCATCTCCTTATCGGGTTTTAAAAGCGCTAACTTGCCATCGTTATTAACAGCTAGAAGCATTCCTTGACTCTCTAATCCAAATATAACTCTTGGCTCTAGGTTCGCAACTATAACAATCTGTCTGTTAATTAATTCTTCTACTTCATACTCTGTGGCGATCCCTGCTATAATCTGCTTCTCTTCGGAGCCCAAATCTACCTTCAGCTTCAAAAGTTTATTAGAGCCCTCAACTTTTTCAGCGACAATTATATTTCCAATTCTTAAATTTAATTTTTGAAATTCTTCAAAATTAATCATATTTTTAAAAATAAATTAAGCTATTTTCAATTCTAAAATTCTATTTATTCTTTGCTCTCACCATCTATGTCCTTTTTAATTTCTTCAAACTCGTTCTCGATAGATTGAAGTCTCTTCCTACTTGTTTTAATAAGTTCTGCGGCTTGTTTTACTTTTTTCAGTCCTTCTTCAATATCAACTTCTTCTTGATTATCAAACCATGTTGTAATTTCAGAAAGCTGTTTAAGATTCTTAGTTAAATTTTGAGTACTAACATCTTCTTTAGTCATTTTAACTTTATTTAATTTTATTAATTTTTTTAATCTTAGAAACAATTAATCCGTCGACTAAACGAATATCCAAATCCCCTCCCGTGCTCACGCTTCCAACACTTTTGACTATTTTACCATTAAATCGCGCGATGCTATAGCCGAGTTTGAGTTGTCTCTCGGGATTATTGAAAAAAATTATTTTAGTAATATTTTCTATTTTTTGGCTAACCGTGGATATAAATGACTCAAATTTTAGAACAATTGATTTGCTCCACAAACTTTTTAAATTGATTTCGGTTTTTTGCAAACAATAAGCGAAATTTTGAAAGGCAATCCTTGTATTTGTGTCAATCTTTCTATATTTTTCAAAAATTAAATCTTTTATTTCATAAATGGTCCGCAATGACTGTTCTAAAATCAAAGAGGCATCAGTCACTATTTCTTCATAATTGTCTATAATATATCTTTCTCGCCTTTCTAATAATAAAATGGCTTGGTCCCATGATTGATTTAATAAATTTGCCACTGCAGTTGGGGTTGAAACCATAGCATCGGCTGCCAAAGCGATAAGTGAAATATCTTTGTCATGGCCCACACCAACTATCACGGGCACTGGAAAATCTACTATTGCCCTTACTAACACTTCGTTGTTAAAAGGCATCATTGATTCTAGTGATCCGCCTCCTCTCATTATAGCCAAAACTTCTATATCTTTATTCTCAAAACTTTTGATTGCATTAAGTATTTCTTTTACTGCTTCCTGCCCTTCAACTCTTGCGTCAATCATTTTTGTCTTAAATCCATATTTCCCCAGATTATTAAGAAAGTCGTGAATAACCGCTCCTTGTTTCGAAGTAATGACCCCAATTTTTTCGGGAAAATTAGGAATTGCTCTTTTCTTCTCTTCTTTAAAAAGCCCTTCTTCGGTTAATTTATTCTTTAATTCATCGTACGCTTTTTTCAAAGCTCCTTCACCTTTAAGTTCAATCGTGTTTGCCTTAAAACTTAGAGTTCCTCTTGGCGCATAGATATCGGGACATCCGTTCATAATTAATTCCTGACCAATTTCAATTTTTACACCGCATAAATTATAATTATTTCTCCAAATTATACAATTTACGAGAGCGTTTCCAGATTTATCCTTAACAGCAAAATACACATGCCCAGTAGGGCCCATTTTTACCGAAGAGACCTCCCCCGTTATTTTTGCAGCTCCGAATTTTTTTAACCCTATGTTAAGAAATTCTATATATTCGGAAACTGAAAAAACAGGATTTAATTCTAATTCTTTTTTCTCTGGCATAATATTTAAGCGTCCGCTTTTATTTCAATTACATCTCCGTCCTGAACAACATAATCCTTTCCCTCTGTTCGGATTAAACCATTCTCTCTGGCCTTAGAAAATCCTTCTGAATCAATAAGTTTCTGCCAATTAATCACTTCTGCTTTTATAAAATGAGTTTCAAAATCGCTATGAATTACTCCACCTGCTTGGGGAGCTCTTTCTCCTTTTTTTAATGTCCAGCCACGAGTTTCGTCTGGACCAGTAGTAAGAAAAGTAATTAAATCCAATAACTTATAACATTCTTTTACTAAAGATTCTATTTGCGACTTTTCTGCCAGCCCAAAAGAAATTCTCTGCTCTACATCAAAATCAACTGCTTCAAATTCAGTTAAAATATCAATGATCAAAAATGGCCAATTATTTTTCTTAAAACCATCTATTACACTATCTGGGATTTCGTCCTTTGAACCGTTTAATAAAAATAATCTTGGTTTTATGGTTAAAAACTGATAACTATTCAAAATTTTGCTTTCGTCCTCGTTCCATTGTATTTCAGACAATAATTTTCCTTTTTGTAAAAATTCTTGAGCTTTACTTAAAACTTGAAATTCTTTTTCAACATTTTTTTCTTTTATTTTTGATTTAAGTTCTTTCTCTAAACTCAAAACTCTTTTCTCAACTGTTTCCAAATCCTTTAAAACCATTTCTGTATCTAGAATTTCTTTGTCTCCAAAAACGTCTATTTCTGACTGTGTATTAATAATGTTTTTATTGCTAAAACAACGCAGGATATAAAGAATCGCGTCAACTTCTCTAATGTTAGCTAAAAATTTATTACCTAATCCTTCGCCCTTGCTTGCTCCTTTTACTAAGCCAGCAATATCGACAAATTCTACTATTGTATAGATTTTCTTTGCCGACGAGGTTAATTCAGCTAATTTGTCTATTCTTTCATCAGAAACAGCAACAACGCCGACATTTGGATCTATCGTGCAAAAAGGATAATTGGCGCAATCAACTTCTTTTTTTGTTATTGCTTGGAATAGCGTTGACTTGCCAACGTTGGGCAAACCAACAATGCCAATATGTAAAGACATATTATTGTTATTAAATATAGATTTCCACGGCTAAAATCGTGGTTTTCGCTTTCTTGAAATAAAATCCTCCTTATTAACCCATTAGTCCCGTCACCTGGGACATTCTACCAGCTATGGTTTTTTGTATTTTTGTCATTGCTTCGTTGATGCAATCTTTTAATATTCTTTCTTGTTCTTCTTTCGTTAATTCTGAATTAAGCTCTATACTTTCTATATTCATCTTTCCATTAACAATTACCTTAATACCTTGTTTTTCTGCTTCGGCTGATTCCATTGAAAGAGAATCGCTCATTTTTTTAAGCTCTTTTAATTGTTGCATTTTTTCAAACATATAAATTTATTAATTTAATGATTCTTTTCAGACTAGTATTATTGTTGATTATTGGCAAATATATCATAACACTAACCACTATTCTTTCCAAAAAAAGGACCAAGCGAGCATTGCCAGCTTGGTCAAGTTGTACGGAGAATTATCTGGGATCAGATATCTCACGAAAAATCCCAGCTTCTTCCATCTCTGCCAAATTTATTTCTGCTATAGACACGATAACCCGTGACGAAGACATCTTCTCAATAACCGAAAAGTCAATCCCTGCAGTATCCAATCTCTTAGAAAAAACTAAACATTTCTCATCGGCCATCTTTCTATCGTGAAAAAATTTACCGTAATGGAAAATGCCAACTTCCACTGGTTTTTCAATTTCCTTGTGTAATACTTGGCAATCGAAATACTTTGACTTGCCCATGTTGACCTCCTATAATGTGCAGATAATAAATCTTAAAATATAACAATCTAATTGTCAAACAAAAACCGCCCGACTTCAAACAATCAACGCAACGACTGAATTCTGTTAGAATAAAGAAATGAAAAAATATAAGAGATTAAGTTTCGAAGAGAGAGAAGAAATTAGCAGAGGAATATGGGCGAATGAATCTTTTGCCCATATTGCTAGAAGAATTAACCGCCCGACAAGCACGGTAACCAGAGAAGTTAAGGGAAAGATAATATACAAATGGTGCTATCGAGCTGAGAAGGCCCAAAAGAGAGCGGAAAGATTAAGAAAACAAGGTCGACGGTCTAAAAAGATATACTCAAACGAGAAACTAAAAAGCTATGTCTATGATAAATTAAGAATAGAATGGTCTCCAGAAGAGATTGCCAAAAGGATTAAGCTGGATTATCCTAAAGATAAGAATATGCGCATTTCACATGAAACAATATACAGGCATATATATTGTCTTCCAAGGGGAAAATTAAAAGCTGAATTAATGAGAGGATTGAGACAGGAAAGGAAAATGAGACAACCAAGGAAATATGCTCATTACAGAAAGCAGAGAATACAAGACATTATCAGTATTTCCGAGCGTCCGGAAGAGGTTAAAGATAGAATAGTCCCAGGCCACTGGGAAGGAGATTTAATAGTTGGAAAAAAACATGAAAGTGCCCTGGGAACGTTAGTTGAAAGAACAACAAGATTGACATTACTCGTTCCTCTTAAAACAAAGGATTCTCTTGGTGTTAGAAAATCTTTTGCCAAAGCATTCGAGAGGATACCTATACAGTTTAAGAAGACATTAACCTATGATAGAGGAACTGAGATGAGCCAGCATAAACTCTTTACCAGGGAAACGAAGATTCAAGTTTACTTTGCAGATCCTTACAGTCCATGGCAAAGAGGAACCAATGAGAATACTAATGGTTTGATAAGACAATATTTTCCCAAGGGCACTGATTTTAGGAAAATATCGCTTAAGGAAATAAGGAAAGCTGAACAGAGATTGAATTCTAGGCCTAGAAAAGTGCTCAAGTATTACACGCCATCAGAGAAATTTTACGAATTAATTACTGGTCAGAAAGTTGCGTTAGAAACTTGAATCCAGCCCGCTTAAAAAGCGATTTTTAATAATGTTTACAAATAAAATAATTTTAAATTTATTTTGTTGAAAAAGTTTTTTTATTTCTTCTGTATCTTTTGGCTACATTAATACGAGACATTTCTTTTCCTAACAATGACTGTAATACAGCATAATCAAAATCAACCTCATGTTTTCTTTCTTCCATTAAATTTTCCACTCTTTTCCTTGCTTTTTCTGCCCTCTCGAGATCAATGTGTTCAGCTCTCTCTGCTCGATCAGCTAAAATAACTACTCCAAAATTTGGTCTAAATTCTAAAATTCCAGAAGAAATTGAAAGAGAAGTATTTTGTCCTTTTTCTGTTTTAAGAATTATTTCTCCTGATTTAATGGGAGTAACTATTGGTATATGGCCCGCTAAAATAGTCAATTCACCTGTTATAGCAGGAATGGTCGCACTAACATATCTATCACTTATAATGACTTTTTCCAATGTTACAATTCTAACATGCAAATATTTTGCCATAAAAATACATTATTTCTCTTCAATATCTTTTATGTTCCCTTTCATATAGAAAGACGATTCTGGCTTATCGTCATGTTTGCCTTCGATAATCTCCTTGAACCCTTGAAGGGTCTCTTTTAGAGAAACATATTTTCCTTCTCTGCCAGTAAACTGTTCCGCCACAAAAAACGGTTGAGATAAAAATTTCTGAATTTTTCTAGCGCGGGAAACAATCAACTTATCTTCGTCTGATAGTTCTTCCATTCCAAGAATAGCGATAATATCTTGAAGGTCTTTATAGCGCTGTAAAATTTTCTGAACCTCGCTTGCAACAGAATAATGTTCTTC
>Ga0307990_1003250_pt1 | contig 12501 bp, 6 predicted proteins | sample EllFjometagen129_FD_203168 | JGI IMG/M metagenome (GOLD analysis project Ga0307990, IMG submission 203168) | Marine microbial communities from Ellis Fjord, Antarctic Ocean - #129 | ecosystem: Environmental > Aquatic > Marine > Unclassified | place: Southern Ocean | collected 2014-10-08
AGAGCTCCCCAAGACTTTTTTTTAGCTCGATATGATCTTCCATCAATTCACCCAGCACTTCGTTCTTTGTGGCGATTTTTTCTTCTAATTTGGTAATTGTTCTTTTCAGTGCTGCGGTTTCTCGTTCTTTCCCTCCCTCAAAGGCCAGGGCCCCTTTCTCGAAAAACTGCTTCTGCCAGCGATAGAAGGCGGTTGGCTGTAATTGGTATTGATCACATAATTCTGATACTGCCGTTCCCTCAACCAAGTGCTTTCTCAGGATGGATACTTTCTCTTTCGGGCTGTAGTTTTTGCGCTGTTTTCTCATTGTTTTTGGCCTCCGTTTTTATACTATCATGGGATGACCAATTTTCCATTTCCGTCTGAAGCAAAACAGTTTACACAGCGTTTTAAGGTAGAAAAACTTGATCCCGTACAGGGCAACACGACAGGTGCTGGGGGAAACACCTTTCTCAATTTTGAGGTAGAGAAAATATTCGCGCAGCTCTTCCTCTGTGATCTGGTCCGGTGGCTTTTTGCAATACTCTGCCAGCTGACGGACCGCGCGCAGATAAGCTTCCTGGGTCTTCTCCGCAAACCCGTGCAGCTGAAGATCCTCAAGCATTCGTTCTCTTAAAGCAGTCATGGGGTAACCATCCCCTAAAATAATACCAAATGAAAGTGGAATTTTCTGGTAAAAACAGTATAGGAGAATTCCACATGAAACAATCAAGATTCACAGAGCATCAAATTATCAAGATCTTAAAAGAAGCAGAAGCCGGTGTGCCTGTCGCTGATTTATGCCGCCAATACGGATTTAGCCGGAGCAGTTTCTACAAATGGAAAGCAAAGTACGGCGGCATGGATGCTTCCTCTCTAAAACGGCTGAAAGAGCTTGAAGAGGAAAATCGAAAATTGAAACAGATGTACGCTGAGTTGAGCCTGGAATTCACTGTGCTCAAAGATATTATCGAAAAAAAACTGTAGCAGTCGCTCAGCGCCGGGAATTGGCTCGGTACGCCGTGGTAGAACACGAACTCAGCGAAAGAAAGGCCTGTAATTTGCTAAATATCAGCCGAACGGCTTATCGCTACCAAGCAAAAAAGCCCGCTGATGGTGAAATAAGGCAGCAGCTGCAAATTCTGGCCGAATGGAAACACCGGTGGGGATTTGGAAAGATGAGAGACTATTTGAGAAATCAGGGATATGGATGGAATCATAAGAGAATTCATCGAGTATATCGAGAAATGAAACTAAATTTGCGGATCAAACCCAAGAAACGCCTGCCAGCCAGAGACCCAAAACCGTTGGTAGAGCCCAATCAGCCCAATGTGAGCTGGTCATTGGATTTCATGAGTGATAGCCTGTCCAATGGCAGGACATTTAGGACCTTGAATATCATAGACGATTTCAACCGTGAGGCTTTATGGATAGAGGTTGATTACTCCCTCCCTGCCCTACGCGTGATCCGTGTTTTGAATATGCTTGCATCGTGGAGGGGACTTCCCAGGCAGATCCGGATGGATAATGGACCTGAATTGATTTCTAAAGCTTTGGCGGAGTGGGCTGAAGTACATGAGGTTGAACTGGCTTTTATTGAACCAGGCAAGCCAGCTCAGAATGCATATGTTGAGCGCTTCAATCGAACCTATCGCGAAGATGTTCTGGATGCCTATTTGTTTTCCACGCTTCAAGAGGTTCGTGATATCACAGATGAGTGGATTGAGGAATACAATGCTATCAGACCTCATGAAGCCTTGGAGGGGTTGCCACCTTATTAATATCTGGTTAAAAAGTTATGAAGTGTCCACTTTCAGCTGGTACTAAAAAGGGGATGTTGACAATGGGGCTACCTCCTATTAGATAGTGATTTGTCTAATAGGAAATATAGCCTGAGAGTCTATTATTGGAATGGGTTAGCGTGTGAAACTTCGCCTGCTTTTCCCCCTGCGCGAAGCGCTTAGTTCAACTAATCTTATCTCAAGCTATTTACTGCCAACTGGAATATGCCTTTTTGGGGTGATATGCAAAAATACCGAATCTATCACTCAGTAAACAATAAGTGGCTTTTTCTTGTGTACTGGGGCATTAGTGATAAGACATATTAAGAACAAGTTTTGAAAATACTAAGCATTCGTGTTTGATATACTCTACTCTTCCTCAAAACCAAAATCATCAAATTTGAGTGTGTGGCAGTTCTCACTCACGGTTCGGATAATATCTTCAGAAAAACCTTCCGTTTTCTTAGCCTCGATTTCTAAAGATACATTCACCGTACAATCTTTGTCGGAGGTCAGATGTTCAAGGACCTCTTCAACAATATTGCCTATCACTTTATTTACCCGCTTTGGATCAATTGCAGCTCTGCCGTAATAACGTATCGTAAGCTTCTTTTCCGGCGTGATAGGAGGTTCATCAATTCCGCCTCCTTTCTTTGGTCCATTTTTCACAACAACTGGGGCAACTTCCGGGGGTTCCTTGATATGTTCAGGATGAATAATTAGACTCTGATTATCAAAGTAAACGGTTCCTTGACTGCGGAAGATTAGACCACGATGATAGCCTTCCTTATCTTTACTTGAGCAGTATGCAAACGGAGCATCCAAGCGGGTCACCCCATCAAGTATTGCCTTCTCCAACACCTGCTGATTATACAATCGCGGAAAGTAGCAGTACTGCGCCAAATACTCCCAAATCTGTTTCAATTTGACTTCAACGATATCGTCTTTCCAGATAAATTTATCCAATTCCATTTTTAGGATATCCGGAGACCATTGAGTAATTAGTAGTCCATCTCTTCCTAAGCGACGCGAGGCGCGGTCGTAGAAATTATCATCCCCGCTGATCCGTGTTCCTTGTAATTCGACCTCTCCCAGAGGTTCAGCCTGGTAAGGAACCAATAACCAGCTGTATGTTCCTAATACTCTGAGTTCTGCGGTCTCATTATTTTTCTGTACACTGTTTTTTACTTGATTACGCTGCTGGGCATCTAAATTTAGCTGTTCTTTTTCTTCATCAATCGATTTCCAGGCTAAATATGTGCGAACTGCTTGGCGTAGGGACTCAGCTTCTCCTTCGTCCGGTGCAATGAACACCAGCATATTTTTATACAATCGCTGGGCAGTACCCCGCTGTTCTAAGATAGCAGTAGCTTCTTTCTGAGCAGATGTCTCAGCGGAAGAACGTTTATGGGAGAATTGAGGAGAGAGAACGACAATCCTAACTCGTGGTTCGTCGACTACATCTGAGGTTTCCTTGGGGGCCACGTGATGTCCTGTGAAATCTCCTTTTTTTGATACTTTATTCAATCTTTCTGCAATTTCAAGATTTACATCAGCTTCGGAGAAGTCCTGCGCCCGATCTCGTGCTAATTTATTCACAGTGGGCCGAGTATCATACCAATATCGGCTGCCGTCAGAATACAAATACATCAAACGGGCATTCATCCGCCGTATGGCGTCACCAAAAATCGCCGAGGGTTCACCGGGTTGGGCGCATCCCAGCCGAATCCGAACTTCTTCTACACCACGAATTTTCTGTTCTGCTACAGAAGGAGCGCTGCCGATAAAGATTGTCCGGGCGACTCGCCTAGCGGATTGATAGCGGCCTATAGCAGGGACTTCCCCATCAATTGCAAACGGTCTAGATTCTGGACCATCGATATCCGTGTCAAACACCGCCTCCCAGACATCTGGCAGATACCGCAGCAACTCATCACGAATGGATCCATCATAGAGAGGCAGTGTCCCCGGCATGATCATCAAGGAAGGATCACTTTGGGACCATAAGCGGTGGATTACTCCAGCCATAAACCGCAGCACACCCCGGGTCTTTTGGAACTTATCCAAGGTGGACCAATCCTGGTAGAGCCTGTCGAACAGTTCCGGGTGAATCGGGTAGGAAGAAGTCATCCTCTTTCGGTAATCCCCCTCGTCAACCCCTGTGGGGAAATCACCTTTCTCATTGTGGTACATATTGATAAATGCATCTACTACAGCATCCCGGGCTGGATAATCGATTTCTCCAGTGAACAGACGGCGGCGAACAATTTCAAAGCTTTCCACAGCTGAGACCGGCTTCCATACCGCTTCAATCCGTCCGATAGTGTGAGTTATTGAATCCAATGCTTTTTTCCCCGCTTCGCCACCTATCTCAATGTCTGAGGCTGGAATGGAGATTAACAAAACAGATTCCTCTGACCTTCTAACTGCTTCTGTGAGGGCTTGAATGAAGGTCAGAATAGTGTCAAACGAGCCAGAGGGTAACCGATCAGCACCGTATAAATTTCGAGTATAGGCGATTAGTTCATCGATGATGATTAAGCAGGGTCCAAACTCGAAAAATAACTCACAGAGTGTATCTGCGCCTGGGCTGACTCCCTTTTGGTCAGATTCAGCAACTATCTCATATCCTTCTTTCCCGCCCAACTGATAGGCGATTTCCCCCCATAATGTATTCACTTTTACATCTTTATATACCCGTGGTTTGGCGGGGTTGATATCAGTCCCAACCATGACCGCCTGATTAGCTTCAGGTAGATCGACATTCCCTATTAGCTCAGCTAACCGATCTCCATCCGGGATCTTGTCTAGTTTAAGTTTTCCGCTCGTAAGATGATATAAAGCCATCATACTGTGTGTTTTTCCACCACCAAAAGCTGTCTGAAGCTGAATGACTGGATCCCCTCCCTGGGCAGTCAGCCTCTTCACTCCAGAAACTAGCAAGTCCAGCAAGCCATCGGTTAAGTACGTGCGGGCAAAAAACTCTTCAGGATCTTGATATTCACTCTCTGCTGTACCCGCCAATACCTGGGCAAAATCAGCTGCAAACTCAGCTTTAATGTAGCGACCACTGGCTACGTCAGGATGGGGTTGAATTATCTCCCGCCAATTCTTCAGTCCCTCTAAAGTGGTTTTTTCAACCGAAAGCTCAGCTACTTTCTCTTTTTTAGATTTTTCTGCTTCTCTTTCAAAGCGTTTCCGTAACAGAAAGTCGGCAATTTCATCAATTTCCCCAACCTGATCTCCCGCGCTGATCATTTTTAACAGCCGCCGAGCAGTGTCGGCGACACGATAAGCTTCATCATTGCTGAAACTTCCCTGGTGAGCCCAGTTATTTCGGGCTTCCATCAACTCACTTACATAGCTACGCCCTTGATGTCCTAATTTATCCTTAAAAACCTCATTCCAACGGCGCCACATCAAATTTAAGCAGGAATGCACATCTACTGCTTTAGTTAGTTTCTCTTCTGAATCCCAGGCAGAATTTGGTAATCCGGCATAAGCATTGGTACCTAGAGCAGAATCCATCTCATTAACGAACCCTTTTTCCTTGTATACATTGCGGTACTCGCGGATGATAAATGGAATCAATCCATCTCGAAGAATTTCCAATATTCTTCCCACTCGTTCCTTATTGCTTAATGCCATCTGGTTACCCTCTTTTCAAGAATTACTTAGATTAATTTTTCTTGCTGATATTTTTGCTTTATACTCTGGGCTTGTTCCTGGCTGGCACTCCAGGAGACAACCAAAGTGTTATAATCGCGGGCGTGTTTTGCCCAACTCTTGTGCTCGCAGATACTGTACAGGCGATAGGCCAATTGACGGGAATCGGCAGCCAGTTTGGGGGACATTTTAACTAACAAACTTGCAACGCCTTCTTCGCCATAAGTGTTGAGTTGCTTAATGAGATGGTGGGTGGCTTCCCAAACGGGCAAACGATCATCTATGGTTGGATCCCAACTAGGATCAAGCTCTGACCAGTGCAGCAAGCGTACTTTGCCGGTCCCGGATTCCAATACTCCAGCGTTGACCAGACCTTCTAAGCTGGTGTCTTTTGCACGAACAAGGACATCAGCCTGTCCAAAGGGGCCTTCTTCAAAGCCATATTGTTGGAACCAAGCGACAGCAAAGCGCGAATCAACGTCGATATGGCCTTCTTGTTCGGCCAGGAATGCGTCGAGTTCCTGATTGATGATCTGCAAAGCAGTACGCACTGTTAGATGGTTACCGTTGGGTTCTAATACGTTTTGATAGCGACTGTAAATGGCCATACCAGGGCCAATGGAGGCTTGAGCCATATCCACGGGGGCGATGTTGCCGGATTGCATTTCACGCAGGGCGGCAGGTAATTCTCGTCGCAGGGCGCTGACAAATTCTCGGCGGGAAGTTATTGGGGCATTTTCGGAGCGCGGGCGGCAAACCAGGACTATAGAGGAGGCCAGAAAATTCATTTGGCTTTTGAGAGCTTTGACAAGCTCTGTTCGTAGAGGCCATGTTCCTAAAATTTGGAAACCACTTTGGATAACACCTTCTAACATAGTTTCCCAACCTGTTCGTTCACCTTTTTCACTTCCATTCAATTCCGATTGTTTAAAAGCATAGTAAATTGTCACTGGATATAAAGAATCTGAACACTCTAAAATATTCGTAAATGCTTTAAATAAACCCTCTTCAAAGAAAGCATTGGCATTATCTCTACCACCCCATCTTTCATAATCAGCCACTAATTCTGTATCTTTTGGTACTTTTACAGTTCTGAAAATATTTGGATAAATCTCTTTTAGATTCTTCCGTAACCATACATAAAAGAAATCAGAAAGGTCTGCATATGGCACATTATCATAATATGGTGGATCTGTTGATATGATAAATTTCCTATCTCCAAGGTATGATGTTGCGTCTCTCTGAAAAGCTGTCCCAGGAATAAGATTAACTTGGAAATTACCATATTTCTTGATATTTCTGCTTAAATTATTAATAAGAATATGCCACGAGCCAGAACTTTTCCCCAAGGGATTTCCTTCCGCAAAATTCCATGTCATTGACATTAACTGTCTGCCAAAAAGATTTCTTGGACATTCAGCTTTCGGTTCCCAAGGACACAAATTATTACCTAAGTCTGCTAGCTTATCAATAGTCAAGGCTAACATGACAGCAATAGCTTGCGCATAAGCTATTGCCCCTTGTCCCTTGTCAGCTAAAGATATATTGTCGTTTTTCATCCCCGCATTAATGGCATCTTTTGTAATTTCGGGAATTATATTTTGAACTAAACTAGAAAATGTGTTCAACGCCACCAATTGCCTAGGCATAAATAACTCGCCAAATTCTTTAATACCATATCTTGGAGGAGCCATATATTGGGCGTGAGTAGAGATATCAAGATGGGGAATCCATTCAGGATTTGCTTGAGTGGCAATATCTATATGCTCTTTTGAAGGCTCGTAATAATTTCTACCGCCATTGCCCTTAGTAACAATGCTTATCATCATTGTTCCCAGTCTGCCATTTTTACCTTCTTGTTTTATATAATCCAAAGGTATAGGAGCGCCACTGAAAATACACGTACCACTTGTTCGCCCAATCAAACTTTCCGGAACAGAACCCTTACCGCTTTTTATTTTGAACCTGATACTGTTATCGCTATTATTGATTTCAGGGTCAAGCCAAGTTTCCTTATTTTTTTTCTTGCAAAGCCAGAAATCCCTTATTAATGGCGTATAAGAATTTATCGCTGGATTTGGGCTTACTACTGTTCGTGCCCATAACCAAGAAACTACATCCTCACCATTTTTTTGGGGATACAAATGTCCAATTCTATCTCTAGCTCCATTAAGAATTAACTTCCCATAGTATTCAATATCGGATGCTAACCCACTAGTCCCAATCCATTTAGATTCAACACCAATGCTTTGGCCTATCTTTGGATTCACTGGTGCATTATTTAAAAAAATCGGAATGATTTCCAATAAAGCTTTGTTGATCGTCACAGCTACAGGGTTAAGATCACTTGCGTGGGTTTCCAGTCCCAGTCGTTGCGCCTCCAATGGGATTACTCCTCCTCCTGAAAAAGGGTCAAGCAGCGGTGGAGGGTTGCCATCTGTAGATAAACGGATTAGTTCGCGAGCTTGCTCAATAATGGCATCATCCGTGGTGGCTTCCCAGGTTACCAATTGCTCAATGAAGTCAAACAAGCGTTGACGGGGAGTATCATTCTCTATAGCGTTTTTACCTTTAGGGAGATTATTGCAAGCTTCTATAAATTCCGGTGGTGCGTTGTCATTATCAGGATCATCAACTAATGAGGAAAAAATCACCGCCCGGGCTGCAACTAATGGTCGGCGTGCCCACCACAGGTGCAGCGTGCTGGGATGTCCGTGACGGATGCGTTTCTCACGAACACAGGCTTTATTAATTGCTTCTAGAGGTAATGCAACTTCAATAAGTTTTTTTCTTTCTACCATAAAAATTTATCCTTGCTTATCTAGAATTATGGTGTGCTTGTCAACTAATCTACGTAGATCTGGTTTTGTAATACCTGTTTCCATTTTCTCGTTGGGTAGCCGGTAGCACAAAATCGTTTACTTGATGCCCTTGACTTGCTTCTGTATTGATAATTGGTTTTTCAAATCCAATACTTTGCCACTTTTTTCTAGGAGATCATTGATCTTGTAGTTAGCGCTTGTTACCGCAAAATCAGGTTCGATATGAAAAGGCTCGGAAATGTAATAGGCATTTTCTGCCTTCCCCTCTTTTATTTTTATAACTGCCAATAGATAATTATCAGGTGTATTAATGCCAGTCAATATTTCATTCCTGGAGATTGTCACAGTTATTGCCTCATAGTGTCTGCCTTTTACTTCAATGAAGCGGACATCTCCGGTATTTGGATTTCGACTTTCAATATCATATCCAATGTTTTCTTTACTAACATCTTTGGGAAGGTTGCCCTGCGATGACTCAATATTCATTACCGTTTGCATAGCTATCAATTCAATAAATTTTTTATCTCCTGGATCTGAATTCGGAATATCCTTTTCCAGCATGCCAATAGGAATAATTAACGCTCCCCCTATGATTAGGGGCGGAGTTGCGAAAATGCTCTTTTCTAATTCTAGCTGCTGAGTTCTTTTTTCTAATCGGACTGCCAAGTTATCAGCGCGGTCTTGAGCTCTATCAGCATTTAAACGATTAGTTGATTTTCCTTTCTTTTCCTTTTTCCTCAGGTCCGTAGCTCGGCGATCCCAAAAATTAATTTCCTTGGTTAGTCTACTATTAACTGCTTTAAGAGTTTTCTCAATAAGCCCTTCTCTTCTTTGGCGAACGCTGTTTAGATGTTTCGGTACTAAAGTATCAATAGCATAGTCCAGAACTTGTTTTTCCAATAGATTCCCCTGAAGCCATTTCGCTTGGATATGCTCTAGGACTTTCTTACGCTGCTTTGGTGTCGTGGGATGATAATCCAAATGCGGGGCAGCGCCGCCTGATTTTATGTGATTTTCAGAATCAATTTCAACAAAATGAACTTCCTGTGATATTACACTGTGGTCCGATTCAGTAGCATCACTTGCATCCTGGATGCTTTGCTCTAAGAAAAACAATACCCGCGGTGATTTACCATAATCTTCTTTATCGATGAGCATAGATCCTGACTGGAGTAAATTTCCGTATTTATCCATAGTCATTTTAATTAATGTGTCCAACAATGGGTGTCCAGGGCATATGAAGTCAGCATCCGAATACCCACTTTGGTAAACTAAATCTTTATCAAAGCAAACACGATCATATTTTCTCAAAATGGGTATATATGTGTTAAGTTCTCTTGCCAAGTCACGAATCCGGGCAGGTACATGGCTGATCCTGTATCTGCCATTTTCGCGCTCCTGGATAGCGCCACCGAACAAACGAAACGCTTCTACAAAAAATGATTTAATGTAGTACGGTTGCAACCTTCGGGCTTGATATCGCTCCATATCTTCCCGAATCATTGCCAGCTGAGAAATATCCATGGTATGTGTCGCCAATGATCGAGCCTCAATTAATTGCTGGACCCGTTCTTGATCCAAGGTATTATCAATTTTCTGATCCAGCTTGGCTCTGATTTTTGGGTCATCTCCATAACGAATAGCTTCTACAAGAAGCTTATGGAGAGGTTCATTATCAAACAACAATCCCAAGACATCAAAGACTTTCCCTTTTAGCGCTTGATGTTCTGTGGCTAATTTACTTAATAGTCGTTTATAGACATATCCTTCCCGAGTTTCCCCGGCGACCAGATTCCAAAGGTGGCACACCTCAGTTTGCCCAATTCGGTGAATTCTCCCAAAACGCTGTTCCAGGCGATTGGGGTTCCAAGGCAAATCGTAATTTACCATCAAATGTGCTTGCTGCAGATTAATCCCTTCCCCAGCGGCGTCCGTTGCTACTAAGAAATATACATCGGGGTCATTCCGGAACCGATTTTCAATTACCCTTCGCTCTTCCCTGGGAACGCTACCGTGGATTTTCACTAGCATCTCTTCATTTCCAAACAGAGTTGCAATCTTTCTCCATAAATACTTGAGTGTATCCACATGTTCTGTGAAAATCACCAATTTTCTTCGTTGTCCGTGCTCATTCACCATTTGCTGTTCATCTTGTAGGATGCTGGCGAGGTGTTCCCACTTATGATCCTTACCGCTTTGAAGCACATGGAGTGCTTTTTCCTCTAATCGGCTTAAGATCTCAATTTCAGCTTCCAGTTCCTCAATGGTCATGGAAGCTGTTGCGCTATCTGTGATCAGTTCTTCTAAAGCTTCTACTTCTTCCGCAGGAGCATCGTCCCAATCTAAATAGAAATCATCATCAAATTTGTTAGCAGGCTCTTCCCAGTTTTCAAATTTCTTTTTCAGATTCACGACATCTTTCATCCGCTGATTTAATTTAGCCCTTCTTCTTTTTACGGATGAATAAATAGCGGCCGGAGAGGACGCCAAGCGTCGTTGTAGAATGGTTAAAGCAAATCCAACATTTCCTTTCCGTTTACCATCAAGAAGTTTATCAGCTCTGTTGAACTCGTCTTTAACGTAAGAGGTGACTGCCTGATAAAGTTCTGCTCCCGCATCAGAAAGCGGATAGCTGACAGTATATGCCTTCCTCTCTGGAAACAGAGGTCGGCCATCAAATTTTCGCAACTCTTCTTTGACCATCCGGCGCATTAAATCTGACACATCAACCTGATGGACCCCTTCTCTGAATTTGCCCTCAAAACGATCTTGGTCAATTAAGCGCAGGAATAACTGGAAATCTTCTTCTTTCCCATTATGCGGGGTTGCTGTCATCAGTAGAAAATGTCGTGTGATTTCACTCAGAAGCTTCCCTAGTTTGTAGCGTTTGGTTTCTTGCAGTTTGTTGCCCCAGATATGGGCTGACATCTTATGGGCTTCATCCACAATCACCAAATCCCAATCCGAGTTTCTCAGTTTATCCTTGAGATCATCGTCTCTGGCGATTTGATCTAAGCGGATAATTACTAGATCTTTATCAAGAAATGGGTTTCCAGAGACAGCATTTTCAAAAGAAGCTCTGTGAATAATATCAAACTTGATCTGGAATTTGAACCAGAGTTCATCCTGCCATTGAGTAGTTAAATTTCCAGGCACGCAGATCAAACATCTTTGCACATCACCGCGTACAATCAGCTCCTTGATCAGCAGCCCTGCCATGATAGTCTTGCCGGCGCCGGGGTCATCTGCCAATAAGTATCGCAGCGGCTGACGCTTCAACATTTCATCGTAAACACCGATAATCTGATGAGGTAAAGGATCAATTAAAGATGTATGAACAGCCAGCACGGGATCAAACAAATGGGCGAGATGAATGCGGTAGGCTTCGGCAGCCAAACGAAACTTTTCACCATCAGCATTAAAATTCCAGCGGTTTTTGACTCTATCAAGATCGATGTTCTCTAGGTTATCCTGATAAAGGAGTTGAGATCCAGTTTGACCATCATCCCTTTTGTAAAACAATTCAACAGCAGTGGTGCCATGATACTTAACATCTATAACAGTAACCTCTTGGTTGGGTAGGATTCCTGTGATCTTTAGATCTGGCTGTAAATCTTCGAATTTAACCATGTTAGAGCATGTGTGATTTTATTTGTGATGATGTACATAATCCATCATACTAGTATAAATAACAAATAATTAAAAAGAGATTAATGCTCGTTTTCAATAAATCTTCTCTTTCTATATAGGACTATTGTACCCTTCCCTATTTACTCTTCTGATGACTAATGCATTTCATTACTGTAGAGAGGTTTGATTGATTATTTGTTTGTCCTCAACATAAAAATCAATCAAACCTCTAGACTTATTACGTTCCTAATTAAACCATGTTGCCTATACGAAATAAGACTAGTGTTTCAATCTTCCCTGAGATAGATAAACGACCATGTAAAAGATGGCAGTTCATTTTCAAAACCCATATTTCAAAGCCAGCTCGTCTGTCAGCCAGGGTAAGATCCCTTTGTTGCGAAGGTGTTGAACAATGCGCTGCCAGCTGCATTTTCTTAGCATCGTTTGATTTCTCAATTCTGCTCGAGTTTCTTTGTAAGCTGATAGCCCATCCCCTCCTAATTTAAAGGAAGGATTTCGCTCGTCGTAGATTAGTACGACATGCCCGTTGTCCAAAGATACTTGTCCGCCTGGCTTTACTCCTGCCGCCAAAATATTCCGCACCAGCTGATAGTTTTTATTCA
>Ga0307990_1003251_pt1 | contig 12500 bp, 7 predicted proteins | sample EllFjometagen129_FD_203168 | JGI IMG/M metagenome (GOLD analysis project Ga0307990, IMG submission 203168) | Marine microbial communities from Ellis Fjord, Antarctic Ocean - #129 | ecosystem: Environmental > Aquatic > Marine > Unclassified | place: Southern Ocean | collected 2014-10-08
CGTTCACATCGTCGTTAACAGCGTCATCAACAGGATCATCGGCATCGTCGTCATCGCCGCATCCGACAAAAAGAACGCAGACAGGCAAAAGAGAAATTATCAAGGCGACAGAAAATAAAACCTTCATGCTGAACCTCCAATAATTTGGACCACATTCGAGGCTGCCCTTCGACCATTCTCGCGACAGGAATGTCGCTCCTACATTCATACCTCATACTTCTTACTTCATACCTCATACTTCATACTTTCCGTCACGGCGTCCATTCGTCTGCGCCGATATCCCAGCCTGCGCCGTATGGGCGTGCATCTCCGTCGAAATCGAATTCCACGAGACCTGGATCGACATATGCCGCCGGATCGATCCCGGCATCGATGCACGGGCTTGAGTCTCCAAGATGAAAATCACCGCCGACCGGATCAACAAAAAGCGGATCGGCGCTGATGTTGCCCGAGGCCTCCACGCAGCCGGTCCATCCGCAGGCGTTGACCCCGGCAATTGAATTTACTACGCAACCACCACTAGGCCAGTAGCTTTTAAATATCATACAATACAAATCCGCGCCCCAGATATCGTTGTTCGACAGCGTCGTCGTGCTGCTGGCGGTGATTAATATGCCCATGCTATAAGTGCCAGACCCGCCGTCGATCACATTATTCACCACTGTTGCAATAGCCAACTCGCCGCTGTTGGTCACGCCTCTGCTCCGATTTCCCGATCCTCCGTTTATGGTGTTGTTGACCAGTATCGTCGTGCTTCCGGAGTTGTACACGCCACAACATTTTCTTCCCCCAGACCCGCCGTCGATGATGTTGTTCACTAGCGTCACCGTGCCGCCTTCGTAGTTGTACACGCCGTAGCTGCTGCCCGCCGCCCCGCCGTCGATGGTGTTGTTCACCAGCGTCGCCGCGCCGTCGCCGTTACGCACGCCGTAGCTGCCACTGTCTGGCAATCCGCCGTTGACGCCGTTGATAGTGAAGCCTTCAACGGCTATCGACCCGGCGGCGCTAATCTTAACGGCGGCTCCAGCTTGGCCGTAGATTGTCGTGACGTAGGTGTTTATATCTCTCGTCCAGCCTGCGGATTCGTAACCGCCGAAAATGGATACTTGCACTTCCACATTTTCAGAATAATCGCCTTCGGCGACAAAAACGGATTTACCTGTTTGCGTAGCCAGAACCATACCGGCATTGATCATCATCTTGGGCGCCGCCATCGTACCGGGATTGGCGTCGTCGCCTGTCATTGCGACGAAAACGCCCGTTTCATCTCCAAGTAAAAGGTCATGATCATCGCAATTCTGATCGATGCCGTCGTCTGGCAATTCCGGGGCGCCGGGATAGGATAATAGGTCATTGTCGTCACAGTCTGTTCCGGGATTTATTGGCGGCGCCGCCTGGTCGTCGCCATAGTCGTCACCATCCCTGTCACGCATACAAGCGACTGGATCATCCAGAGGCGCAGCCCCAGGGAAACATGTGTCGTCAAAATCATCACAGTCGATAATCCCTCCGCTTGTTCCGAGAAGCGCGAAACCGTCGCCGTCTGCATCTCCGCTCTGTGCGTCTCCAACCACTCCGTCGCAATTGAAATCGACAAGAGGTATGCCATCGTCCTCGGCGCCGGGATGGACAAGAATGTTTGCATCATCACAATCCGTGTTGTCCAGTACCCACCCTGATGGGCAAGTCTCACTTTCATACTCATGGCTGAAACCGGGTTCGCCGAAAGTGTCCGTATCCGCATCCTGATAGCAGTGAACGAGGGGAACCGTTGTTGTTGTCGTCGAGGTAGTGCTTATAGTCGTGGTCGTCGTGGTCGGTTCAGCGGAGTCATCGTCGACATCATCGTTGAGGTCGTCATCCAGATCATCATTGACGTCGTCGTCATCGTCAGTGTCATCGTCAGCATCATCGTTTAGTTCATCGTCATCCGCATCATCATCCGCATCGTCATCATCGGAAGGACTGTCTTCAGAATCATCATCGTCATCGCCGCAGCCGACAAAAAAAACGCAGACAGACAAAACGGAAATTATCAATGCGACCGATAATAAGACCTTCATTCAGAACCTCCAATCATTCGGACCATATTCGCGGCTGGCCTACTTCGCTAAAGCTACGAAGCCTTCAATGCCGCTCCTACACTCATTCTTCATACCTCATACTTCATACCTCATACTTCATACCTTCCGTCACGGTTTCCATTCATCCGGTCCGATGTCCCAGCCCGCGCCGTAGGGGCGCGCATCGCCGTCAAAGTCAAATCCCATCTCCGGGAACTCTATCTCCGGGAACTCCGGACAATGAATTATGTAAAGCGTCGGATCGATGCCGGTATCGATGCATGGGCTTGAGCTTTGAATATGGAAATCGTCGCTCGCCGGATCGACGAATAGCGGATCGGCGCTGATATTGCTGGATGCTTCATCACAGCTAAACCACATACAGTCATTAACCTCCGGCAACGAATTTGCGACGCATTCGCTCGAGCTGCCAATAAAATCGTATTCAGATATTATGCAATCGATATTCTCGCCAATAATATCGTTGTTAAGCAGCAGCATCGCCATGTTGGCGCCATATATAATAAAAACTTGCAAGGCAATGCTGTTTTCACTTGATCCTCCGTCAATGATGTTGTTTATAAGCGTCGTCGGCACAACAGCATCTCTGGAATATTTGACATCTCCTTGTTGAGCATTATATCCGCCACCAATAACCTTGTTTGCCAACTTTGGATAAACATATTCAACATATGTCACAGCGTAGCTTTCCTGATTTCCCGTTCCGCCGCTGACAAAGTTGTTCAACATCGTCAACCAGCCGTCGCTCCACACTCCAGTGCTGATATTGCTTTCCGCCCCGCCGTCCACGATGTTGTTCTCCAATGTCGCGTCACCGAGGTTATTCACACCGGTGCTGTTTTCACTCCCTGAACCGCCGCCAATGATGTTGTCTATTAGTATCGCGACGCCGAGAAAGAAACGGAGGCGATAGTTTTGTACGCCACAACTGCTGCCGCCTCCGGTTCCTCCGTCGATATCGTTTGCTAAGAGCGTTGCTATGCCGATGTTTTCCACGCCAATACTTCTAAGAATTCCCGAGCCGCCATTGATTGTATTGTCCATTAGCATCACCGTTACTTCATAATCATTAGTATTCGTTATACTCACGCCGCAGCTATTATTTCCTGACCCACCGTCAATGTCATTTCCGATCAGCGTCGCCGTTCCTTCGCCGTTATACACGCCGTAGCTGTGGTTGGATTCCGATCCACCATGAATAACGTTGCTTGTCAGCGTCGCCGTGCCGGAGTTGGACACGCCGCAGTTCCAGTTTCCCGATCCGCCATGGATGATGTTGTTTGCCAACGTTGCCGTACGGGTGTTGAACACGCCGGAACTATAGCTGTCGCCTGATCCGCCGTTGATCGTAAAACCTTGGATTGCGATGGGATTTGATTCATTCAGCCTTGCTTCATCCCAATCGCCGTCCATGTTATCATCCCGCCAAAGAGACTCGCCCACAGTTACCGCCGTATCCGTTTCAGCGTTTATCGTCGTAACATTGACGTCCATGTCCCGCGTCCAGCCCACGGATTCGTAGCCGCCGAAAAGAGATACTTCAGTGACCACGTCTTGCGTGTAATCACCTTCCGCGATGAAAACCGACTTACCGGCCTGAAGCGCAAGGCTCACCCCTGCATTAATCGTCAACTTAGGAGCGGCCATTGTTCCGGGATTGGCATCGTCACCCGTGGTTGCAACGAAGACTCCCGTATCATCTCCAAGTAAAAGGTCGATGTCGTCACAATTTTGGTCGATGCCGTCATCGGGCAGCTCCGCCGCTCCGGGATTGATAAGGGGATTCGTATCATCGCAATCAGGCCCCATCAGGCAATTGTCGCCGTATGTGTCGCCGTCCTCATCGACGCACTCCGGCGTATCGTCATCGGCGTCGTCATCAACGTCGTCATCAACATCGTCATCGCTTGTGTCATCGTTCAAATCATCGTCAGCGTCGTCGTCGATGTCGTCATTCGCATCGGCTGAATCATCGTCGGAATCGTCATCGATATCGTCGCCGTTTGTGTCGTCATCCGCCGTATCGGCTGAGTCGTCATCATCATCGTCGCCGCAGCCTGGAATAATGGCAAAGCACAAGGCTAGGATAGAAAACAGGGCGAATCGTTTGCATGAAATCATGAGGCACTCCCGTATTGAAAGATTGCATCGCAACCTTCAAACAACGCAAGTTTTTTGCCCCTTCCAATACTAAACAAGTCCAATATACCGCATTTCATGCAAAAATTATAGTTTCTTTGAAAATTGACCGAAAATATATCTTGACGCAGCGCGGCATATGCGTATGATGCGTCGCGTCATGATCTTTTCAATTGCATTTTGATTTATGGGGCGATCATGGAGGAAGATTATGCGGCCAGTAAACGAATTGATTGACGATTTGCGAAAACGACGAGTGATCATCGGGCCGGACCATTTTGTGCTAGGCGACGGCTACGGCAACCCGGATATGCACGCCAGCCTTTTCGTCGTGGGCAGGCGACTCTATAAAGCAACCGATCTTTGGGGAGAGTGCATTCTCCGCATTGCAGACAGAATTGGCGACCGGGAATTCGACATGATCGTCACGCCTGACGAGCAGTCCATTCCCTCTGCTCGAATCCTTGCAAAAGCTCTTGCTGCGGATTCGGGAACGTCCTGTATCCCGGTATATTCCATGAGCAACGCAAGGCATCTGCCGGAAAAATCAGGTCGAGTCCTGATCCATGACGACGTTGTCAACCGTGGCCGACAGATCCTGCAGGTTTTGCAATGGATGGATGAAGAACGTCATAATCCCATTGGGATAAGCTGCCTGTTCACACGCACCGAGGAACCTGAGCTTCACGGCCTGCCGCTCTTTTGCGCGGTGGACCGAGTCCTGACCTCAGTGCATCCAAATGACTGTCCCTTATGCCGGGAGCGCAAGCCAATCAACACGCTCTTTGGCAAGGGCGCCCTGTATTGCGTTGAGCAAGGCGATGTACCGCCCAAGGCGCATGGCATGTAAAAAAACAAATGACCCCGCCAGGCTTTGGTCCGGCGGGGCCGTATAATTTTTTCCCTCAATTGATTAGTGCGCGAAACTTCCCACCGTACTTTCGTAATCGCCAAGAAGCTCCGCAATTTCTTCCAGTTCCGCATCGCCCAGAGCTATTGCGGCGTTTTGCACAGTGTCTTTCGTCGTTTGGCATAAGGTCAGCGCGGCCTGGCCAAGCCCATCATCAATGAGCCGATCAATTTCCTTGAGAGCCTCGGCATAGGCCACAATGGCATTGCCTTTGAGAAGCTGATCGGCGTCCGCGGCGAGAAGCTCAGCGATTGTCATCGTTTTTTGGTCCTGCTTCTCCACGCGCGTGAAGGGGTCCGTGTACTCGGCCCGCACTTTTATAATGTCTTCGCCGCTGACCGTTTGTCCGTCGCAGGCTATGATGAACTGGTGAAACACCATCGCATCGTTGGGACCCAGATGCTGCGGCTCGACTTCATCCGGATTCGGGTTATATTCCTCACCGTGAAATTCCTTCATGAGCATATACCAGGGCATTTCCAGGCGAACCTGCACATCCATGGCCGCCAGTTCCATGTTTTCCTGGAATCGCTCCATAAATTGGGTGTCCGCCTCCTCCTTTGAACCGACGAAGATGTAAGCTCCTTTGCCGGCGTCCGTGACATCGTCCATCAATTCGTCCCGGTAGTCGCCGGGGGAGGAATCGACGCCGACGCCGATGAGATAAATCCCCTCTCCTTCCGAGTCGTCGGCGGCCTGGGAAATAATATTGATGTCGGTAATGCCGGTGTTGGCGCCTCCATCGCTGATGAGAACCACGCGGTTAAGCCAACCATCCCGGTAATTGTCTTCGGCCAATTCATAGGCGCGAACCAGGCCACCATGAAGATCCGTGGAGCCATCAGCCGAAAGATCGTCGATAGCGTCCAGGAGCGTTGGATCGTTAGGTCCTGCGACCATGTGGGAATTCAACGGAACGCTTGTGCTGTCGCTCCATTCCACCATTGAGACGATATCCCCATCCTTAAGTTGCGTGGCGATTGCTTTGCAAACATCTTTGAGTAGATGAATGGCGCCGTCGCCCATGGACCCGGAGGTGTCCAGAGAAAAAGTCAGGTTCACGTGTCGGCCTTCGCCCGCATTGATACGGTGGCTTTGCGCGCCGATCTGCAAAACATATTCGCGCCCGGATTCGTAATCGGAATTTTCCATTTCCCGAAGTTGCGGGACAATCTTGATCCTTCCCGGCACGGGCGGTTCGTACTCGATCTGGTAGTAGTTGGTAAATTCGTAGGTCCTCACCTGCCACCGAGGGACAATGCGCCCGGATTCAATGTAGAAGCGGGAAATCACCGGCGAGGCCTGGGAGTTGGAATCATCCGCCGACAGCCACAGAACCAGCGGCTCTTGTTCCAGCGGGCATTCCCAAGCAGGTTCTTCCGTGGTGTCATCGTCTATCGAGTCGTCGTCTATCGTGTCGTCGTCCCAATCATCATCCTCCCAGTCATCGTCCCATCCGTCGTCGTCCACGTCATCGTCCATGTCATCGTCGGCGTCGTCATCCCATCCGTCATCATCGCCTCCATCGTCATCGCCTCCATCATCATCGCCTCCATCATCGTCATCGCCGATAGCATCTGCGCTATCGTCGTCATCATCGTCGCCGCCGAAACAAGAAACCATTGCCCCAAGCGATAGGATTAAAATGAAAATCCACATGAATCGCCTGAAAATAAACATACCGTCCCCCTCAAGGTTAAAAGGTTGCGAACAACCCCCTTGCTGAGAAACCGATTTTTGCCCCTCCGGTTTGCCGATGGCTAGGATATTAACGCAAATGAATATTATTTGAAAGAAAAAAGAATCAGGGGGAAAGGATGACTTGAATATCGGATAAGGCAAATATCAAGCCGACTCCAAGCCTTCCTCCTCCGCTTAAGCTATGGCGGACAAGTCGGCGCGACCGAGCAATCGCGGTTGGCCTACTTCGCTAAAGCTACGAAGCCTTCAATGCCGCTCCTACACTCATACTTCATACCTCATACTTCATACCTCATACTTCATACCTCATACTTCATACCTCATACTTCATACCTCATACCTTGCTCAGGGCGTCCACTCGTCCGCGCCGATGTCCCAGCCTGCTCCGTAGGGTCGCGCATCGCCCTCGAAATCAAATTCCACAAAGCCCGGATCAATGTAATCCGGCACGGGATCGATGCCGGTATCGATGCAAGGGCTTGTGTCTTGTAAATGAAAATCGCCGCTGGCAGCATCGACGAAAAGCGGATCGTCGCTGATGTTGCCGGACGCCTCCTCGCAACCATACCACGCGCAGGCATTGATTTCAGCGATTGTATTTGCATCACATTCATAATGGTCGCCATCGTAAATCATGCAATCCATATCAACGCCCCAGATGTCATTGTACATTAGTATCAACATACCATCTTCGTCGCTGTAAACACCCCAGCTTTCGTCGCCTAATCCGCTGTCGATCATGTTGTTCGCCAGCGTCGCCGCGCCTGCACTGTTTACGACGCCGTAGCTTGAACTGAAATCTCCCGTCGCCAATCCGCCGTGAATGAAATTGCCCGTCAGCATCATTGTGGCGGTATTGTACACGCCATAGCAATTGCCGTCGGACCCGCCATTGATTGTGTTGTTTATCAGCGTCGTCGTATCTTCGTTGTATACGCCAAAGCTGCCTTCATTCCCCGATCCGCCGTTGATATCATTGTCCACCATTGTCATCATGCCCCAGATGTTGTGCATACCGTAGCTGAATTTGCCCGACCCGCCATCAATGGTGTTGTTGGACAGCATTGTTGTACCGTAATTATACACACCGTTGCTGCTGCTTGAATCACCCGTCGGCGACCCGCTATCAATGGCGTTATTCACCAGCATCGCCTTGCCATTCATGTTGGCAACGCCGATGCTGTCGCCAAGACCGTCTGTCGCCGACCCGCCATCAAGGGTGTTGTTCACCAGCGTCACCGTGTCATATAAATTGTACACGCTGCAGCTAATGAAAGCTCCCGACCCGCCGCTGATAAGGTTACTCGCCAGCGACGCAGAGCCGCCGGTGTTGTACACGCCAACGCTGGTATCGCCGCCCATCCCGCCACTTATACTAAAACCTTCAACAGCTTTCGGCGCGGGGCCGTAGCAATAAACGGCGATGTTGGTCAGGGCGTTTATCGTGGTGACGTTGGCGTCGATATCCCTCGCCCAGCCGATGGATTCGTAGCCGCCGAACAGGGAAACCTGCGTTTCAACATCTTCCGTATAATCGCCCGCCGCGACGAAAACGGACTTGCCGTTTGCATCCGCCAGTGTTGCACCCGCTCCGATTGTCAGCTTGGGAGAAGCCATTGTGCCGGGATTGACGTCGTGGCCCGTTTTTGCCACGAAAACGCCGGTTGCGTCGCTGAGGACAAGATCACCCCCTACGCAGTCCTGACTGATGCCGTCATCGGGCAGTTCCGGCGCGTCCGGATGCGTGAGAATATCCGTGTCGTCGCAATCCGTGTTTTCGTGCACCCATCCCAATGGGCATATGCCATCAACAAACACATTGCTGACCGCAGGATCGCCGTAACCGTCCCAATCGGCATCCTGATAACAGATATTGGAGGAAATCGTAGTAGTTGTTGTTGAGGTTGTAGTTGTGGTGGTCGTCGTCGTCGGCGCGATTGTTGTCGTTGTTGTCGTCGTCGGCGCGATTGTTGTCGTTGTTGTCGTCGTCGGCGCGATTGTTGTCGTTGTTGTCGTCGTCGGCGCGATTGTTGTCGTTGTCGTCGGCTCCTGCGTTGTAGTAGTAGTCGATGCAACCGTGGTCGTGGTAGTCGGTTCCGTCGTGTCATCGTCATCGTCCGCATCATCGTCCACATCGTCATCCAAATCGTCATCCGCATCGTCGTCGACGTCGTCGTCCGCATCATCATCGATGTCATCGTCGGCATCATCGTCCGCATCGTCGTCCGCATCGTCGTCGACGTCATCGTTATCATCATCGTCGTCGCCGCAGCCGCAGGAAATTAAGCCAGTTAAAGAAAGTAAAATAAGCGAAAGCAAAGCCATAACTTGAAAAATCGACCGCATTTATTGCCTCCTTAAGGTTGCTCAATCATTATTTAAATTACATAGAAAAACTGCAAATGGCAAATACTTCCGAATTGTGAATTACGAATTGTGAATGGGAAATGCGCCGAATTACGAATGCCGAATTGCAAATTGTGAATAAAGGATTCTGAAAGGAAACACAGTCGGGGGTGGCTGTGCTACACTTACCAATATTGAAAAGCTCTCCCGCTATTCTGGACGCCGGGAAATTTTAATGCGATAAAAAGGGCGGGGAGAACCATGTACGAATTTTCTGAATTCAAAGTATTCAATCACTCGGACCGGATCGCCAGGATCCTCGTCGGCGAACTGCCGCCGCCGGTGACGCTGGAAATCGATCCAACCAACGCATGCAACCACGACTGCATCTGGTGCGTGGACAGTGAGCACCGCAAGCTGCACAAGGGACACATGGACAAGGATGTGCTCTTTTCGGTGATCAAGCAGGTCGCCGCTCTGGGCGTCAAGTCCATCGTTATCAAAGGCGGGGGCGAGCCGCTGGTCTATCCGTGGATCGACGAGCTACTTTATGAGATTCGCGACAAGGGTCTCCCCGTGGGCATCATCACCAACGGCGAACTTGTATATAAACACAAAAAAGCTATCACAGACACCTGCGAATGGCTGCGCCTTTCCGTAGACGCGGGCACGGCCGAAACGCACACTCTGACGCACAGGCCGAAGAATCCCGACGCTTACGCGGACATCTGGAAGGGCGTTCGCGCCGTAGCGCAAGACGTGTTTTGCGGCATCATTTACGTTGTCCACCCCGCGACTTTTCACGAGATGGCCCTGACCGCCAAGCGAGCCAAGGAAAACGGATGCAGGTACATTGCCTTCAAGCGCGTGATCGCCGATTTGGAAGTCTTCGACACGGAGCTTTATTTGAGCATCGACTCCAATTATCTATTTGCGCGCAGACAGTATCAGGACAGCAACTTCAGCGTTGTGGGCTTTCGCATTTATAACTTCACGCAAGGGCCGGACAAGGAACCCTACAAAGTCTGCAAGGGCCATCACCTGGTGGGCATTTTATGCGCCGACGGCAACATGTACGCCTGCTGCGCGACGCGAGGGGTGGAGAGCTTCTGTTACGGATCGATATACGAAAATACTTTTGCCGAGATATGGCTCGGCGAGCGGCGCAAGGAAATTCTCGGGCACATCGACAAGTGCGAATGCGCCACGATATGCCAGGGCCATACGAGCTTCATGCGCTACGATCATTATAATGAGATGTTTGAATACATGATGCTTGACGACAAACCCCACGGGCGCTTTTTATAGATTCTTGCTCAATATGTCGGAGAATTTTTTTTGGCGGAGAACAGGGCGCTCGAAATCAATGATTTATTTTGGCAGGGTTTAGGGTACAGGGATTGGGGTTTGGGAAAGGCGAATTATTTGCGTTTCCGCCAAACTGAGCGAAAGCGGGCGAAGGTATGCATGCGATGGAGCCAGCCCTTTGAGCAAAGTCGAAGGGTGAGAGAGAATGCAAAGTGACGTAAGAGGATAACGCGATGCCGGCAACTCATTCTTCATACCTCATACTTCATACATGATGCACTTCGAGGGCGCATGAAAAATTGGCGACGCAAATCGGATGGCCAGACGCCGAAAAGTTACGAGATTCGCGTCGATGACGCCGAGCTTCCGCGCAAAACCATCCATATTTCCGGGCGTTTATCCTTCTCAAACGCCATGCAGGCGCACGACGAAATCCTGGAAGGCCTGCATCGTTCGGCGCATAAAAGCCTGACCCTCGATCTTTCTGACTTGCACTATTTTGACGGCGCCGGCGTGGTGGTCATTCTCGACGTCGAAAAACGCAGCAACGCGGCGGATGTCGAATTTGCCCTCGTTGGATTGAGCGGCGGCGTCGCAGGCCTTCTTTCCCTCGTGGACCGAGAGGCCCTCACGCGCCGGATAGATGTCAAGGCGTCAAAACCCAAAAGCATCCCGCTCCAGGTCGGCGAAACGAGTCTTGCCGTCATGGACGATGTCCGCGTGATGGTAAGCTTTGTAGGCGATGCAACTCTCGCGATGATACACGCACTGAGAAATCCCGGCTCTGTACGCTGGCGCGACGTCCTGTTTTACATGGAGCGATCCGGCGCCGACGCGCTGCCCATCGTCGGACTGATTTCGCTGCTGCTCGGTCTTATCCTGGGATTCCAGGCCGTCATGCAGCTTTCCCAGTTCGGAGCGAATATCTATACGGCGAATCTGGTCGGGCTTTCGGTTCTTCGGGAACTGGGGCCGCTGATGACCTGCATTCTCGTGGCGGGCCGGTCCGGTTCGGCCTTCGCGGCGGAAATCGGCACCATGAAGGTCAGCGAGGAAGTGGATGCGCTGCAGACCATGGGCTTTGATCCGGTCAGGTTCCTGGTCACGCCGAAGCTCCTGGCGCTTATGATCATGGTTCCGATGCTGACTCTATACGCCGACATCATCGGTCTTTTGGGCGGTATGATCGTCGGCATAACCAGTGGAGGACTGACAATCACGGCCTACGTTGCGCAGAGTTTTCGTACTATCGACCTGTGGGATTTCGGGCAGGGACTCATCAAAAGTGAAGCCTTTGCCATCCTGATCGCGCTGGTGGGATGCATGCGCGGATTCCAGGTCAGCGGCGGCGCCGCCGGCGTCGGCAAGTACACGACCAGCGCCGTGGTCACGGGAATTTTTCTCATCATTGTCGCAGACTCTATTTTTACGCTGATCTTTCAGTATTACTTTTAGAAAAGGACGAAATCCTTCGCTTGGAATGAATGCGGATTTTTACTCTATACCGCGGCTGGCATTTCGATGTAAAATAGCCGGGATGAAAATTGGAATACCCAGGAATTAATAAAATGTCCAAACTGAAGCTTATCATTCTAATTCTGGCATTTCCGAGCCTCGCCATGGCCGGAAACATCGGTGGAATTGTTTACTTCGATGCTGATCATAGCGCCGGTTCCCACCTTTGGCAGGGCTTCAATGATGGCGATCGCGCTATGCAAAATATAGAGATTGAGCTTTTCGACGGGACGGCCAGGCAAGTCCGAAGCACCGGAAAGTTTGGCACTTACTCCTTTTTGAATTTAGCCAATGGAACATACTTCGTCCGCCCTCTATTGCCGAATTGGCTGGAAAGCACCAGCAAGAACGTGCCAAGCCGCGTGCCGGAGGCGATTGACGAAGGGCACATCACGATTCTGACGATCGGAGACAGCCTCGGAGTTATCGGCTCGGAAAAGCCCTATCCAAATTGGCTGGCCGAGCATTTTACCGCGCTGTGCGATGTGACGCTCTAC
>Ga0307990_1003252_pt1 | contig 12499 bp, 9 predicted proteins | sample EllFjometagen129_FD_203168 | JGI IMG/M metagenome (GOLD analysis project Ga0307990, IMG submission 203168) | Marine microbial communities from Ellis Fjord, Antarctic Ocean - #129 | ecosystem: Environmental > Aquatic > Marine > Unclassified | place: Southern Ocean | collected 2014-10-08
TTTAGCATTTCACTCGAACCCGTGAACCCTTGACCCCTTGAACCCTCTTGGATCACACCGACTCACTTGAAGATTATTCACTTGACTTGCCTTAATTTGCTACAACTAATCGGGAGATGATCCAAAATATAAAATTATAGAGGAAAAAATCTTGTTTGTCAAAAAATAAAGGACGGGTTAAATTTCCTTTTGCTTCTTTATCCTTTTGCTTAAGGCCTGCTGGGATACACCAAGGACTTTTGCAGCAGCAGATTGATTATAGTTGGCACGCTTCATCGCCTCTTCAATGAGCAGCTCCGTTACCTCTTTAATAGTAGGTAATTTTTCAGAAAATAAAACAGAAGGTGTTTCGTTTTCATCATTGTTCCATTCCCCTTTATTATTTTCTGATGCCTCTTTGATACGGGCCTTGAAAAATTTTAATGAAAGTATTTTGGTATCATTTATACTCGCAGCGTCAAATAGCATGGTTTGCAGCTCTCTAACATTTCCAGGAAAGGAATAACTTTGAAGCAATTTGGATAGCTCTGACGGTGGGTTGGGCATTTTCTTACCTAAAATATGTGCTGTTTTATCCAGGAAATAATTCACAAGTAATGGAATATCATCCATACGTTCACGTAGAGGAGGGATATTTATGTGATGTGTCCTGATCCTAAAATTAAGGTCTTTACGAAATTTACCTGCTCTTTGCAAGGACCAGAGGTCTCTGTTAGTGGCAAGCACTATGCGAACGTCTGTTTTTTTGATTTCATCTATGCCAAGGGGCATGTATTCGCCCTCTTGAATCAGGCGTAATAATTTCACCTGTGACGTTGTGCTTAAATCACCTATTTCATCTAAAAAAAGAGTCCCGCCTTTAGTTTGTTCTATGAGGCCATGTCGAACCTGGTCGGCTCCGGTAAAGGCGCCTTTTGCATGGCCAAAAAGGGTATCTGAAAACACGCTATCATCAAGTCCGGCTACATTTACAGTTAAGAAGCGCCCCTTGCGGCCACTGAGAGGGTGTATAGACTTTGCTATCAACTCCTTCCCTACACCTGTTTCTCCTGTTATTAGTACAGGTTGAGATGTTTGGGCTATAGACTCGATATAATGAAAAATTGATAATAGTTTTTTATTTTTAGTAACTATTTTATCAAATAACACTGAAGACCTCATCTCTTTAACTTTTCCTGGATTTTTTGGGACCATCAAATTTGATGCACTCGTAAAAAGTCGTCACTCCGGTGAAAACCGGAGGCCAGATGGCCTGCAACTTCTTGAAAAGACTGGATTCCGGCTTTCGCCGGAATGACGGAAAACGGTATTTTGGGACTTTTTACGAAACCGTCAAATTTTAACTAAAGAATTTTTTGCATTTTGACGATAACATAATATAAGAAAAGTATTTTTTCTTAACTTTTTTATTATACCTCCTTTTAACCCCTGAGTAGGATGCTCAGGGGTTTTTCTTTGCTTATATTATAAAGGCATTTAACTCTATTTGCATGCTTTATTTGTATAAATGAGAATGATTCATTATAGTATAAGCAAAAAATTAGCCTTTAGTAGCTCTTTTCCTCCAAATTTCCTATATTATTGTAACATTTCAATAAGGCAGGGCATTTCTATAGCTTCCCCCTTTAAAAAGGGGGGTTGAGGGGGATTTTTTCTAAAGCTGCCCGGACTTATTGAGATGTTACATATTATTATGATAACTTACTGAGAACTCTATTATAATGACGGATACGGTAATAACAAAGTTTTAAATTATAGATACCTTGAAATATTGCTATTACGGTTTTATCATTAAAAGGCATAAAGCCTCTGTCTTTTTCACAGCCTGATATTTTTTCCGCGGGGAATAATGATTCGGGTTTGAAGGGATATTGATATTGTACTTTAATTGGTGATGGATTATGAAATTATTGTTTTGTTTGTTAGGCCTGGTATTTATTGTTGAAGGGTTGCCTTATTTGGCTTTTCCAGACAAAATGAAGAAATGGTTGCAACAGATTCAGCAGGTTCCAGATAATCATTTAAGGATAATTGGTTTTTTTTCAATGTGTTTCGGCCTTATAATAACATATATTTTCAGGTAACAGAGTGAATTATTCTTTAGAAGACTATGATTATAAACTGCCTGTTGAGTTAATTGCACAGGAACCTGCTTTAAAAAGGGACGGGTCCCGCCTTTTGCATGTAAAGAGATCTACAGGCGAAATTAAAGGCTATCGATTTTCAGAAATGCCATCTTTGCTTAGAAAAGGGGATCTGCTAATAGTTAATAACACAAAAGTTGTTCCGGCCAAGCTGTTTGGAAAAAAAGAAACAGGCGGAAAGGCGGAAATTCTTGTCCTTGAGCATTCGCCAAGGCCCTCGAATGGCGATGGCGATAAACGGTGGTGTCTGGTAAGGGCGTCGAAGAGGCCAAAACAGGGAACCTTGATTATATTTCCAGATGGACTGACAGGCACAGTTGGAAGGGATGGTGTTGATGGGGCAGTGGAGCTTCGATTTGATGGTGAACATACCATTGACTATATTTTAAAAAAAAGAGGTTGCCTTCCTCTACCTCCTTATATTAAAAGAGATGCCAATGATAGACGATCAAAAATGGACAGGAAAAGATATCAGACTATTTTCTCCCATTTTCCAGGGGCAGTAGCTGCCCCTACGGCAGGTCTTCATTTTACCGATGATATTATTAATACCCTTAAATCACTGGGGATTGATTTAGTTAGCATAACACTTTTGGTAGGTCATGGCACCTTTAAGCCTGTAAGAGTAAACGATATCAGAGATCATGAAGTAGGGAAGGAATCATATTTTATTGAAAATGATGCTGCCGGCTCCATTGAGAGAGCCAGACATGAGGGTAGAAGGATTGTTGCTGTTGGTACTACCGTTGTAAGAACATTAGAGACTGTATTCAAAAAGAATGGAGAAATAGTTCCAGGTTCAGGGGTTACTGATCTGCTTATTTATCCGGGATTCAAATTTCAGGTAGTTGATTCTCTTTTGACAAACTTTCATTTGCCTCGTTCCTCTTTGCTGTTTCTCGTATCAGCCTTTGCCGGCAGAGATTTGGCAATGGAAGCTTATCATATAGCGGTGGAGAAACGGTACCGTTTTTATAGCTATGGTGATGCAATGCTTATCACTTAAATAAGGATACGTAAAAAGGTATAAATACCGTGGAATTCAAGATTCATAAAAAGAGCACATCAGGCAAGGCAAGGCTTGGTGAGATAAAAACAAATCACAGCAGATTTGAAACCCCGGTATTCATGCCTGTCGGAACGTTAGGGGCAATTAAAGGGGTATCACCGGAAGAGGTAAGGGATATAGGGGTTGAAATAATTTTATCTAATACTTATCATCTTTACTTAAGGCCAGGTCATAACCTTATAAAAAGGCATGGGGGACTCCATCGTTTTATGAATTGGCCGGGTTCTATACTTACTGATAGCGGAGGATTTCAAACACTAAGCCTTGCAAAGCTCAGAACCATATCAGATGATGGTGTTACCTTTCAGTCTCATATAGATGGTTCTACACATTTTCTGGACCCTGAGAAGGTTATGGAGATCCAGAAGGCCCTTGGGTCTGATATAATAATGACATTGGATGAATGTGCGCCGTTTGGAGCCGGCTATGAATATGTCTTGAATTCTGTAAAGCTTACCGAAAAATGGGCTAAACGGTGCATGGATAATAAGGGCGATAATGGGCAGGCCCTTTTCGGCATTGTCCAGGGAGGAGTTTATCCGGATTTAAGAGAGATGAGCGCAAAGGGCTTGGTGGATATGGATTTCGACGGTTATGCCCTGGGAGGTTTATCTGTTGGTGAGGACAAACACACGCGGGAGAGGGTCATTGGGCCGGTAAAGGAGCACCTTCCTGAGGAGAAACCTGTATATCTAATGGGAGTGGGGACACCGGAGGATATTATCGAGGCAGTAAAAATGGGCGTGGATATGTTTGATTGCGTGATGCCTACCAGGAATGCACGAAATGGGATGCTGTTTACTGATGAAGGAAAATTGGTAATAAAAAACTCAAGGTACGCAGATGATGAATTACCAATCCAGGAAGGCTGCTCCTGTTATGCTTGCACTAATTATTCCCGTGCATATATAAGGCATCTGTTTCTTTCGAGAGAAATGTTAGCTTATAGGTTGACTACCATTCACAATCTTTATTATTATACAAATTTAATGTATAAAATAAGGGATGCCATTCGACAGGACAGGTTGATTGAATTTAGTAATGATTTTTATTCCAAAAGAATTTCTAATTAACAAAGTGGATGAATTGTATTTTTTTAAATTTATAAATAGAAACGGAGGGAAATAGATGTTTAATTTAGTTTATGCCATGGGCAGCGGAGGTACCGGCGGAGGTGCTGGGGGAACGTCCGGTGGACTGGGCGCATTTTTGCCATTGATTATTATATTTGCTATTTTTTACTTTCTTTTAATTAGACCGCAGCAAAAAAAGGCCAAACAGCACAAGCAGATTCTTGCTGACTTGAGAAAGGGTGACAGGGTTGTAAGCTCAGGGGGGCTCCATGGACTAATAACAGGCATAGCCGATGATGTAGTTACAATGGAAATTTCTCCAAAGGTTAGGGTTAAGGTTTCAAGAGGTTCTATAGCAGGGGTAACGAGAAAAACAGAGAGCGCAAATGTTGAGGAGTAGATTGTGTCAAAAAAATTACAGTGGCGAGGGTTACTTGTCTTAATTACAATTGTTGTTGCATTCGTTTATCTGATGCCTTCTATCAATAAAAGACTGCCATCCTGGTGGACTAATATATTTCCCAAGGAGAAGATTCAGCTTGGACTTGATCTGAAGGGAGGCATGCATCTTGTGTTGGAAGTGCAGACCCAGAAAGCGGTAGAAAATCATCTTGAAAGGATGGTTGACGATATAAAACACAGCCTTAGAAAGGAAAAGATAAGGTATCAGGGATTAAAAAGAAATGGCTCTGACAGGATTGATCTTATCTTGATAAGGGGTGAAGACAAGAGTGGTGTGGAAGAAATGATAGGGAAACATTTTCCAACCCTTACAATTGAATCTGGATTTTTAGGGGAAAACAACCTTAAAGTAGGGTTGGTTCTATCTGAAAAGGCCCAAAAGCATACTATAAAGATGGCAGTAGATCAGGCAGTAGAAACAATAACCAACAGGATAGATCAATTCGGCGTTGCAGAGCCTGATATTAGACCACAGGGAAAAGACAGGATCTTAATTCAACTTCCAGGAATAAAGGACCCAAAAAGGGCAATTGATATCATAGGAAAGACAGCCCTATTAGAGTTTAAGCTGGTGGACGAGGAAAATAGCCTGGATGAGGCCTTAAAGGGAAATGTTCCACCAGGTGATGAAGTGCTTTATCAGTTGAAAAAGACAGGCGGTTCCAAAGGTAAATTACCTTTTCTTCTTAAAAAGAGGGCTGTTTTAACCGGTGAATATCTTACTGATGCCAGGGTGCAGATTGATAGCCAATATAATGAGCCGTATGTCTCAATTTCTTTCGATTCCAGAGGCGCCAGGCTTTTTGAACAGGTTACAGGGGCAAATATAAAGAAAAGATTGGCTATTATCCTGGATGGAGTTGTTAACAGCGCCCCTGTTATCCAGGATAAGATATCCGGAGGAAGGGCGCAAATAACCGGCAGGTTTACCATGGATGAGGCCAGGGATCTGGCTATCGTATTGAGGGCAGGTGCATTGCCTGCGCCGGTTAAGATTATAGAAGAAAGAACTGTGGGCCCTTCCCTTGGAAAGGATTCCATTAATAGTGGACTCAAATCAATGTTAATAGGGGGTCTTATAGTCATTTTATTTATGGGTGTTTATTATAAGTTTGCAGGGGTCATTGCAGATTTAGCGCTATTTTTAAATATAATTTTCATTGCAGCAGGTCTTGCATTTTTTGGGGCCACATTAACGCTCCCTGGTATGGCAGGGGTTATACTGATTATAGGTATGGCCATAGATGCAAATGTGCTGATATTTGAGAGGGTAAGAGAGGAGCTGAGATTGGGAAAGACTCCCAGGGCAGCCATAGACGGCGGGTATGGCAAGGCGCTTGTGACCATTCTTGATGCAAATGTCACCACATTGATAGCCGCACTGGTTCTATTTCAATTTGGGACCGGTCCTGTAAGGGGATTTGCCGTAACCCTGAGCATAGGTATTGTTGTAAGTCTTTTTACAGCGATAGTTGTTACGAGATTGATATTTGACTATCTTGTTATTGTTCGGGGAATGCAAAAGATAAGCATTTGATATTAAAAGCAGTTGACATTCAATAACCAACAACACATCCATTAAGACGGAAAAGAAAGTTGTTTGTTGTTATAAATCTTGCAGCCAAAGGCTGAACATTTACGATAATAGAGAGAGGAACATGAGAATTATAAAACATGATATTAATATTGATTTCCTGGGTCGGAGAAAGATGGCCATCATTCTGTCGGGCAGCTTAATCCTTTTTACTTTTATTCTTTTGGTTCTAAGGGGAGGACCTAATTATGGTGTTGATTTTGCCGGAGGTATCCTCACTCAAGTCCGCTTCAATCAACCAACGACTCCTGATCAAATCAGGGAGGCCTTAAAAATTGTAGATATGGAAGACAGCACTATCCAGGAGTTTGGAGAGGGCGGAAATTTTGAATATTTAATAAGGATTAGTGATACCAAAGCTGATCTCAGCAATGCCTCTAAGGATGTTAAAAACGCCTTAGATAATGTTTTCGGTAAGGATAAAGTTGAGATCAGGAGAATGGAGATGGTCGGGCCGAAGATTGGAAAAGATTTACGGGAAAAGGCCCTTTTTGCCATATTTTATGCACTCCTTTTTATGGTTATATATATCTCCGGAAGGTTTGAGTATAAATGGACGGCAAGCATTATCATGGCAGTCTCGCTTGCTATAGGTGTCTATATAATATCTTCACTGGGAATGAGTATAATCTGGCTTATTGCAGTTGCACTCCTTATTGCTATTGGCCTATGCTGGTTTTTGCGCTTAGAATATGCCCTTGGGGCGATTGTTGCGCTCTTTCATGATGTTGTTATAACATTAGGGGCCTTTGCAATTACGAACAGGGAAATTACACTGTCAATTGTAGCTGCCCTGCTTACTATAGTTGGTTATTCATTGAATGACACAATTGTTGTCTTCGACAGGATAAGGGAAAATCATAAACGTTATAAAAATCATGATTTTCAAGGCTTGATAAACCAGAGTATCAATGAAACTCTAAGCAGAACCATCCTAACATCAATAACTACTTTAATCGTTGTTATATCACTTTTTATCTTAGGTGGCGGGGTGATACACGATTTTGCCTTTGCACTATTGGTCGGCATATTGGTTGGTACATATTCTTCTATTTATGTGGCAAGCCCTATCCTTTTAATATGGAAAGGCCAGTGGTGGGAAGCTGGAGCGCACAAGATTAAAGGTGGAGTAAGAGGAGATTAATTGTATAAAGCGGAAATTCAACTCCGAAAAAAGAGGCTAAAAGCAAGGGTTATTTTACTATTAGCGGCTCTTTTTTTTGTTGGGTTCCTCTATATTTTTTTTGGCGGACATGGCAATGGTTATTTTAAGCAATCATTGAACAAGGCGCTTAATTCGGACCATACCTTTTATCACCTCATTATTGAACGAAATGGGATTGAAAATAAGCTTGTTTCAGGTCAGACCATCTACACTCACCCGTATGACAGTCTCAAGATAATTAAAGCAGACACATCAATTCTTTTTAACAGGGGTATAAGACTTTTCTCTAAGGGTTTCGACGTTAACTCCCTTCATGAGGAAACAGTCATAGCAAAACTCCTTCCCTATCAAAATATCTTTCATCATTACACCTATGCAATAAAGATAAAGCATAAAAATGAAACAATTGGAGAGGTAGTTCTTGATATATCCCCATCTAAAGAAGATTGGTTAGAAAAGCTAAGCATAATAACAAATCCTAAGGAAAAGTTGGACTTCCTTGATTTGGCGGTTCAAGAGGCAGGGGCCAACATAGACCTTAAGACTAAGTTGGCGGATGAATATTTGGCCCTTAAAAGGTGGAAAGAAGGAGCCGATATTATTGAGGATATACTTATAGAAAAGAAAGACCTGGACCTTATGGAGAGGCTCGCAGGTATTTATAAAAATACGCATCAATATAATATGCTTATTGCTACATTGAGGAAAATACTTGTAAAGGCGCCGGAGAGTGTTAGGCTCAGGGCTCAACTCGCAGAGATTTTAGAAGAACAAGGCCGAATAAAAGAGGCGGTAAAGGAGTATGCCCTTATTTGTGAAAAGTTAGAGGTAGATGATAAAATAGCATGCATGAAGAATGTAGGCTATTTATTATTTAAAAATAACCGGAAAAAAGAGGCCCTTAACTGGTATATTAAAGCTGCTGAGTTAGATAAAAGTGATCCAAATCTCTATTACAACATAGGATCAATATACGATGATCTAAAGAATGCAAAATTGGCGGAAAAATATTTGCGTCTTGCCGTTGCCTTAAAGAAGGACGATACTGGAGGCAGGCTTAGACTCGGACAGTCCTTGCTTAAAAAAGGAAAATTAAAAGATGCAAAAGGATATGTAAAAGAAATTCTCAAAAAAGATCCAAAAAATTTAGAAGCGCTTTTGCTTCTAACAAATATAGAAGAAAAAGAAGGTGACTCAGAGGCGTTAAAACGAACCTATGGAAAGATTTTATCTCTTGACCCCAAGAATACAACCGTCCTTTTTAACCTTGCGGTGTTAGAGACGGAAAAGGGAGACCTTAAAAAAGGAACCTCTTATTTTAAAAAACTAATTAAAATCAAACCAAAAGATATACAGGCCAGGGAAGCCCTGTTTGCTCTTTATCAGAGTCAAAAACAAGACGATCTTGCCTTTAACCAGGCAGTCATGTTAATCAAACTTGCACCAAAAAAAATTTCCTATTATACATATATATTTAATTATCTTGTAGCCCAGTCTAAATTTGATAAGTTGGCTAAGTATATGCGTACGGGTGTAAAGGCCAATCCAAAGAATTTTGAATTACGTCAGTATCTAATTTTGTCTTATCTCAATCAGGAGAAGAGAGAATTGGCTACAAAGGAATTAAAGGCAGCGCTGAAGTTACGACCCAATGATATTACCCTTCTTTATCAACTTGGTAAAATAGAAGAAGATGCAGGTAACTTTGACCAGGCATTGGTATTGTATAACAAAATCCTCACCCTTGCCCCAGGAGATGAAAAAGCTGAAGAAATCTATTTAAATTTAAAGCTTAGGTTATTAAAGAAAAAGAAATAACCATTACATTGCAATGCCGGGATTTTATTAATTTGAACCTTAAATACTCTTGTTTTGATAAGAAGGAGAAGGAATATGGATAACAAGGTATGCCCTCCCTGGGTTGGCTATTTTTTGTTAAATCCCCTGCGTAGATTACTGGAAAATCCACAAAAAATATTAGGGCAGTTCATCAGGGAAGGGATGGTTGTCTTAGAGCCTGGCTGCGGCATGGGTTTTTTTACACTGCCTATGGCAAGGATGGTTGGAGGAAATGGCCGGGTTATTGCAGTCGAGATTCAGGAAAAAATGCTGTCGGTTTTGCAACGAAGGGCTTTAAAGGCAGGACTTGAGGACAGGATAGAGATTCGTCAGCCTGGGGCAGATAAGATGGGAATCGAAGATCTATCAGGTAAAGTAGATTTTAGCGCTGCAATTCACGTAATTCATGAGGTTCCAGATCAGGTATCCTTTTTATCTGAGCTCTGGAGCGCCCTTAAACCTGAAGGAGAACTACTTGCCATAGAGCCAAAGGGCCATGTGTCTCAGGAAGAGTTTAATCAAACCCTTACTATTGCTGAAGATATTGGTTTTAAGTCTGAAAAAATGCTGTTTAAGACAGATGGCCGTCGAGCCCTGTTGCATAAGCCTTGATTGAAATAAGGGATGGATATATTAAAACTCTGCGACCTCTGCGTACTCTGCGGTAAAAAAACTTGATATTCTTAGTCTCTTCGTGACCTTGTGGCCGTACTAATGCAATGAAGGAAAAATTACAAAAGGTAAAACAAATATTAACAAACATGGAAAGCGTGCTTATCGCATTCTCAGGTGGTGTGGACAGCGCTTTTCTGCTCAAGGTCGCAAGGGATGTATTAGGTAACAGAGTCCTCGCTGTTACTGCAAAGTCCTTAATCCATCCGTTGGAAGAGATAAAACAGGCAAAAGGTATAGCGCTGGACTTAGGGGTAAAACATAAAATAATTGAAACCCAGGAGTTATCAAACCCAAGATTTTTCAATAATTCAAAAGACAGGTGTTACTGGTGCAAAAAGGAATTGTACGGTGAATTAGCAGATATTGCAGGAAAAAATAATCTTAATTATGTATTAGATGGCACAAACTTTGATGATTTAAATGACTTTCGTCCCGGTATGAAAGCATCCCGTGAACTTGGAGCAAGATCACCCCTTGTAGAGGCAAAGCTTACAAAAGAAGATATTCGAACCCTAAGCAAAAGCATAGGCCTGAAAATCTGGGATAAACCTTCTTTGGCCTGTCTCGCCTCTCGATTTCCCTATGGCATGAAGATAACCAGTGAGGACATTACTAAGGTTGACAAGGCGGAAAGGTTCTTAAGGGGTTTTGGAATCACTCAGGCAAGGGTAAGGCATCATAACGGAATAGTTAGAATTGAGGTCATGGATGAGGATATATCTAAACTCTCAGGAGAAAAAATTAGGGGACAGATTGTAGCATATTTCAAGGGTCTTGGTTATTTATATGTTACAATTGATTTGGAAGGATACAGAACAGGCAGTATGAATGAGGCACTTCAAAAAGGTGAAATTACTTCCCCCCAATAAAACCTTTCTTGATAGCAATGCTGCCATATGCAGACATGATTTCCCTTCTACTAATGACCCCAACAAGTTTCTTTGGGTCATGCCTGTCCACTACTGGAAGAAGGGAGAAATCACCCTCGTTGATTCTTTTTAGCGCCATAAACAGGCTGTCATCTTCCATTAATGTAACTATTTCATGGGTAGCAACATCATGTGCAGTTAAGTTTTCTTTATCCTCTATAGCAGGGATTTTCTCAAAATCGGAAAAAGATAATATGCCGGTTAATTGACCGCTGCCGTTAACTATAGGAAAACTTCTTATCTTACTTCTGTAAAAATAATCCCTTAGTTCTTTAATAGTTGCATTATCTGGAATTGTCTTTACCTCTTCTCTCATATGGCTTCGGATTGGTATATTCTTCAACTGGCTTACTTCCGAGTCCGATTCTACGTCTATTTTAATATTCCTTGATTTGATATTCTGAACCCTCTGGTTGTAATACTGTATTACTTCTCTACGATCGAGCATCCCCAAAATAGATGCATGATCTTCATCTCTAACAACCGGCAGTCTTTGGATGTTTCTAAAGGTGAATTTTTTAAGCACACCGTTAAGGTCTTCAGAGGGAGTGGTAAAAATGATATCTGATCTTGCAATATCCTTCATAACGATCAGGTCTCCAATCTCCTGATCAAATAACACTCCTCTAACGTCGTTAATAGAAAAAATACCTGTCAATTTTTCGTCCCTGTCTACCACAGGGAAATATTGCTGTTGACTCGAACTGAAAACCTTCTTAAATGATTTAAAGGCCATATCTTCCGGGATTAATTCAGCCTTTCTGACCTGTGGCATCAACTCTTTCACCTTTATGGTCTCAAGGATATCTACAAAAAAGTCTCCTCTATGGGCGTTAGAATCTATTTTAGATGGAACCTGCTTTATGTAGATCGTCCATTTTCTGGATAGTAGGTATGTAACGGAACAGACCAGAAGACTTGGTAAAAGGAGATGATATGAATTTGTCATCTCACTAACAAACATAATAGTAGAGATAGGCGTATTGGAAACTGCGGCAAAGAAACCTGCCATGCCTACTACGACAAAGGACCCCGGATGCGTAACAATACCCGGCATGAGTTCATGAAATATTCTGCCTACAGCTCCTCCGAAGGCGCCTCCGATCACTACAGAAGGACCAAATACACCACCGCTGCCTCCTGAGCCAATGGAAAATGATGTAGTTGCTATTTTTCCAAATGCAAGCCCGATAAGGAATAGGGTGGAAAGCTGGTTGTGCAAGGCCATCTGTGCAAAGCCGTAGCCAAAGGAAAGGGTCTGGGGGAGAAAAAAACCAATAGTCCCGGTTATGAGTCCCCCGATAGCCGGTTTAATGTGGTTGGGTATTTTAATGCCCCATGAAATATGCTGAACGCCGTAAAAGGATTTAATGAATAAGATCCCGCCCCCTACAAGCACTAAGGCCAGGATGATGTAAGGAACTAACTCAAGGGGGTTATCAAATTTGAAATCCGGGGATTCAAACAGAGAACCCCATCCGAATATGAGGCAGAAAACACAATAAGCTACAACTGAGGATATGCCTGCGGGAATAATAACCTCTGATTC
>Ga0307990_1003253_pt1 | contig 12496 bp, 9 predicted proteins | sample EllFjometagen129_FD_203168 | JGI IMG/M metagenome (GOLD analysis project Ga0307990, IMG submission 203168) | Marine microbial communities from Ellis Fjord, Antarctic Ocean - #129 | ecosystem: Environmental > Aquatic > Marine > Unclassified | place: Southern Ocean | collected 2014-10-08
TGTTATAATTCGAATCCATCCAGTGGCTTTTTACATTTTTTACTCCTTCCATACTTATTTTTAATTCTGCCAAAAGTAAGGAGTAAATTGGTAGGAACAAAATTAATTTGGGTGGGTTTGTTTGGTACTTTTATTAGAGTAGAAAATTTTGGTTTATTAGCCTCTTCATCAGAAACCTTTCACATCTTTAATCCTACCTAACTTCTCGCATCTCATAGTTTTATTTATGGCTAAGGAAGAAATGCCATCCCTAAAATCTGTAGCCTATTCCATCCGGGGTTTTCATCCCCATTGGGGTATGTTAACCCTTATCGCAAAAGCAGAAAAGCCCGGAGTAAAGATTATTTCGGAGAGGAGTTTCGGGAGATGATTTAAGGCTTGATTTGGGGTTGTGGGATTTTTAAAGGTTTTAATATGGTGCGTTTGGCATTTTGAAACGATTAACTTTCATTTTACAACTCAATTTTATTACTTGCATAATCTTTCAAATTACGATGAACCCCGCATTACGTATAGCCTTTGTTGGCAACTGGGCTTTCCTTAAAATTATGATAATGATTGTTTATAATTAATCCCATGCAGGATGTTTTTTAATGCTGAAACCATCTCCAATCTCCTTACTGTTAATTGAATTCATTTTGCCTTGTATGACAATAAAGGTCAAATCCTTATTTGAATTATTTCTGATAGTTCGTTCTGTATCAGGAGACACCCTTATAATGGAGCTATTTTCAATTTTATATGTTGTATCGTTTAATAATATTTAATTAATAATCATCATTTTCTTTATCTGATGATGTTTAGCAGCACTAATTTTATAATAGTATATACCACTTGGTAAATGTTTTGCCCAAAACTCTACCTCATGTGTACCTTCTGGCAATTGTTTATTTATTAATGTTTCAATTTTTTGACCTAACAGGCTAAGGATTTCAATTTTGACTATTTCTGATTCTAGTAATTTAAACTGGATATTAGTTGTTTGATTAAATGGGTTTGGTTGGTTTTGAAATAAGGGAAAAGTCGTATTAGCCTCATTGTTTATATGCTCTATCCCCGTTATAATATCCCTTGCCCATAAACCTTGCCATGTTGTAGCAAGAATCCTATCATTAAAAGTAATCAGCTTTTTTATTGCACCTAAAAAAGGCAGCCCTCCACTAAAATCCTCCCAACTTAATCCTTCATCGCTAGAACGATACACTCCTGAACCACCTCCGGTTATTGATGAAACCAAATCTCCATTCACTCTTATAATACTTGTGTTATAAGGATCGGGTGGCAATCCTTCACCTCTGAATTCCCAGTTCATTCCATTATCGACTGAAAGCCAAACACCGTGGATAGTTCCTGCCCACAATAAATCAGGTGGTTCCGATAAAAAGGAAATAACAGGCCAGGAAATGCTTGTCAAATCTTCCCAGGTTTCACCATCATCAGTTGATTTATACCCAAAAGCTACGTTGATGTTTTCCCTTGCAGCGAATAAAGTTCCATTATGGTTTATAAAAAACTGTGGGCCAAGACCGATACCATTGATTTCAAAGACATTTGTGGCATCCCAGTTTTCACCATCATCTTCAGAACGGTAAATCCTGTTGAATGCCCCGGAAAATAAAATGCCATTATGTCGGAAAATGGAAATAGTACCCTCGAAAATTGACCCACTCCCTATTAATATGCCGCTACTCTTTTTTATCCAGTTATTTCCGGCATCTATTGATTTATAAATGCCATCAATAGTAGCAATATAGATTATATCACCCTCGACAAGTATTTGATATACTTTTTTTGCCTGTGCAGGGTTTAATCCTTGATTTATTTGTTCCCATGTTAATGTACTATCAGTTGACTTATACATACCATCAACAGAATGTGATACATATAAAACGCCATTCGATTCAACAATATCATATACAGACCCTGATGGGGAAGATGGAATTTGATTCCACTGAGCAAATATAGAATAAGACGAAACAAGCGAAAGAATGACAAATAGAAAAAAAACTTTTAAGTTTTTCATGATTTTTGTTTTAAATGTAAAAAAATTAAACAGTTTACCTATTATAATGTTCAAGCCGGGCAACCTGTTTCACTACTGTTTTTCCTCCAAAAACTAACCGAAAAAAATAAATACCGGGATTGACAATTGAAATTTCCACATCTGATGTATCCTGGATGGAATAATCAATGGTAACTCCAGAAGAAGATTTGAAAGGGATAGGATAACAATCTAAAAAAATTATTTCCATCTGAGGTATTTGACAGATCGTTGATTTGTTGGATTAATCCCTTGTTTCCAAAATAAAAGATACCACCATCGTTGTCGATGTCGGTAAAAGCCGGGTAAGAAAATGACATGTTTTCTGATAGATTAGTTGTGGGAAAATTTATTTTTTCTAAATGGAATTGTGAAATCAGTAATTCCTATAGTTTGTTTTTCTTTGCCTTGTTGCCAACGGTCGAGGCTATGAAGCGTGGCGGGGTTCGGAGCAAGTTTCTTTCAAATTGTGATAATGATAATTCGAAGCACAAAACTTCAATTTACCACTGCGCCCGCCATGATTTATGAGCCTTTGTTAGCAACTGGGCTTTATTTTCTGGCTGCGGTGGGGCAGGCCAAGCTCTTTGACAGGTTTTGGTTTGTGCAAGGGTTTTTCGAGCGACCTGGCAATGTGCTTGACTGCGAAGGACAGGTTTTCATTCCTGTTTTTTAAACAATGTCCTGATTGGTTCTGTTATTCGGTAAAAAAGACTTATTTTGTCAGTCACAATTTCAACATTTGCTTTTGTTTTTTTCTTAATAAATAGTGATTTTCCGGTTTCAGTTTTAATTTTGTTAGATAATATTATTTCTGCCGTGTAAAATCCTCCATCTTCTGTTATTTCAAGTATGTTGGGTATGGTTTGTATTTCTGTCAAAATATTTTCATTATAGAGGTTTGGGATATTATTGAAATTCAATATTACCTTTTGTCCGGTTTTTAATTTGCTTATTTCGTTTGCCGGAATTTCCAGGTAAAATATTAGATTTTCATTTTTCAGTTCAATAGTTGCAGTTGTTTTGATGGTGTATTCGAATTTAAAAAACCAGGAACCGATAAGTAAAATCAGGATGATAAAGAAAATGACCGATATGCCTGCCCGAATAATAACGGGTGGTATTTGACCGATCAGGTTCCTTACTTTTTCACTTCTTAATTCTATGTTATCTTTTTCACTCACCATTATCAAATTGATATGAATTTACAAGTTAGTTTCCAAGCTCCAGTTGATTTTTTACAAGATTGTAATATGCTCCCTTCTTATCAGTAAGCTCCCGGTGATTCCCGGTTTCTACTATTTTTCCGTCATCAAGCACTATAATCTGATCGGCATTTTTTACGGTGCTTAACCTGTGGGCGACCACCACCACTGTTTTGCCACGGTAAAATTTCTGCAAATTTTCTACAATTGCTTTTTCGTTGTTGGCATCAAGGGCATTGGTTGCCTCATCGAAAAATAAAAAATCAGGGTTTTTGTAAACCGCCCTTGCTATTAATACCCTCTGTTTCTGACCCTGGCTTAGGTTTTGTCCTTCGTTGCCTATTACAGTGTTATATTTTAGAGGCAACTCCATTATGAAGTCATGGATATTTGCAGTTTTTGCTGCATAAGCAAGTTTCTCCTTATCTATTTCATTTTCGTAGGCTGCAATATTGTGGGCTATACTTTCCGAGAAAATAAATCCATCCTGCATTACTGCACCACATTGGTTGCGCCACCAAGTTGAATTGAAGTTTTGCAAATCCTGATCGGCGACCCATATTTTACCATCAACAGGATTGTAAAACTGTAACAGTAATTTGATCAAAGTGGTTTTGCCGCTACCACTGGCACCTACAATTGCGGTTACTTTATCTGGCTTGATGGTTAGATTTATATCATTCAGCACTTTCTTTGAATGTGGCCCTTCGTATTGAAACACCAGGTTTTCAATTTTAATGGATGTATTTTGCAAATTTTGTTTTTGAATGGGCCGACCTGCGTTTTCATCTTCTTTAATATGTATTTCGTTAATGCGCTCCAAACTGATTTTCGTATCCTGCAGGTCATGGATAAAAGCCACGGTTTGCTCAATAGGCAAAGTTAACTGGCCTATGATGTATTGTGTGGCCAGCATCATTCCGAGTGTCATTTCATTGTTGATTACGGCCAGGGCAGCCACAACGGTGATAATAATATTTTTGGATTCATTGATAAAAACATTACCGGCTTCCTGAGTTTGTTCAAGCTTTAATGATGCTATGTTTATTTTGAACAAATCTGCCTGTACTTCTTCCCACTCCCAGCGGTGTCGTTTTTCGGTGTTTTGCAGCTTTATCTCCTGCATGCCCTGTATTAGCTGGTAAGTTTTGTTTTGGTTTTTTGCCCTTATGTCAAAATATTTAAAATCGAGTTCACGCCTTTTTTTCAAAAAAATCAGAATCCACAAGGTGTAAATTAAGCTGCCAACAAAAAATATTGCGAATACCCGAACATCATAAAGCCATAAAACGATGCTGAAGGTAATGAGTGTGAAAAGCGAAAATATAGTATTAAGACTGCGGGTGGTTATAAACTGCTCAACCCGGGCATGGTCAGCAATCCTCTGCAAAATATCGCCCGTAAGTTTGGAGTCAAAGTAGCCCATGGGCAGTTTCATGAGTTTTATAAAAAAGTCGGAAATGAGGGATATGTTTATCCTCGTGCTTATGTGAAGAAGTATCCACCGCCTGATAAATTCAACTGACATGCGGCTGATGATCAATCCCATTTGTGCCAAAAGGATAAGGTAAATGAAATGGATGTTTTTGTTGGCAATGCCTATATCAACAATGGCCTGTGTAAGAAATGGGAAAATGAGCTGAAACAAGCTGCCCAAAACCAATCCAATTACGAGTTGCCCAAAAAAGCGTTTGTAACGCAAAAAATAGCTGGAAAGGAATTTCAGGCTGTTGCGGTTTACTTTATCCCCCTGCTGCTTATAAAATTCCTGCGTAGGCTCCAGAAGCAACACAATACCTTTGTCTTCGCCATCTGATTTTGTGCTTATCCAATGCCTCTTAAATTCTTTTTCGGTGTATTTAACAAGGTCACGTGCAGGGTCGGCTATGAATACTTTTGCTTGTTTTTGAAAAATGTTCTTTCCCTTAATCTTGTAAACAACCACAAAATGCTCCTGATTCCAATGGATTATAAAAGGCAGAGGTACTTCTTTGGACAATTGACCCCACCCAACTTGAACTCCAAGTGTTCGGAATCCTATTTGTTCGGCCGCATCGCTAATCCCTAATAGTGAAACACCTCTTTTTGACAAAAAAGTCAAATTCCTTAAATATTCCAGGCTATAATCTTTACCATAATGTTTTGCGACCATGCGTAAACATGCAGGACCGCAATCCATTGCATCAGCCTGTGAAAATGTTTTAAATTTCATTCAGGATAGCTTATTTAACATGACATAAGTTTTGTTTACCCAAAGCAAATTCAAGGTTGCCAGGCGGTGGACATAAGTATCTGTACATACACGTGCTACAACTACCGCCATTTCTAATCTTCCTCCACATGGTATTACGAGTAAGTTCCTCATAAATCAATTCAAGAATAGAATTATCAGGAAAATATCCAATTGCATGAGTATTCATATTCGCCTTAACCTGTCCATCAGGCAGAAAAGTTAAATGTCCAAAAAAATTAGCATTGAGTTTTTGATTACGAAAAATAATTCTCATTTCAATCGTCTCAGAGGGAATATCACTCTCGTTTAAAAAAACATTATTGCTCAGAAAATCGATGTTCGTTCCATTATAAAAAGGCACTAATTCGTAACTAATTCGATTATATGGAATCATTAATTCATTGATTACTTTAAGCATAACTTCGTTCTCAACTATAAAATTGAAGGTGAAATCGTTTCGGGCTTCAACCAAAGAAATCAAATCTTCGAGCCTGGCTCTTTTAAAGGGTTGTGTAACTGTTACTTCTTTGTAAAATGGAAGGTTTATCAGGTAATCAAAATCACTAATATTATGTAGATTAAACCATAAATGGAATTTAAAGAGGTGCTCATTAAGAAGAGTTAATAGTGTATTCCAACGAGGATAAAGGGTTATGTCCCCTCCCAGGATGTTTATTTTCTTCACTTGTGTCGAGGCAGATTGAGAAAGAATATCTTCTAAAGTTTCTATCGGAATCGAACTGCCTTTTAGAAATCTTGTACAGGAAGTTGTCTGCATATAATAATTGTCACATTTAATACAAGATTGTTTGCATTCGTTGTTAATAAATAAGTTTATTGACGTAAGGTATTCTGCGAGGTATTCCCCAATCAAATAAACTTCACCGTTATTCTTTAATTTCTCGATATCATTCTGAAGGTTCAGGATTGGTAATAAATTGATCGGCTTGTTTGAACTCACTGATTTTTCAATTTTTAAACCAATCCCAAGTTTAATTGACTTATCTAAAAATTGTAATATCTCATGATCAGGATTAATAATTTCAAGATCAATAACTCCAAGGTTTGATGGTTTGTAAACATCATTTACTATTTCAATGCATTTTGGTTGTGAAATAATCAATGATTTCCCACTATTAGTGTTGTAAAGCAACAACTGACTCATTGAATTAAATGAAACATACACATCCTTTGATAGCGTGAACCAATATCCACATTCTTCGGTTTTCATTTTTAGTTGACTTAACGATAAATTACATCATTCATTATTCTGGAGTAAGCCTCAGGATGACGTTCCAAAAATCTCAATTGAGCGGTTTTGTATTCTTGAAATCTCTCATAATTCATAAAACCATCACATCCACATTTTTTTTGATTAATATCTTTCAAATTAAATATACACTGCATACAACTCTTTGAATTGTAGCATACAGAGCATTGTGCATCCAATTTAGAAAAGTAATGATTATATTTTTGTGCAATTGCTTCAAAATCAAGGTCGATAGAATCCTTTTTAATCACTCCTAAAGCAAATTGATGACCAATACTTTCACACGGAAGTATCTTGCCGTTTACCGTAATGAAAACTTTTTTTGAGAAAGGCAAACAAGTACCTGTTGGATAAATATTGCTCTTTTCAGGTTTTCCATACAGCAGTTCATTATAACTCTCGTATTTAAATTCAGAATATTGCATTAAAAAAACAGTTGCTGAATGATAGGTCGGGCTTGATAGAAACATTTCGGTTTCTAACTCTCCGTAATTCTCTGAACGCATCAGGCCATCAACAGGATTTTGGTATATTTTTAAAAATTTAGCCTTCATTTCAGGGCGAATTCCTGCATCATTTAATGCTCCAATACGTGGTACTTTATTGTATTTTTTTCTAATAAAGTCGTAAATAGTTGCAACTGAATTACGATTATGGAGTACGGCATTAAAGTTTACCCTGTTCGCGAAGTATTCTGGGAATCGTATTTTTAGCCTTTCAATATTTTCTGTAACTTTTTTAAAACTGTTTTGCCCATTTTTGTTTATGCGATAAGAATTACAAAATTCATCTCCATCCAAACTAACAAGCAGTCTAAAGTCATTTGATACTAAGAAATCAATGTACTTATCTAATAACACACCATTGGTTGTCATACTATAAGCGATTTTTCTTGATTTGCCCTTAATCTTGTTTGTATAAGCAATTATTGCATCAATAAATGGGATATTCAATAATGGTTCGCCACCATAGAAGCTTAAATATAGCAGGTTGTTAATTGATTTGTTGAATGATGAATCCCATAATTCAACAAAATATTCCAGAAATCTTAGTGCCTTGTTGACATCCAGTTTTTTGTTCTCCCTTTTATCATAGTCATTATACAAACTCCCATATCCACAGTAAAAACAATTAAGATTACACGCATCGGTAACTTCAAAAGTTATTTGAGGTGTATTAACCAAGCTACATTTTATCATGTTACTATTAATATACTCCTTTGTTTCCATATCTAATTAAGTTCTATTGGGTTATAAGGTTGACTGTAATCTTTTGGATTGGCAACGATTTTCCCGTCTTTCTTAATATAAAACATAACTCCCAGCGCATTATAGTATTCAGTAGGATTTTTGTACTTTCTTTCCAGCAACTGGTTAATTTCCTCCCTGCTTGTTTCAGTATAGCGCCAGTTTCGGGTTTTAATTGGTTGTGAGGGATTTAACTTTTGAACACCAATGCAAGAAAAAACATAGTGACGTTGAGTATCGTATATTTCCAGAATGAGACCGGGCAAACCACCAAATTTGTAAGGACCATCAGAGATTGGGATATCAAAAGTAAACCAGGCTTCATATTTACGACCTCGGAACTCAGCTGTAGCCTTCTGACAGGGATAAGTCAAAATCGTTTTGCGATCACTTTGAATAGCCCAATCAATATCCGGTTGGTCTTCTTCATAGTGAAAAATCGTTTCATCAGCTCTTTCAATTACAGATAATTTTTTGGTTTCATGATTTTTAAAAACTTCGTAAGTATCAGCACCTTTTGGCGGAGCTGGAAAATTTTGATCCTGTTTTTCCAGGATGGTGCAAATAGAATCGTTTTTAAATAGCAGATAACTAAAGTAGTCTGACAGCTTATGCCCGATCAGAAGTTTTTGAACATCGGTTTCCTTCTCATTGGGTGTTTCAGTATTCGTTACCTTCTCAAGCATATAAGTAATTGCATAGCCGGCAGAATCTAATACTTTGAATTCATTAATGTAATATAGCCGGTTTATTTGTCCATGAATGCTAATACTTATGAAAAAAGTATGTATCAAAAGAAAATGTTTTAAAAAAGACAGAAATATTCTCATAGTTTTCAACTTTAAATCATTTGTTTATTATAAATTTAGAGATAGCAAAAAAAATAAACCGGGGTATGTCATATTTATCATAATATGCCTTTCTATCATTTTTATCAAAGTGTATTCAAGACGGACTGAACCCCTAGGCTAAATCGTCATTTTTTCAAATACTAAGATAGCCCCGGCTTATGTCAAGCAGTATTACATAACCCCTGCTATTGTGGCGCAATTTGTTCTCAACGAACCTTCATAATTTTTGATCAAATTATCAGATGTATTGGAACCGCCACTATTAACATAACAGCAACCACAGGAGCAAGACCATGATGATTCTCCTCCTCTAACAGAGTTCATCTGTTCTCTGGAAAGATGGTTCATGTTCAGCTTATTTAATTTAAGTGATTTCATATCTGTAAAATTTTAGTTTAAAAAATAAATAAATTTGCAATGGTAATGTTCGAAAAACCATCATACAGGCATTGCCATTTTTAGCCTTTGCCGGCCACATTACCCAAACTGGCAAAGGCTTTTTAGCTTAAGTTGGTCTTGCATAAAACCCATATACTTTTGTTTAAGCTATTCATAATCAAAAAAGTTTAAAACGGGCACTTAGCAGTATAGATGCCGGACGTATCCTGTACTCTGAATAGTAGCTGCTGAGGGTGCCGTAGTAGGCATACACGTAATCTGTCGTGTTCAGAATGTTGTTATAATCCAATGTAAACCTGACCCTTTTCCATGTATAAGTAATGCCGGCATCCAAAAGATAAAAGCTTTGCTTCCTGCTTCCATTTCGTGTATCATAGTATTCCATTCCAAAGCTGAATATCAAGCTGTTGGGTAGAATGTAATTAATTGTTGCCGCATCAATAAAGCTAACAATGGGGTCGAGTTTTTCCCCGGCATCGGTGCTGCCGCTTATGCTGCTCCAGCTGCTTTTGTTGGCAAACTGCAGCTTTTCAGTTACAGCCATGGAGAGCGTCATATTGGCATTTATTCCCTGGTTTTTGTACTCGATAAGGCTGTCCTGTCTGAGTTGAGGCGTAACTCCCTTACCCCAAGAGGCTTCGGCGTTTACAGAAAGTTTCTTCCAATTGAATCCTTTGCCTGCATGTGCGGTAACGGATAAATAGTCGCCTGTGCTTTCCATTTCCACGAGCGAAATCTTCATCGCCGAACCTTCAAACTGCTGGGCATACATCACTTCATTGCGGTAGCGGTTATATCGTACTTCAATGTTTGTAAACAGAAACTGCATAATATCTTTATAGGATAATTTGAGCGTCCCCTGTTGGCCATAAGAATCGGAAAGCCTGCTTTCGTATCTGCTCAGGGTGCGGTAGTTCTGCAGGATGTAGCCTGAATAAAGGTTGCGCAGGTTTGGATTATAGTTGTACCAGAACCATGATCCGGAAACTTCCCAATGTGTATTGATATTATACCTGACATTGGTCTGGGGCTGAAAAATAATTCTGTTTTGATGTGAATCATCAGGTTTTATTTTATCAGAAAGCATAATGTACTGATACTGTATGGGTGTTGACAATTCAAAGTTGAAATCCCGTTTACGGTACGTAAGCTTTAGCGAAACCCCTGCTTTTATCCTCATCCACGTTAAATCGTTATTTAGGGAATCGCCTGAAAGTTCTGAAAACGTAGATTCCTGCAATGATTTTGACAGTTGAGAGTTGAGCGACTGATGTTCCAGCGAAACAAGCATTATCGGGTGGATGCGGATAGATTTCCAGCTTGCCGATGAAAGAAACATCAGGCTGTTTCGTGTTTCAAATGAATTGAAAGCTACATCTTGTCTAACAGCGTTAAACGGCAAGCTATCATTCAAGACATCATCAAACATACCTGGCGTAATATCCATACGGTATGGCTGTGATTGGTATAAAGATTGAGAATACAGTTCAGTGCCAGACTCTTGTTTGTTTTTCCCCCGCCTGATCCAGTGTATGGTGGTGGCTAATTTTAATGGGTCATGTTCATCGTTTTGCTTAATATGCTCTTCATTAATAATATTACCGGTGCTCTCTATAAAATTCCCCGAAAACAACAAACGAGTATTCAAATAATTTTGATCGTTATTTTTTTTATAGCCAATACCTCCTTCAATATTTAACCGGTTGCTATGCGAGTCCATCCGCTCTTTGATGGTAACAGTATCTTCTCCGGGAATAATGTAACGTGTTTGGTCATAGCTTTTTCTGTCGTCAATATCACGAAAGCCGTTTAAATTGAAGGTAAATTCTGCTTCACCTTTAGTTTTGACCAGATTGTTAACCGTGCCACCAACTGCCTGGTTGAAGAAATACCTGCTTTTATTAATTTGGGGTGGTAATGGCTGCACGATGGAAGATATTGCCCCGCTTAACTGCATGTTTTCATTATTAAACGACTGAAACTCCTGGTCCAGATCGTTCCCTGTATTGTTCGTTTTTATGGCTGCAAGGTGTTGCCGTTTTCTACTAAAATACATACCGGTTACTGAACTGTTCCATAACAATTGATTATCTATTCCTGCTCCTAAATCGGCCATAGCAGTATAAATGCCTTTTGCCCCGGGTTTAAGTTTTAGGTTTAATGCTGCATCATCAGAAAACGAAATATCCTGCAATGCTTTAATGGGTTGATGGTTCTCGAAAACCTGCACGGTTGCTATATCGGAGGCTGTTATATTATTGGTAGCTATGCCATACCTTCCCTGTAGCATATCCATATTTTCGATGTAGAACTTGCTGATAGGTTTACCGCGGTATTCAATCTGCCCGCTCTCTTTAACTACAATACCGGGCATTTTTTTCAGCACATCACCAATTACAATATCTGTGGAATCCCGAAACGCATCTACCACGTAGTTAACGGTATCACGCGTACCCCATATTTTTTCTGATTTTACCGAAAACTCTTTCAGTTCAATTGCTTCTTCGTTTACAATGAAATCTACTTTTTGGCTTTGGTTTGCAATTTTCATGAACTGTCGCTGGATGTTAAAACCATACACCATTAATAATAACTCTTCTTCTACTCGATCAGTAAAGATGGTGTAATCACCATTGCCATTACTAAAACTAAAGGCAACTACCGTACTATCTGCGGTATTCATTAGCATTACCGAAGCATCTGATATTGGTTTGTTCGATCTGTTGATTATCTTCCCCTTGATAACAGTTTGGGCAATACTATTATTTAGCAGGCCATAACTAATTACTATTACTATGTATAAAACTTTCGTTTTCATTACTACGTATTAATTTCTTGTTGGATCAAAAACACGAATCTAATAACATAGTCACAAAGTTACAATGTCATGAGGTCAAAATTTGACCTCATGAAAATGATTTCATTTTTTTAACACAAACTTTTTTATTGTTCTGCAATAATAAATTAAGTGGCCTTTACCTCGCAATAAGTTCAGCATTCGTTTGATGGTACTTTGCGAGCAATTAAATATTTCGGTTGCTTGTTGTAATGAGGTCAATCTTCCTTTTTCAATCATTTCAAGCAGGTAGTCTATTTTTTCTGTGTATGTTAGATAATCCATGGTTATTTGGTTTTTGTGTGTGTAAGCCAAGATTTAAGCTCTTTTGGTTTTTTTTAGGGTTCGGCTTGTGTGTCCGCAAAAACCGAAAGTGCTTAAATGTGCGGCTGGTATCGCCTTGTTGCTAACGGT
>Ga0307990_1003254_pt1 | contig 12496 bp, 14 predicted proteins | sample EllFjometagen129_FD_203168 | JGI IMG/M metagenome (GOLD analysis project Ga0307990, IMG submission 203168) | Marine microbial communities from Ellis Fjord, Antarctic Ocean - #129 | ecosystem: Environmental > Aquatic > Marine > Unclassified | place: Southern Ocean | collected 2014-10-08
TTTTCCAATGGTTGGAAATTCTGCTCCGTTTTTTTTAACCATTGGAAAACAAAAAAGCCGCCCCGAAATCCGGAGCGGCTTTGTGAAGTGTAAGCCTCGTTTATTGGGTGTTTAGATGCCTGTAAGTAAACGGCATTTCTGTGGTGCGCTGCTCCTGCCGCTCAATATATTCTGTGGAAGTAATTTTACCATCGGCATCTTTAATGATTTTCACTTCTCTGAAGTTTCTGCTAGCAACGCATCCTGTTGAGAACGCAACAAGTGCTATTAGGGCAGTGGATAAAAAATAATTTTTCATAATGTCGACACCTTTCTTTTTGGTTGGTTTTGGTTATTTGTCTGGTTGTGCCTGATAAACGTGCACGGTTGTTTTGGCGTAAATCCCCAGTATATTTAGGAATTCATAATCTGCGGTGCCAATTCGGTTAATTCGTCCGTTGCGCGTTGCTTCAAGTGCTGAGCAATCTCCCCATCCAAAATCGAGACCCGTTAACAGAATATCGTGAAAATATTCCGCTGAAGCTGCGCCACCCGTCGAACTCACGGAGCTTTTATCATAATTAAGCATTAATGGTGCTTTATAGTTACAAAAGATCCCGGAAGGAGGAGCAAACTCGGACTTCGGAGCAACGCACCCGCACAAGACCAACAGACTGAACCCGAATAAGGCTAGTGTGGTTTGTTTCATGATGGATGTCCTTTATTTACCGTAAACAATAACGGTGGTTCTTTGGAAAAGGCCGAGGATGTTAAAGTGCTCATAATCAGCATGCACGATCGTGGAGATGCGGCCGTTTTCAGCGGCGGTTTTTGCGCTGGCATCACCAAAGGTGAAAAGTCCTAAGACATTCATGACTTCGGCGGTTCCCCGGTTCATGCCAGCTAGTTGAGTGTCGTCAAAATCAACATCCAGAGGTGCTTTCATCTGAGAAAAAGCCATTCCCTGCGGTGGGACAAACGGTGCGCGGACACAACCAGTCAGCGAGAGAGCGGTCAGAGCTATAAGGGCGGAGAACAAAACATACTTCTTCATGATAATAACACCTTTCTATTATGGACACTTCTGCATCGGGCGCACATACGCTAGAAGAAGTTTATAAACACCAAAAAGTGGTATGTAAATCTTCAAGTGATTTTTCCAATCCTTGGAACCTTCATCGCCAAAGTCCTATGCAGGTCAGAAAAGAAAAAAGCCGCCCCGAAACTCGGAGCGGCTTTTGTGCGTAACCTGTCGGGCTTACAGCTGAGCGGCGACGCTGCGGAGGCACATTTCGATGCCATTCTGGTTGTTTACAGAATCCATGGGGTTATCACCCGTCCAGAATTCAACGCTGTTCAACACAATTGCATCCGCGAGAGTTGCGAATTCGTAAACCGGGAAAATAATCAAACCGAGGAAGGCGACTTCATCGACCCACTTATCGTCAAACCCGGTTTGCCACTTATGTACTTTTTTCGTTAGAGCAAACGGACCGGTGCACCCAGTGAGCAGAATACTCAGGGTGAGTAGTGTGAGCAGGAATTTTTTCATGATGGTCTCCTTGTGGTTAATGTGTCCCTCTCTGCGGAGAAAATTAGTTAAATTCTTTTTGGATGGCAATGAAAAGCCTGTGCTTCTTGCTTTTTGGAGCGGGGTTGGGTAGCTTCTCTGATCGAATTTTTCAGGGGAATGATTATGCCGAAAATTGAAATTATGCCGTCGATTCTGGCGGCCGATATGGGGAATCTGGAAGCAGCCATCCGCCGGTGCGAGGCGGCGGGGGCCGACCAGATTCATCTGGATATCATGGATGGAGTTTTTGTGCCGAATATCAGTATGGGGCCGGCGGTGGTCGATATGGTCAATCGTGTGACGGACTTGCCACTCGATGTGCATTTGATGCTTCTGCATCCACAGGAGCATATCGAAGCGTTTGCCAAAGCGGGCTCGGACTGCATTCTGATTCATATCGAATCCGAGTGCGATGTGGAGGACACCCTCCGGAAAATCCGTGATCTCGGCTGTAAGGCTGGAATTACAGTAAACCCTCCAACATCACTGGATGAGGTCTTCCAACCCTTGGAAAACAGCAAGCCTATCGGCGCTGCCGACTTCCAAGGTTTGGAAAAAAACAAGGGTGCAGGATCATCCTGCTTCCAAACATTGGAAAAAGGGCTGGTCGATGAAGTTCTCGTGATGTCGGTCAACCCCGGCTTCGGCGGACAAAGCTATATCGCGGATGCGGAAGCCAAGGTGGCTGAAGTTCGCCGTCGTTATCCAGAGATGCTGATTTCGATTGATGGCGGGATTGATCTGGAAACGGTCAAACCGGCCGCCGCGCACGGCGCCAATCTTTTTGTGGCCGGAACCTCACTTTTTAAGGCCCCGGATATGAAAGAGGCCGTCACCCAAATGCGCACCAACGCCGAAACAGCTTTTGGCTCTGCGCTTTAAAATCATCAATCTGAAATCGTAAATTTTAAATCTTCTATGTCTGACTTATCCCATATTCGAAATTTTTCAATTATCGCCCACATCGACCACGGCAAATCGACGCTGGCCGACCGGATGCTTCAGCTGACCGGCACCATTGAAGATCGCAAGATGAAAGAGCAGGTGCTCGACGCGATGGATCTGGAGCGCGAGCGCGGAATCACCATTAAAGCGCATCCGGTGACGATGAAGTACAAGGCGAAGAATGGCGAAAATTATACGTTCAACCTGATCGACACGCCCGGGCACGTCGACTTTTCTTACGAGGTTTCCCGTAGCCTGCAAGCCTGCGAAGGGGCCATTCTGGTCGTAGATGCCGCACAGGGCGTTGAGGCGCAAACCGTCTCAAACACCTATTTAGCGATGGAGAATGATCTGACTCTGATTCCCGTACTCAACAAAATTGAAATGCCGAGTGCCCAGCCCGACGTCGTCGCGCAACAGATTGAAGATATTCTGGCGATCGATGCCACGGAATGCCTAGAGGTAAGCGCCAAAAAAGGGATCGGTATTTCCGAAGTCCTCGAAGCGGTCATCGAACGGATTCCGCCTCCACCTCCCGGAGAGGATGAAGCCGTCCGCGCACTGGTGTTCGACTCCAAATATGATGCCTTCCGCGGTGTGGTTGTATACATGAGAGTTTTTAGTGGCTGTCTCAAAGCGGGCGAAAAAATACGCATGATGAGCACGGGGCAGGACTATGAAATTAAAGAGGTCGGGATTTTCACCCCGGAAATTGAAGTCTGCGACGAGCTAACTGAAGGTTCCGTGGGATACGTGATTGCGAACATCAAGGATTCCTCAGAAATCCAAATTGGTGACACGATGACCACTGCGCGCAATCCTGCCAAAAAGCAGTTGCCGGGTTTTAAGGAAATTCATCCGATGGTATTTGCAGGGATCTATCCCATCGAAACCAGCGAGTATGGAAAACTCGGCAAGAGCCTGGATAAGCTTCGCCTCAACGATGCGGCCTTCAGCTATCAGGCAGAATCTTCTGTGGCACTCGGGTTTGGTTTCCGCTGTGGATTTTTAGGGTTGCTCCATATGGAGATTGTTCAGGAGCGCCTGCGCCGCGAATTTGGACTGGATATCATCGCTTCGTATCCAAATGTTATTTATCGAATTAATCAGAAAAACGGGAAGGTGCTGGAAATCGATAATCCCGCCTATCTACCCGATATCATGCTGATCGAAACGATGGAGGAGCCCTTCATTAAAGCCACCATCATCACCCCGACGAGTTGCCTCGGCGATATGATGCAGTTGGTGATGGAAAAACGCGGGGCGATCATTCATACCGACTCGATTGATGCAAAGCGTGTGATGCTCACCTGCGACCTTCCGCTCAACGAAGTGCTGATCGATTTCTATGATCGCTTGATGAGCCTGAGTCGCGGCTACGCCTCCATGGACTATGAATACGCCGACTACCGCGACTCCGACCTCGTCAAGATGGACATCCTGATTCATAGCGAACCGGTCGATGCATTTTCTGCAATTGTCCATCGATCCAAAGCGGTTGGCCGTGGTCGCCAAATGTGCGCCTCCTTGAAAGACGTCATTCCGAAACAAGCCTTCTCGGTAGCCATTCAGGCCGTACTGGGCGGAAAAATCATCGCCCGCGAAACCATTCAAGCCTTCCGTAAGGATGTAACCGCCAAATGCTACGGCGGCGATATTTCCCGCAAGCGCAAATTGCTCGAGCGCCAGAAAGAGGGCAAAAAGAAGATGAAGAGCATCGGGAGTGTAAGCATTCCGCAGGAAGCCTTCATCGCTGTGCTCAAAACGAAACAGGAATAAGGAGAATGGAATGATGGAATAGGGGAGTGATGGAGTGTTGGATTTCTTTTCCAATTTTCAACTTTTCCAGAATTCCGATATTCCATATTTAACATGAAATTTTTCACGATCCGCAAATCACGCAAAGAGCTCAAAGAACTATTGCACCACGCTAAACACGTGCGGCATATGCACGAGGATGTTGCCGACCCGAAACTTCTCGAAGAGCTTGCCGCCGTCGAGCAGGGCGCCCGTGTTGCGCGCCGTGGCAGGGATGTTGAATTGATGGAGGCCGCGGGAAATTCATTAGAGAAAAGTTGCCTGCTGGTGGCTCCGCCACGCAGGCATCCCAAAGTCCGCGAATGGGTTGAAGTGCTCTTCGTTGCCCTCGGTGCCGCCATGGCCATCCGCGCCTATGGGTTCCAGCCCTTCAAAATTCCGACCGGCTCGATGCAACCCACACTTTATGGAATTACCTCCCAGGAAAACACAACGATTCCTTCGAGCGATTTGGTCTCTAAAGCTGCAAACCGGATTCTTTTTGGTGAGCGCAGTTTTTCGGTTCGCGCCAAGGTCAACGGACACATCCGGACCACGCTGGGTTATGACGGAGTGGAGAAGCTTTATTATCAACCCAACCCTGACGACACCGTGACCATCTACATCAGCGGTGTCGCACACAAAATCCCGGTTAAACTAGTTCGATATTGCCGGTTTGGTGAAGAGCTCCGGGTAGGGGAGGACATCGTCAAACGCGTCGTCAAAAGCGGGGACTACATTCTCGTCAACCGCTTGAAATATAATTTCATCCGGCCGAAGAGAGGCGATATCACCGTCTTCGATACGCGCGATCTCACTCATCCACAGGTGAGGAATAACGCCTATTACATCAAACGAATGGTCGGGCTCCCGGGCGAAACCATTTCCGTGGATCCCAAAGTTCTGCTGGTGAATGGAGAAATGCCGACCGATTCACGGTTCGATAAAATCTTCTCTAATGATGACTATTCCGGTTACCAATTCGGAAGTATGTCCTCAACGCCGGCTCCGCTGATCGGGAAGCCCGGGGATGCCATTGAGCTCGGCGACGATGAATACTTGTTCTTCGGCGACAACACCGATCAGAGTCTGGACGGACGCTACTTCGGCGCGGTTAACCGCAAGCGGATTCTCGGCCCGGCATTCTTCGTCTGCTGGCCGCTCAATCGCGCCGGCTTCGCCGAAACCAGCCACTAAAAAACATCGATGCCATCGTTGGAATATCGCCGTGTTTAAGATGCTGTAGCCGCCGATGGGGTGATTTAGAACTCCTTTTTCCAATGCTTGGAAACGATTCCGCTAAATTTTCCAATGGTTGGAAAACGCTGAAAAATTAACTCCCTGAGAATCGCGCGGATGAGTTTTGGATGGCCCATAGTCGATCCGTGAGAATCCCAAAACCGGGCACACCTTAGAGATGTCGTATTTTTCCAATGATTGGAAAAACAGATTGTCCCACGGATAGCAAAGCTGGCCCACGGATGAAAAAGGCTTATATTGATCAGGTATTTTTTCCAAGGGTTCATCCTGAGGGTTCACCCCGAACGATTTGAAACGTGAACTACAAACCTCCGGACGAATTTCACGAGAGTTTATTTTCGTGAATCAGCCTGATGCACAAGAGCATAGCGGCTAGAAATCAAAGGCCAGTTCGTCAAATTACGTCAGGCGAGAGCAGGTACAAAATTTTATCCGCCGTCTGGCACGTCGGAAGGTGTTTATATATAAAACCCCTATACCTATTGATCCGTGCACAACGTCGCATAATATATCTTATGTCTAATACGGCATGCTGACCACCACAACATAGAGTGTTTTGATGGTTTCCTGTCGATAAGTGGCTACTTGTAGACAGTTATGCACAGCAGCGGAAAAAATGAAGAGCTGGAGAAATGGAACAATGGAATGCTGGAGTAATATGGAATGTATCGGAGGCCTCTGGACAAGCCAGCCCGAACTGAAAAACTGGGAATTGGGGAATAGCCACAAGGAGCACAAAAATGACGCAGAAAAACACAGAACTGGTTTTATACAAAAGAAAAGACGGAGGTTCGGACTTATCCGTAGAAATTCTCTCGCGACCCGAATCGAAGCAAGGTTAACGTTTGTTCATCAAACTGATACATGAGCCTGAATTGCGTCCCGTGCGTATTGAAGGTTTGTGTAAACGCTCCCGACAAATCGCCCTTCTTCGCATCTCCCTTTTCCGGAGATGCCATAATTTTCCGGACAACCCGGTCAATTGACTTCTTTTCATTCGGGTGAGCTTTTTTCAGGGCTCGCTTAAATGTCTTAGTCTGGATGATTTTCTTCATCATTATCCAAACGCATATTCCGACACATCCCCCGCCTCTGCTTCCGCCATGGCTTGCAGCGTCTCCTTGATCTCAAGAATCGAAAGATCGGGATTATCCATTGCGCATTGGGCCAGATCGATCCAATACTCAATCTGTTGTGCGGGTTTCCGGTGTTCAACCTTCCCGATAATACGGGCCCTATTAATAATTGCCTCTGGCAGTCTAATTGTAGCTGTAGCACTCATACGATCTCCTAATTGTCACAACTGTAACAAAAGGCCTTGCTTGTGTCAAGCGCTATGCCATCTGTCAGATTGAGACTTTGTGGCAAAGGCTCTCTGAGTGATCAAAAAAAAGCCTCTTTTCTCAGGTTTGCAAAACGGCCGAAGAAGGAGAACCCACCCCGCCGTTCCCCTTCGACAAGCTCAGGACAGGCGGCACCCCTCTAAGGAGGGGATCGTTCCTCCATGTTTTTCAGTCCCCTCCGCGGGAGGGGTGGCCGGCTTGTCCGCCGGAGCCTTGGCGAAGGTGGAAGGCCGGGGTGGGTTCTAAAAGGCTCATTCTTTCCCATGAATTCAAAAAATCACCCACAGATTCTGCGGAAGACCCAAAAAAAAGGCGCTCCGTTTGGAGCGCCCCTTCCCTTCCTATTACAGGAATCTATTTCTCGGTTTTTTCGGTGTCGCTACTGGCGTAAATGACGCGGTTGGTTTCTTCGTTGGTGATGGTGAACTCTTCCATGTGGAAGTGGCCATCGGCAACAAAGGTGAGATGTCCATGGAATTTTTTCTCCATGTCGATGAGCGTCTGTTCGTCTTCCTTCCGCAAGCGTTCGAGCACGTTGGGGTTGACGGTGATTTTCATGGAGTGCGCCCCTTTGTTTTTGCGCAGTGCGGCAGAGAGCCGACGCTGAAGCTCAACGCTCATGGTGAGCGGAGATTTCACGCGGCCGCGGCCACCACAATATCCACATTCCTCATAGGTGGAGGTGTAGACGCTTTCCTCGAAGCGCTGACGGGTCATTTCCAGCAATCCAAGTTGCGAGATGGGAAGCACGTTGGTGCGGGCCTTATCTTTACGCAATGCGTCGCGCAGCGTTTTATAAACCAGGTTCTGGTCGCGTTTGGTTTTCATGTCGATGAAGTCGAGCACAAGCAATCCGCCAATGTTACGCAGGCGCATCTGACGAGCCACCTCTTCAGCCGACTCAACGTTCACCGCGAGAATCGATTCGTCGGCATTTCTACCGCCTTTGTGCCGGCCGGTGTTCACATCCACCGCCACGAGCGCCTCGGTTTCGTCGAAGATGAGATACGCACCCGACTTGAGCCACACTTTGCGCCGGAAAATGGATTCGATTTTCTTTTCGACGTCGAAATGGTCAAACATTGGATCCTCACCGGCGTACATCTGCAGCCAGCTACGCGAGCGGCGGGAGTATTTCGCGATCATGTTCCGGACTCTTTCATAGGTCTCTTTGTCATCGAGATAGACGCGATCGATATCTTCGGTGAGATGGTCACGCACGACACGCTCGGCCAAACCGGGTTCGCTGTGCAGACAACACGGCGCAGGCTTGTTTTTCATCCCGTCGTCGATTTCTTTCCAGATTTCGAGCAGAGTGCGCGCATCGCGGACAAAGCTGGTTTTCCGAGTGCCGGAACCCGCGGTGCGAACGATGATGCCGACATCTTTTGGGATGGGCAGCCGTGCCAAAATTTTCTTGAGACGGTTACGCTCTTTGGTATCGCCGATCTTTTTGGAAATGCCTTTGAGGCCCATACCCGGCATCATGACCAGATAGCGACCCGGCACGCTGAGGTTGGCACTCACGCGCGGACCTTTGGTTCCAATGGCATCTTTGGTGACCTGGATGATGATCTCAGAGCCAACCGGGAATTTCTTCGACATTTCGCCGGGTGAGAATTTGCGTCGGCGCCCTACTCCGCCGCGACGATTTCCACCCTCTTGCTGGGAGAGGCGAACCGCATCTTCAGGAATCATATCCCAGTAATGAATGAAGGCATTCTTCTTCATGCCGATGTCCACGAAGGCAGCCTGCAGGCCGTCTTCGAGGTTTTGGATTTTTCCTTTAAATATGCTTCCGACAATTCGGTTGTCGTCGGCGCGTTCAATGTGGAAGTTGTCTAGTTTGCCATTATCCAACACGACCACGCGGGTTTCGAGCGGTTCAATGTTGATGAGAATTTCTTTATTCTTTCGAACGTTTTGTTTCGATTTTCCTTTGATTGGATTGAGCATGTTTATTGCTCCTTTCTTTTTTTTAAATACGACGACGCAGGTAGACGCTTTGTACAAGTCCGAGCGCGGCCATGGTGGTTACCATGAACGAACCGCCATAACTCATCAGCGGGAGGGGAAGTCCCGTGATGGGCATGAGACCCACTGTCATCGCGATATTGATAAATACATGTGTGAAAATAAGAGCGCCGACCCCTGCCGCCAGCAGGCGACCGAAGAGTTCTTGCGCCTTCACGGCGGTGCGCATGCAGCGCACGACGATTGCAGAATAGAGAACCAGCAAGCAGCTGCTACCCACAAAGCCGGTTTCCTCCGCCACGACGGAATAGATGAAGTCGGTCGGAGCGACGGTTCTTGGGAGAAAACCGAGAATATTCTGGGTTCCCTGAAGATATCCTTTTCCGAGCCATCCGCCAGACCCCACTGCAATCTGAGACTGAAGTTTATTCCATCCGGCACCGAGAGGATCCTGAACCACGTTCAGGTAGACCAGAATCCGGTTTTTCTGGTAATCGGCCAAAATCGGGAATGAGTCGGGGAAAAAGCGCAACCAGACAACAATCACCAGCAGAACCAGTCCCCCTGCCCCGATCAGGAACAAAATCGGACGAACGGGAACGCCTGCGCAGAAGAGAACGACTAGAGTGACGGGAAGCAAAACCATGGCGGTTCCCAAATCCGGTTCGACAAAAATCAATAGAAATGGAATCGCCACCAGCAGAAGGGTTTTTCCAAAGGTTGGAAGTTCATCCACATATGTAGAGGGGTTCCCCAGCCATCCGGCCAGAGTCAGCACCACGGCCAGCTTTGCGAACTCCGAGGGTTGCAAATCAAAACCGGGCATCGGGATCCAGCGGTGTGAACCATTTTTTTCCGGGAAAAGAAAAACCAGCAAGAGCCCTAGAATGGCTGCCGCATAAACCCACCAGTGAATGGTTTTCAGTTTGCGGTAATCGAATGCGGCGGCGACCGCGTAGCACCCCAGACCAATGGTCACCCACACAATTTGACGGCTAAGCAGTCCGCGGCCGGCCCCTTCACCGGTTTGATAGCCCGCGCTATAGATAAACAGGAAGCTGAGCACCAGAAGCACAAGAATGGTGCCAAATATCGTCCAGTCAAAACGGCGGATTCGTTGAATCATGAAACACCTCCGGGGGAGGTGAAAATTTTAAATTTTAAATTTGAAACTTGAGAAGAAAACCCGGCTACCTTGACTTTTGACCCCTGATCTCTGACTTCCGACCTCTGATCTCCGCTCTCTCTTTTCATCTTTTCGAAAAGGCCCTGCATCAGAATTTTCATCCGAGGCCCAACGGTCGACCCTCCGGAAACCCCGTCTTCAATCAAAAAGGCTACGGCGTATTGCGGATCATTAAACGGAGCGAAGGCGATCATCCACGTATGTTTTTTTCCTTCACTTTTGATGCCGTATTCTGCGGTGCCGGTTTTCCCCGCAAACGTAAGGCCCTTGACCGCGGCTTTGCGGCCCGTTCCTTTTTTGTTCATGATGACATCGTGCATTCCGCCACGCACGACATGGAGTGCTTCCTCTGACCAGCTCATTTTCCCCACGCGCCGCCCCGGTGCGGGCGTATAAAACTCGGCAGTAGGTTCACGATAAGCTTGCAGGAGTCGCGGGCGATACAGGGTTCCGCCGTTGGCGATGGTGGCGGTTAGCATGGCCATTTGCAAAGGCGTTGTGGCGAGGAAACCCTGCCCGATGGCCAGGTTGCAGGTGTCGCCGTCCGTCCAGCCGCCCTGGCCGGTTTTCTGTTGCCAGTCAGCGTCAGGAACCAGTCCGCTTCGTTCAAAATCGACTTCGACACCGGTTTTGCGACCCAGCCCGACAGCCAGTGCTTGTTCAACAATGGATTCCCAGCCGTGTTCAAGAGCGGTTTTAAAAAAGTATACATTGGCTGAATGTTCCAGAGCCTCCCGCATATTGACTTTTCCGTGGCCGCGCGTGCGGATGATTCTACGCCCAACCTGAAACGTTGCGGGGCTATCATAAACCGCATAGATGGCGGCGGGATCGACCGTGGATGCGGCAAGCCCTGTGAGCGGCTTGAAGGTGCTGCCCGGAGAATAAACACCGGCCACGGCGCGGTTGAGTAGCGGCTTGTCGGGGTTATTTCGAATCCGGTTCCAATCTTTGGAACGAAGTTTTGGGACAAACAGATTGGCGTCGTAGCCGGGCCCGCTGAGCATGGCGAGCACATCGCCATTATTGGGATCCAGCACTACGACCGCTCCGCGATTGGTGGAGAGAGCCTGATGCGCCAGGAGTTGAACTTCCATGTCCAGGGTAAGTTGAAGGTCGCCGCCCGCGGAGGGCGCGCGACGCGCCAGCTCTCCATGATGATAGATTCCGACGTCCACTTGAACCAACTTGACACCGGCTTTACCGCGCAAAAACGGGTCGAAGAGTTTTTCGAAGCCCGCCCGGCCCGTCATTTCCGGAAGGTCGTAGTCGGAGCGTTCCTCGCCCGAAGAGTCTGGGTCGAGTTCGCCAACATAGCCGAGCAGATGGGACGTGTATGGACTGTAAGGATAGTTTCGAGTGGCCTGCGTGTAAATATCCACACTGGACAAAGAGACCCCCTGCTCCGCCAACCGAGCCATGGCTTGCGGGCTGATATCCCGCCACAAAATCAGGGGGAGCGGACGATACCAGTTGATATGTTTTTTGATATCGTCACGGCTCAACACAGGAGTCAGTCCGGTCATTTTGGCAACGGCGTCCATGACGTCGACCGCCCGATCAATTGTTTTTGAAAAGGATCCCGCGCAACGGATTTCCTCGGGGAAAAGAGCAATGGAATAGGTCGGGCGATTATCAGCCAGACACAGTCCGTTGCGATCGTAAATTTTCCCGCGAATGCCGGGGAGTCGAACCCGGCGCAAACTCTGAAGTTTCTGACGATCTTCAAATTGGGAAACGTTGGCCACCTGCAGCCGCCATAACGTGCCCGCGAGCAACAGGAAGCCCACGCCCATTAGGAGGAGCACCCCGTAGATACGCAGTGCGGACGAATTCTCTGTGCGGCGGATTTTCATCATGCGATCCACCTGCGCTGACGAAAGACCCGCCCGCTCGGGAGCCGGGAAATCAGCAAGAAAATGAGCGGCGTTGCAACGAGTCCGAGAAGGCCGTTTCCAAGCAGATGAACGGCCAACGGGGCTATGCCGAACGGCCGCAAACCCGCCACCGATAAAACAAGGGTGAAGTAGAGTGTTTTTGACAATGCGCCCAAAAGACCGAGTACGGCATAGGTGATGATTTGGTCGCCAAAGACCTCCTCACGAAGAGCGTGTACGCCTAAAGCAATCAACAGGAAAAATGGAATCGAAACGCCGAGGGGCGCGGGGCAGAAGGCATCATGCAGCACCCCCGCCAGAAGACCGGTAAGCAAAGCGCGCGGCCGATCGATCCGGAGCGCAATGCAAAGGGTCAGACCCAATAAAATGGGCCCGCCCGCTAACCCCAGAACAACGGGCGCGGCTAAAAGGGTTTGCAGCGAAGCGCCAATCAGCAGAAGCAAGATGATGAGAAGACTGCTCATTCGGCACCGTCCGTCTTCGCGTTGCTTCCGCCGTCGGGGGTCGTCACAAAAACGACATCGGTCAGATTAATCACAGC
>Ga0307990_1003255_pt1 | contig 12495 bp, 10 predicted proteins | sample EllFjometagen129_FD_203168 | JGI IMG/M metagenome (GOLD analysis project Ga0307990, IMG submission 203168) | Marine microbial communities from Ellis Fjord, Antarctic Ocean - #129 | ecosystem: Environmental > Aquatic > Marine > Unclassified | place: Southern Ocean | collected 2014-10-08
CATTTGTGACAAAAAGAATTTCAACAGGTGTAATTTATATTCCATTCCATTATAAAGAATCACCAGCAAATCGTCTTACCAATCCAGCTATTGATCCTATCGCAAAGATACCAGAATATAAGGTATGCGCTGCGAAGGTTAGTAGAATAAAGAATCAAAACTAAAAAGAGGAGATATAGAATGAACAATTTTTTAACGCCAAAAGAATTGGCAAATGCATTTGTGGGAGTGAGTAAAGCTAAAGCTGGTAATAGTGCGATGAAATTAATCGTTTTAGGTATATTAGCAGGAGTATTTATCGGTTTTGCAGCACACCTGGCAACAACAGTAGCAACTGGTTGGACAATTGGTGGTCAAGCAGCATTATTCGGTTTAAAGAAATTTTTCATCGGAGCTGTGTTCAGTGTTGGACTTATGCTCGTTATTATTCCGGGTTCAGAATTATGGACAGGAAATAACCTTATGATGATCGGTGCCTTAAACAAAGATATTACATTTGGAAAAATGCTTCGCAATTGGGGTTACGTTTATTTAGGAAACCTGATAGGATCAATTTTTCTGGCTTGGATCATTGCCAACATGAGCGGTTTAACAGGTGGAGCTGTCGGTGGTACTGCAATCAATATTGCTTATGGCAAAGTTGCTGCAACGGTAAATGGTGGTGTTTCTCATAATTTAATGTATTTCTTTAGAGCGATTGGCTGTAACTGGCTTGTATGTCTAGCAGTGATGATGGCAGTGGCAGCGAAAGATATTGGTGGAAAGATCTTTGCAATTTTCTTCCCGATCATGGCTTTTGTTACTTCAGGTTTTGAACATGCTATTGCAAATATGTATTTCATCCCAGCTGGCATATTTTCCAAATCATTTCCAGGTGCTGTTTCAGCTTCAGGGAAAGCTGCTGATGCACTAAGCACTCTCAACTGGGGAACATTCTTCACACAGAATATGATCACTGTAACTCTTGGAAACTTTGTAGGTGGAGCTATTTTATGTGCAATGGTTTATTGGTGGATCTACGTAAGAGAAGCTAAGTAAAGATGTAAATTAATACTGCCTCGAATTCTCGGGGCAGTAATTTGGATTCTATGAAAATTAAAGATATTTCAGTTGTAATTTTAGCTGGGGGAAAAAACTCCAGAATTCAAAAAGAGAAATCCCTGATCAGAATAAGAGGGGATCATCTTATTGATAAACAGGTACAACTGCTAGGGAATATTTTCGAGAATATCATTATAGTTACAAGCAAAGAAGAAATAAAAAGCAAATTTCCAGATCTGATCTTCGTAGAAGATGAATTTAAAAATTGCGGTCCTTTAGGTGGAATTCATGCGGCTATGAAACATGCTACGACTGAAGCTATATTTGTGATTGCCTGTGATATGCCCAATCTTAAAACCAGTATAATTCTTCAACAGGTAGCAACTTATAGAAGTACAACTTGTGATATCTTAGTTCCAAGACATAAAGAAGGAATTGAACCACTACATGCAATCTATTCCAAAACAAATATACCCTTTTTAGAAAAATGTCTCGTAAAAGGAAGATATTCAGTTAGAAGTTTCTACAATAAAGTAAATGCTGGATATCTTGATCTGGAAGCAAAGCATATAGATAGTTTTTTCAATATAAATACATATGCTGATCTAAAAAAGATCGTTTAAAAAATTGCTTTGTCAAAACCAGTATATAAATTAAACCTTTTACCTCTGGCAAAACCTATTATAAATACTTTATATTTTAAGCCCAGTCTTATTGCCTCAGATGTAGCAGCAGATTGAGAAACGATAACTGGAATGTCTAACCGTACACATTTTTTTACGATCTCAGATGAAATCCTTCCGCTGCAGATAAGATAAGAATTTTGTAAGGATACACCATTTTGAACGGCCATACCGACTACTTTGTCCACAGCGTTATGTCTGCCGATATCATCAGCTGAAAAAATGAGTTTATCAGCAATGACAATTCCTGCACTATGAACACCACCAGTTTCTTTAAAAAGTGCTGAATCTTGCTGAAATTGACGCATTTGCAACAAAATCTTCTCTGCATCTAGTTTGATCTTTGGAAATTTGTCACAACTTCCAGATATCGCTGCAGAAAGAGTAGAGCCGCATCCTGAAGTTTTTTCTCCTGTCTCAAAAAAACTTGTGATCCTATCTTCAGGAATTTGCAGCTGGAAATCTATATAAAGTTCATCAAAATTCATTTTAGAGGATATTAACTCTTTCATATTTAAAAGCAGACCTTCCGAAAACAAAAAACCAATAGCTAGTTCCTGTAAATTTTCCGGCATACAGGCAATAGAAACAAGCCGCTTATAATTTACAAAAATTCTGAAAGATACTTCCTTCACAACCGGATCAGTCACTATTTCAAAGTTGCCATTTTTATATCGCTTAATTTTCTGTTGTACTTTTAATTCATTCATCTTATATCCTTTTACTTCCAGATTAGTTGAAATATTTAATCATACTTTTTCAACACTCTCAAAGCTCTTAATGTATTCCATCTACTTTCTCGGGCAGGTTTTTCCATATCGAAATGTACTAATCCGGGAAGTTTATGTTGAACAGGGAAAGTACCATTCTTGTTGCGCTTTTTATGCAGGATATCTATTGCTTCCCGCATTCGAGCATCAAAGGGAAGATCAATTGATTGAAAATAATCTAGACACCGTAGGATGTTATAATACCATCTAGATGGGAATGAGAGCATCGTAAAACTTTTTTTTATTACTTTTCCAGTTCTCTCTGACTTGAACAATCGATGTCTCAAAATAAATTCATGTGCTTCTTTTCTTTGCCTGATAAGTTCACTTAATCGGTATTGATAATTATTAAATTCAAACTCACGGATTCCCTCTAATACACTAATTGTTGTATGCAAAGAACTGTGAGTATCTCCAGCTTCCCACCTGCAATTCCAACCGCCATCCGTATAATGCTTATCTAAAATGTAATCAACAATTTCATTGAGTTTAGGTGAAATTAATTTAGCATAACAGCACATATTTAATAGCATGCCTGCAATGCACATGTCTAACCAGCGATCTTTTCGGACTTTTCCTTGATTAAACCATAATTTATCTAGAAGCAGTGCAGCACTTTCTCTGAATTGCTGAGTTTCTGGATGGATTCCAATGTTCTTCAATTCAAGTAGTGTATAATGGGTGGATATCCATTTGGGAGAATACCAGCCATTTCCCCATTGACCGGTTTGATCATCACGTTTTTCCAGAAATGCTTTTCCCCAGCCATTTTGTGCTATTTGTTTTTGAAGTTTTTCTATTTCAGCTGGGGTTGATTTCACCAAATCTCGCTTTGTTTGAAATTGAATTGCTATATCACTAGATAACAGCCAAGAAATTAACTTATCAATATTCCTAGAATTCATAATAGTAAAACGATATCGTTGCTTATTTCTTTTTCTTTCTGAAAACTCTCGTTATTATCCAGATACTAATAGCAATCATAATTGCTTTTACTGGTATCACGGGTATAAATTTTGTCTTATCTCCCGTAATTTCAAATACACCTAAAGGATCATTTGAAAATTTGCCGCCAACCCCTTCACCACCAGGTCTATTTTCTTTTGGAGCTTCGTCTGTCTCTTTACCGGCAATGCCCTTTATTTTTGATAGATCAGGTCCATGACCACTTCCACCTCCAATACTATATCGTATAGCACTTACAGGGATAATGGATTTTTCTTTAGTCTCGATCATTTCTCCAAATACAAATTTAACATCAGCAGCTTTTTGAATTTTTCTGTAAACAGATTCGAACATTTCCTTTAATTCCATAATTTGCTCCTTATCTTTATTATTAATCCTATATTAAAAAAAAAAAAATAGAAGTTTTATTTTTACGTCAAGAACAAAAAATCTGGACATAAATATTAACATTCATTACTTAAAATTATGGAGATAAATAATGACAGATAATAAGATGATATTTGATAGCTCAATATTACAAAATATTAGTATCCATAGAATTAACAAAGCAAAAAAAGCTGAGCTATGTGATTTCCCATCTTATTTTAATAAAGAGATCATCAACTATTTCCAAAATAACGGCATTAATAAACTGTATTTACATCAGAGACTGGCAATAAATGCGATTATTGATAAGAAAAATACAGTTATCACTTCGGGAGTTGACAGCGGTAAAAGTTTATGTTATCAACTTCCAGTCTTGCATCAATTACAACAAGACCCACAAACCCGAGCAATATTTCTCTTTCCTACAAAAGCGCTTACACAGGATCAGAAGATCAAGTTCTCTAAACTTGTTTCCGAATTATTAAAAACAAATATTGGGATTGGAATTTATGATGGAGACACACCTGCGGAGAAGCGGAGGATCCTAAAAAAATCAGTTAATTTGCTTTTTACAAATCCTGATATGCTTCATCTTGGTATTTTGCCGCATCATACAAATTGGGAAGAGTTTTTCCAAAATCTGAAATTTGTTGTTATTGATGAAGTTCATATGTACAGGGGAATTTTCGGTTCTCATTTTGCTAATGTTATCCGAAGACTTAAAAGAATCGCAAAATTTTATGGAGCAAATCCGCAATTCATCTTAACCAGTGCAACTCTTTCCAACGTGGAAGAATTTTCTAAAAAGCTGATAGAAGATGAAGTTGTAATAATAGATCAGGATGGATCTCCCACTGGCGAAAAGCATTATATTATTTATAATCCTCCCATCGTAAATAAGGAACTTGGAATCAGGCGAAGTGCTATGAAAGAAACCGTGCATATTGCCACAAACCTGTTTGAACAGAAAGGACAGACTCTTGTATTTTCAGAATCAAGAAGATCGATTGAATTTATTTTGAATTATTTACGCAGAAATGTTGATGAAAGTGAATTAGTACAAGGTTATCGAAGCGGGTATCTACCCTCTGATAGGAGAGATATAGAAACAAAGTTCAGATCTGGTGAGATAAGAACTGTTGTTTCAACAAATGCATTGGAGCTGGGAATTGACATTGGCGGATTAGATACAGTGCTGATTAATGGATATCCTGGCAGTATCGCTTCAACTAAACAGCAATTCGGCAGAGCAGGAAGAAGTGGGAAACCATCATTTTGTATTCTTGTAGCATCGTCAAACCTGATTGATCAATACTTGGTTAAACACCCGGATTATCTTTTCAAGCGGAATCCCGAGCAGGCTCTCATCGATCCCGACAATCCGTTTATATTGCTGCATCATCTTAAATGTGCTTTATTTGAAAAACCATTTATAACAGGAGAGCAATTTGGTGATCTGCCGCAAAAAGTTCTTGATCAATATTTACAGATATTACAGAAATATGATCTGGCTTATGAATCTAAAGACAAAATTTTCTGGAAAGCAAATTCATATCCTGCAGATGAGATCTCGCTGCGTACAACTGGAGCTGGAGAATTTATCCTTAAAAATGATGATAAAACAATCGGGATAGTTGATGAGAACAGTGCCTACTGGCTTACTCATCCGCAAGCGGTTTATATCCATCAAGGCCAAACATATCTTGTCACAAAACTTGATATTCCCAATAAAGTTGTGGAATTGGAAGAAATTAATGTTGATTACTACACTCAAGCTCAAAGTAAAACGGAATTTGAGTTGATAAAACTAAAAAGATCTGAAAATATAGTTGGTGGAGAGAAATTTTACGGTCAGATCAAAGTTACTGATATTGTTAAAGGATTTAAAAGGCAAAAGTGGCACACAAATGAAATATTAAGTTATGGTGATCTTGAACTCCCTCCACAGGATACAGTAACCTACGGCTACTGGTTCTCACTTTCAGAAGAGATCATAACTAAATTAACTGAAAAAAAAATGTGGAATAATTTAAAAAATGATTATGGCTCTGATTGGAAAAATTTAACGGAAAGAGTTCGCAGACGTGATGAATATGAATGTCAACATTGTGGAATTCATGAAAAGGATAAGGCTTTAGATGTACATCATAAAATTCCATTTAAGCAATTTGATTCACCGGAAAAGGCTAATAGAATGGATAATCTGATCATGCTTTGCCCTTCGTGTCATCGTAAAGCGGAACGCACATTTTATGTACAGAGTGGACTGGCAGGATTAGCTTATCTCTTCAGGAATATTGCACCTTTCTTTATAATGTGCGACAGTAAAGATATCAGGGTACATTCATCTCAAAGGATTGGGTTGGGAACTGATGGTCCCGGTTTAGTTATTCATGATTCCATGCCGGGAGGGATCGGGTTAAGTGAGAAATTGTATGAGATGCATTATAAATTGCTCTGGGAAGCTTATACTATTGTAAATAGTTGTGAATGTAAAGATGGCTGTCCATCCTGTGTTGGCCCTGTTGCAGAAAATGGAGCTGGTGCAAAAAGGAAAGTATTGGAAATAATTAAACATATTATGAAGAAGAATTAATGAACGATATTGAAGCTATATTGAAAAGTGTTCTTCCCGAGAAAAGGAAGAAATCCAGAATTTCTAAAAATGTAGAAATTCATGATCTTATCGAAGGAGAATATATCTCCGAAAATATCTTTTTAATTGAGAATAAATACAAGATCAACGATAATTTCCAAGGCAATATATTAAAAAAAATTAAAGTTCATCCGCTAATTTTGAAATATGCTGGCTTAAAGAAAGCTGGTCTAAATAATCTGTTATTTATTGATACTGAAACTACGGGTCTTGCCGGAGGAACAGGAACTTATGTATTCCTGATCGGTATTGGCTTTTTTAAAGGAGATGAATTCATTATTAAACAGTATTTTCTATCTAATATTGCAAGTGAACAAACCTTGATAAAGCAGTTTATTAAAGAACTTAATAAAACAAAGATCTATGTAAGTTTTAATGGTAAAAGTTATGACATCCCATTGTTAAATACAAGATCGATATTTAACAGGTGTAAGAGTGATATCTCTGAACATTGCAATATTGATCTTCTGCATATTTCACGCAGGTTTTGGAAAGATATGCTGGAAAATTATTCACTTCAAAATATTGAACAGAATATTTTAAAATCAAAAAGAGAAGGTGAGCTTGATATTCCCGGAAGCGCAATACCAGAAGCATATTTCAATTATCTTGATTCACGAAATGCTAAAGAAATGAAGAACGTGATCTATCATAACAAACTTGATATATTAAGTTTGACTCTACTTTTAGAGAAGATCAATCGTATTCTTTACTCACGTAATTTTGATAATGTAAATTTGTTTGAGATCGGGAAATTGTATTTACAAAATGAATTTCCAGAACAAGCTACAACAATTTTTAAAAGTATTATTAAAGGTGCGCCTGATCATATCTATGCTATACGCGAGTTATCATTCATATACAAACGAAAGGGAAATTATATAAAAGCAGTAGAACTTTGGTTGAAAGCTGTTAAATACAATGAGGAATATGCTTACATTGAATTGGCAAAGTGGGAAGAGCATAAGAATAAGAATTACAAAAAAGCTCTTGAATGGACAGAGAAAGTTTTAAATTCCAAATATGAAGACTATAGTTACGATGGAGAAGAGGTGCAGCAACTAAAGCATCGAAAGAACAGATTAGTAAAATTTATTAATAGACAATTATCAATATCAAATTGATTTGAATCAATAATAATTATGAGGAATTAATGATTTATGGTAAAAGAATTTAGCTTTAGAGGAAATTATCCAAATTTTAATATTATAAGTTGTTTGGTTGAATATAATGATTGTGATATGTGTATTGATCAACCGGGATTTTTACCCGTTGAAGTAAAGTATGAATGTAAAGATGAAACCAGGGGAATGTTAAAACTATCTCTACTGGAAAGTATTTATTTTTGCAAGAATAATAAGGTTAAGAATCTGAAATTATTGGAATTATTACTTGCTGGAAAAAATGGTGATGAAGTTAAACAAAAACAAGCGATTGAAATAGTAAAAATATATATAACTAATATTAAAAAATATCTGAGTAAACTATCTTTTTATGAGAATGAATATGTTGTACCATCTATTAGCAAGAAAGTTTATACGGAAGAATTGATAAGTCATAAAGGTACGATGTTGCTCAAACTTATTCAAACTGGTTATCCTGTTCCCGATTTTTGTATTCTTTCTTCAAAATCAGATCTGTTAAGCAGCGATAAAAGAAAAAAATATGTGATCGAAACAATCAGGAATCTGGAACAAATGACTAAACAACAATTAGATTCTGAGGAAGATCCACTGATCTTTGCTATCCGGAGTGCAATGCCGTCTTATATTCCAGGTGTAATGCCGACATTTTTAAATGCTGGAGTAACCAGAAGATCATATACTGCTTTGTGTAAAATATATGGTAAGACAGCTGCCAATAAAATATATCTGAATAATCTGCAGACGATTGATTATCATCTTTCAAGTAAATTTTCTGATCCAATCTCTCAGGAAGATACTGATGCGGCAGTGCAAATAGAAATTTTATATGATCGCATTGCAGCACGTGATAAAAGACTGCTCACAGATGCATTATACCAGGTCTTATTTTTCGTTAAACGAGCTAATGATTATTATGAACAAAACCAGGATCTTCTTCTTACTTTCTTCCGGGATGTAAAAAGATATCCTTCTCTCATTTTTCAGAAAATGGTTTGGACAATTCGTAATGAACAGTCATACCCGGGAGTTTTATATAGTCGACACTCCAGAACCGGTTTGGGAATTCAGATAGAAAGTGTTCCAAACATCTTTGGAGAAGAGATCATGACGGGTTTAGTAAAAGCGGAAGATAATGAGTTTTTTGATAGAGATTCTCTAAAAAGTGAATTTCCAGCAATATATCATTTTGAACCATTATTTACACAATTGGAAGCTACACAGCAATCACCAGTTACAATTGAATTTGCTGCTGAATCAGATGGCATTTCTAATCTTTTTGCTATTTTACAGTTAAATAATTCTGAATTAACAGGACGAGCGATATTGCTTTCAGCTGTGGATCTGTTTCAACAAAAGATTATAAGTTCAAAACGTTTAATAGAATTGATAAGACCATATCATCTCAATCAGATATTTTCTGAGAGAATTGAAAGAGCATCTTTAGAGACTCTTAAATTTTTTGGAAAGGGAATCTCTGTTCTACCTCGTACAGCGGTTTCTGCCAAAGCATATTTTTCTGCTGCAACTGCATTAGAAGCAAAAAAACTTGGTGAAAAGGTATGTTTTTGTAAAGAGAGTTTTGTGCCGACAGATACAATTGTAATGGGTGAAATGGATGCAATTGTCAGTTTGACACCTGCAGCAATTCATGTCGTTACTGCTTGCAGAGGTTATGGTGTTCCTGCCTTTTTAGATTTGGAGAAATTTGGAATTCAATTCGAAAACAGTAAACTGGTGAATGAAGAAGGTGTAAGTATAAATGAGGGTGACTGGGTAACATTATCAAGTAAGAAACAAAGTATATATTTAGGGAAGGCAACATTTACACCTGCTAGATTTCAGAAATATCTGGAAGGTGAAAAACTCAAAATGAAACCTAAAGAAGAGAATGTTTTCATTAACATGTCAAAAGCTTTCAAGGTATATGATAAAGTCGTAGAAAATTTAGAGTTAGATCAAATTTCAGAACTTGATGACTTAATCAAGCTAATTAGAAATGATCTGCAAAAAAGACCAGAAAAAGCTCAGAAAATTGTAAATACATGGTTCGATTCAAATATTGATTATTACGTTGATAAAATCTTAGTAAGTGAACTTGGCTCACATCAGGATCAGAATAAAATATATGGATTACTCACTACAGATAGAAAAGTAGAATTTTTTAAACGAGCATTAAAATCTTGTTTAGCGAAAAATCTAAAGGGTTTCAATGCAGGATCATTTATGTTAGGAAGATTTATTTGTATTGAGCATCCAATTGAATTTTGGAATGCTTTTCAAGATCATGAAATAGGGTTTATGTTAAATGAGTATATCCTGTTTGAGAAATATTTGAATGTTCTTTATGAAGTTGGGGAGAGAGAAGTAAATAGAGCCAGGAAGAAGATCTTGAATGATGGACTGGGTAATATCATGGTCAAATTGGGAAATGCTATGGTCTTTATGCCCTTAAAGCTTTCTGAGCAAGATCTTAAAAGTGTTAAATCAGTCGTCATTCTAAAATATGATAAAGAGACATTGGCTTTAATTGAACTACTTCAACAACCTTTTGGATATTTCTTTAATTATAATGCAGCCTGGTCATTCAATAGATTAGAAGAACTTTGCGTTAGAGAGGGAATCCCTATCCCCGAAAAACATGAGACGTAAAATTATTTTGCTAACAAATTTCTTTAAGAAGAGAAAATGAAAAAAATGGAAGAAAGACTTGAATACAGGATTTTCACATATTCAGAATATCTACTGAATAAATTTGGAAAGAAGATTTTCAGAGTTGGATTAAGCACTGGAAAAATATGTCCTCACCGTACAAATAATGGAGGTTGTATTTTTTGTAATCCGCAAACTTTTACAGGTGAATATCAATCTCAGAATCTCTCTATTGAAGAACAATTCAATGATGCAATCCCTAGAATTAAGAAAGCTTGTGGAGATGTTAAATTGCTTGCCTATTTTCAAGATGAAACTTCTACCTATGGAAGTATCGATTTCTTGAGGCAAAAATTCGATGAAGCCCTTTCTCATCCCGAAGTTGTCGGGTTAGTTGTTTCTACGCGCCCTGATTATATTAATGCAGATGTAGTATCACTGTTAACTTCTTATCAGCAACCTGTTACAATTGAAATTGGTTTGCAATCAATTCATAACAGCAGCTTGGAATTCTTAAACCGTGGACATACGTTCCAACAAGTTGAAAAGGCAATAAATATGTGTGGTGAAGCAGGTTTAATGGTTGGTGTGCATCTAATTCTTGGTATCCCGAATGAAACCTATAATGAAATTCTGGAGACTGTTAAATGGGTCTCTTCCAATAAACATATCAAACAAATAAAATTTCATAATCTGGTTATTTATAAAAATACAACATTAGCTGAAATGAAAAATATCCCACCTTACACAATTAAGGATCATATAAAAAATTTAGGAAATTTAATTCCATACTTGCGGGGAGATATTACTGTATCACGTTTATTTACTTCCAATATTAGGAGAACTCAAATTGCAGTTGGAGAATACAGTGGGAACAAAACTCAATGGATGAACGCACTAAGAAAATATTTGTATGCAAACAACTTGAATCAAGGTGATAAAACAGACGTAAAATATGATTTTAGGAAATATTATAATGAATTGTTATCCTGAGGTAGCATTTGGCTTTACTTTCGAAGGATCTCATGGAAGAGCTATAATGCTTTACATTTTTTGTAAAGATGAGATTCTTCCTACGAGTATCATGCAAGATATGTCAGAATGACAGACAAAGTATAAAACGGAGGGTAAAATGATAAATCCTTACAAAGTGATTAAAGAGATAGGTTATGAAAGAATAGCCGGAAGTGAGAATGAAAAAAAAGCAGCAAAAACGATAAGCAAATACATTAGAGAACTGGGATTCAAATCTAAGCTTGAACCATTTGAGATCACTTCTTTTGATACTGGTACTGCAAAAATATTTGTTGATGGAAAAGAATATTTCGCTCATCCGTATGGTTTAAATGAAAATGCTGTAATTGAAGGTGAATTAGTTTTTCTTGATAATCCTGATATTATTATCTACAATAAAGGAGCGTTCAAGGATAAGATCATAATGAGTTATGGATTTTCCAGAAAATTAACTCCAAAACTTATTGAAGGTAAAGTAAAAGCTTATATTGGGATCGGCAAACCTAACAGGAAAGCAAACAGTTCTTCACACAGACAAAAAACTTATGAAGAAGGTTATGTGCATTCTGTGAATGTAACACATGAAGCTGCAATAAAATTGATGAAGCAATCTGGTAAAAATATTAAGATCGAGATTAAACAAAAGGTAGAGAAGAGAACTGCTCAAAATATTATTGTGGATATTCCTGGAAAAAGTTTTGATGAAAATCTTACTTTGATTTTCGGTCATTATGATTCAGTTTCCCGTAGTCCGGGAGCTTCGGATAATGGGGGTGGCTCAGTTACATTGCTCAAAGTTGCAGAATATTTCTCAAAACATTCTCCTCTGCGTGATCTTCGTATTATTTTCTTTTCCGGAGAAGAGCTGGGATTATTGGGAAGCCAGGCTTATGTGAAGCAGCATTTGGAAGAATTGAAAGAGAGAGTTAATTTTGTTGTAAACATTGATGTAGCAGGGGATGATATCGGAACAGATCACTTGAACGTTATCGGCAGTAAAGAATTACTTGGTTATCTGGATGGGATCACTAAAGAGATAGGAATGGTATTCAATAGTAAGCTTGAAATTTTCAGCAGTGACTGCATGCCTTTTACTCCTTATGAAATCCCATCTGTAAATATTTTCCGAGCTGGTGGAAAAGGAAGTGGTGGCATCCATACTCCCGATGATCATCCAAAATACATTTCTAATAACGGATTGGATA